>Ga0163162_10005297_pt1 | contig 12452 bp, 13 predicted proteins | sample S55metaG_FD_115310 | JGI IMG/M metagenome (GOLD analysis project Ga0163162, IMG submission 115310) | Switchgrass rhizosphere microbial communities from Kellogg Biological Station, Michigan, USA - S5-5 metaG | ecosystem: Host-associated > Plants > Roots > Rhizosphere > Soil | place: USA...
CAAGGGCCGCGCCGCTCCACGCTGGGCAAATGCATTGGTTTCGCCACCGCGCTGATGTCGGCTCTGGCAGGAGGTGCGGTGTGGAGCGTGCTCGTGTTGCGCACTGGATATGAACTGACCGCACTCGCATTCGTCATCGCGGCGACGATTGCGCTGGTGTTGCGCAGCAACGGCTACGCAGGATCACGCTTTGGTGCTTTCCTGGCCGCATTGTTCACCGCGTTCGCCTGCATCTATGCGCAATGCCTGCTCGCCGTCGGCGACGTCGCGCAGGCCATGGGATTTTCATTGCGCGACACATTGCTGCGCATCGGCGCCGATTTCGCGCTCGCCGTCGTGCGCGGACGCATCGGCTATTGGCAGACCGCCAGCTACGTCATCGCGATGGCATTCGCCGCATGGCTGGTCTGGCGCCGAAGCGGGCGGCGGCAGATGGAGACCGGGGAAGGCAATAAAGAGAATTGAACGTGGATCAGCGCGGATGCAGAGCGATCAATGCGGATAACCCTGGAACGAGATTGGCGCCGGCAATCCTCCAGCACTCATTGAAGCGCATTTGGGCGCTCCCCTGAATTCCCTTGAACGACGCTCTGTCCGCGTGATCAGCTTTGATCCGCGTAATCCGCGCTCAGGAATCTCCCGTGTTCAATGCCCGCCGCCGCCATCGACGGCCTTCAGGCCGGCAATCAGCTTGTTCGCCGCTTCCTGGCCGTCGGCATACAGCATCTTGCAGTTGTCCTGATAGAACAACGCGTTTTCGATGCCGGCGAAGCCGGTGCCCTTGCCGCGCTTGATGACGATGACCTGCTTGGCGTTGGCGACGTCGAGGATCGGCATGCCGTAGATCGGCGATGACTTGTCCGTCTTGGCCACCGGGTTCACGACGTCGTTGGCGCCGATGACGATCGCCACATCGCAGTTCGGGAATTCCGGATTGATGTCGTCCATGTCGGCGATCAGGTCGTACGGCACGCCGGCTTCGGCGAGCAGCACGTTCATATGACCAGGCATGCGTCCCGCGACCGGATGGATCGCGAATTTCATGTCCTTGTCGCGCTTGATCAGTTGCTGGCTCAGCTCCCAGATCTTGTGCTGCGCTTGCGCGACCGCCATGCCGTAACCCGGTACGATGATGACTTTCTCGGCCAGATACAGCAGCGAGGCCGCGTCGTCGGCTTCGATCGGCTTCATCGAGCCCTTGATTTCCGTCGCCGCCTGGCCACCGCCGCCGAAGTTCGAGAACAGCACGTTGCTGATCGAGCGGTTCATCGCCTTGGCCATCAAACGTGTCAAGAGCGTACCCGCGGCACCGACAACGGTACCGGCGATGATCAGCGCAACGTTCTGCTGCACGAAGCCCTCGAAACCGACCGCAAGGCCGGTGAACGCGTTGTACAGCGAAATCACGACCGGCATGTCGGCGCCACCGATCGGCAGCGTCATCAGGATGCCGAACAGCAGCGCCATGACGAAGAACAGCACGATCATCTGCGGCTGCATCTGATAGACGACGATTCCGCCCAGCACGACCGCAGCGAGGAAACACAGACCGTTCACTGCCTGCTGCCCGTTGAAGCGGAACGTCTTGTCCATCCAGCCCTGCAGCTTGGCGAACGCGATCAGCGAACCGGTGAACGACACCGCGCCGATCAGCGCGCCGACGACGGCGAGCACTTTTTGCGTCAAGGTCAGCGCGTGCTCCGGCGAGCCGGACAGCGCCGCACCGAGCAGCGCGCTCGCGCCGATGGCCGCGGCCGAACCGCCACCCATGCCGTTGTACAGCGCGACCATCTGCGGCATGTTCGTCATTGCGACTTTCTTGCCGCTGTACCACGCCATCGCCGTGCTCAGCGCGATAGCGACGAAAATCAGCGCGGCGTTCTCGATCAGGAAGCGATCGGGACCGCCGTGATGGAAGAATGTCACGACCACTGCGACGAGCACGCCGACGCCGGCCCACTGGATGCCGCTGCGCGCCGTCACCGGCGACGACATGCGCTTGATGCCGAGGATCAGCAGTACCGCGGCAACGAAATAGCTCGCTTGGATCAGGATTGAAATGACGCTGGAGGCATCCATCACTTGGCTCCCTCAGCCGGCTTCTTCGACGACTTGAACATCTCGAGCATGCGCTCGGTGACGACGTAGCCACCGGCGGCATTGCCAGCGCCGAGGAACACGCCAATGAAGCCGATGACCTGCTGCAGCGGCGTGGTTGCCTCGCCGAGCGCGACCATCGCCCCGACGAGCACGATGCCGTGCACGAAGTTCGAACCCGACATCAGCGGCGTGTGCAGGATCACCGGCACGCGCGAGATGATCTCGTGGCCAGTGAATGCGGCGAGCATGAACAGGTAAAGTGCCAGGAATCCGTCGATCATGTTGTCCACCAAATATCGCAACGATCAAAAGATGAACCACGAAGTCACGAAGATCACGAAGAAAAGCTCAAAGAACCAGCCGCTTCAATCCGTCTTTGATTGACCGCACGTTGAAGTTGATCAACAGCCCGATCTTCGCTCCCGCCAATTTCATGTATGTCAACAACTGCGCTTCATGTACCGGAGAAATCCTATCTATCGACTTGAGTTCGACGACCAACGTGTCCTCGATCAGAAGGTCCAATCGTAACTCCCCATCAAAAAATACTTCCTTGTAACGAACGGGAACGCTCTTTTCTGTTTCGAATTTCAGGCCCGCTACCTGAAGTTCGTGGGCGAGGCAACGGCGATAGATCGACTCGAGAAGTCCCGGACCAGGTTGCGATGCACTTCGATAGCGCATCCTATAACCTTCCTGGAAAGTTCATCGAATTCCAATATGCCCTTCCTTCGTGATCTTCGTGCCTTCGTGGTTCGTCTTCATCTTTCGCCCTCGATGAGTTGTTTCGTCGGTTCATGCTTGACCTCGCCGGCGTGCGTGAGGCAGGTCTTGGCGATCAACTCGTCGGTCCAGTCCAGGTTCAAAGCGCCGTCCTTGACGCTCAATTCGAGAAAGTTATACAAATTCTTCGCGTACAGTTCGCTGGCATGAATCGGCGCTGTCGCGGCAAGATTGACCGGGCCGATGATGCTGACGCCGTTGGCGCTGACGATGGTCTTGCCGGCTTCGGTCAGTTCGCAATTGCCGCCGGTCTCGGCAGCGATGTCGACGATCAGGGCACCGGGTTTCATGCCGGCGACCATCGCCGCACTGATGATGCGGGGCGCCTTGCGTCCCGGCACGGCGGCAGTCGTCACAATCACGTCTACGCCCTTGATGTGCTCGGCGAGCGCCGCCTGCTGCTGGGCGCGCTCTTCCGGCGTCAACTCGCGTGCGTAACCGCCTGCACCCGCCGCGCTGACGCCGAGTTCGACGTACTTTGCACCGAGCGACTGGATCTGTTCCTTGGTTTCGGGGCGTACGTCGAAGCCCTCGACCTGCGCGCCCAGGCGGCGCGCGGTCGCGATCGCCTGCAAGCCAGCAACACCGGCGCCGACGATCAAGACCTTGGACGGCCGCACGGTTCCAGCCGCGGTCGTGAGCATCGGAAAGAATTTCGGACTTGCCTCGGCGGCAATCAGCACTGCCTTGTAACCGGCGATATTCGCCTGCGAGGACAGTACATCCATTGCCTGCGCGCGCGTCGTCCGCGGCAGCAGTTCCATCGCGAAACTCGTGATCTTGCGGTCGCGCAGCGCCCTGACGCGCTCGGGCGCCAGATGCGGCTGCAGGTAGCCGATCGTCACGGCGCCTTCCCTCAATCCGGCGATTTCATCGAGTGACGGCGGCTGCACGGTCAGCAGCACATCGGCGCGGGCCAGTGCGCTGCGCGCGTCAGGCGCAACCTCCGTATCCTTGAACGAAGAATCGGGAAAGCTGGCAGCGTCGCCGGCGCCGTGTTCGATCAGGAGATTCGCACCTTTGGCCTTGAGTTTCTTGGCCACGTCGGGTGTCAGCGCAACCCTTCGTTCGCCCGGCACGGTTTCCCGCACCACGCTGATCGTAATCGCCATGAAACCCTCCCGCTCATGCGATAGGCAGACGCCGATGCTAACCGAGGTTCGCAGCGCGCGCCAACTGGTATGCTTCGATTGCCGGACGTGGAGCATGTGCGCAATCGCCGCGGGTTTCAGCTCTGGCGCATGACTTCCGCGAACTACCTGCACCTCCTGCGCCCGTTTGCCGTGTGTACCCAACGGTCCGCAGGAAGGCGCCGCCCCCTGGACTCAACGGGCTGAAGGGCGCCGGTTAGCTCAACACAGCTCGATATCTCATTTCCAGAATGCAGCCGAATCGCGACATGACACTATTTGACCTTCTGAGCGAGCGACGTTCGATTCCAGCGCGCCAGCTCGGCGAACCGGGACCGACGCCGGCACAGCTCGAGCGCCTGTTCGCCGCGGCGATCCGGGTACCGGATCACGGCAAACTGACGCCATGGCGCCTGTTGCTGATCAAGGGCAGCGCGCGCGCACAACTCGGCGCCCGGCTTGCCGAAATCCACAAGCGCAACGATCCCGATGCACCGGACTCGGCGATCAGCAAGGATCGCGAGCGCTTCAATTTCGCGCCGCTGATCGTTGCCGTCGTCGCACGCGTCGACGAAAACCACAAGGTGCCGGTGCAGGAACAGATCCTGTCGGCCGGATGCGTCGCCTATAACCTGCTGCTCGGCGCGCAGGCGCTCGGCTTCGGAGCGCAATGGCTGACCGGCTGGGCCGCTTACGATCGGCAAGTCGCCGCGCTGCTCGGCCTCGCCGAAAACGAGCGCGTCGTCAGCTTCGTGCATATCGGCACCGCGCGTGAGCCTGCGCCGGAACGACTGCGGCCGGAAGTCGCGACGCTCGTGAGTGAGTGGCGAGGGCTGAGGGCTGAGGGCTGAGGCAGCGTACTTCTGCGCACCCGACTTTCGAGTTCGCCAAGCGACATTTTCCACTCATTGCCCACTGCTCAGCGCTTACAATCTCTCGCATGCGCACTCTTCACCTCATCGACGCCAGCCTCTACGTCTTTCGCGCCTGGCACTCGCTGCCGGCGTCCGCATTCACCGACCGCGATGGTGCACCGATCAATGCCGTGCATGGCTTCGTGCGTTTCCTCTGCGACTTTCTCGAGCGCGCGCGTCCGCAATACCTGGTCGTCGCATTCGACGAATCGCTGACGAGTTCATTCCGCAACGCAATCTATCCGGCGTACAAGGCGCATCGCGAGCTGCCGCCAGCGGAGTTGCTGGTGCAATTCGGCTACTGCAAGCAAGTCGCGGCGGCGATGGGAATGTGCGTGCTCAGCGACCTGCAATACGAGGCCGACGACCTGATCGGCACCGCAGCCGTGCGCATGCGCGCCGAAGGCTTTCGCAGCGTGATCATCTCGGCCGACAAAGACTTCGGCCAGCTCATCACCATCGGTGACGAGCAGTGGGATTTTTCGCGCGACGAACGCTGGGACGTCGATGGCGTCAAACGCCGACTCGGCGTGCGCCCGGATCAGGTCGTCGACTATCTTGCGCTCACCGGCGATGCCGTCGACAACATTCCCGGCGTGCCGGGGATCGGCGCGAAAACCGCCGCCAGCCTGCTCGCGCACTTCGACACGCTCGATGCGATGCTCGCGCGCATCGAGGAAATTCCGTACCTGCGCCTGCGCGGTTCGGGGCAGGCCTACGTTCGCCTCAAGGAGCATCGCGAACAGGCGCTGCTGTCGCGCGCGCTCAGCGCCATCGCCCTCGATGCGCCGGTGCCGGCGCACGCCGAACAGATGCTCTGGCGCAAGCCCGACAATGCTGCACTCGAGCCGTTGTTCGATCAGCTCAAGTTCGGACCCATCACGCGCTCGCGCTGCCGCGCGCTGCAGCCTTAGTTGAGCGCGGCCTCAGTGCTTTAGTGCTTTTCGTCTTTTTCGGCCGGCTTGTCGCCCGGCGCGAGGCTCGACGGCGGTGCGTTGAAACCCTTGCGCGGCGGCCCTTTGGGCAGTTCGCTGATGCCGGCGGCGATGCCGCTTTGATCCCAGGCGAAGCGCAGATTCGAGCGAAAGATCTGGGTCGCTTCGAGCTTGGTCGGCTCCTTCAACACGCCGAACTTGTCGTACAGCATCTTCTGGCTGTTGGCGATGAAGTACAACTCGTCGCCGACAATCGCGCCGAGCGTCGGCGTCGCGAATGCCGGCTGCGCGACATCCAGCGGCATTGCGGTCTTGACGCTGCGGCCATCCTCGGTGAGCTTCAGCCGCATCACGCGCTGCGGCACCATGCCGCTCTCGATCACGACCAGGCATCCGTCGTACCAGTACATGCCGACGATGCCGCCGAGCACGAGTTTCTCCGGATTGCGACCAAGGCCGAACGGTGCATCTTTTGTCAGGTCGATGCCGAAGATGCCCATTGCGTAGTCGGCGAAGTACAGCGTGCGGCCGTCGTCGGACACGGCCATGCCGCGGATGTTGGTCAACTTCGGATTCTGCACCAGATGCTTGAGTTCGCCGCCATCGAGCCGGAAGATCATGCCGTGGTCGCCATCGGCGACGTACACATGGCCGTCCTTGGCGACAGTCATGCTCGTCGGCAGCAGGCCCGAGGTATCTGCAGGAAAAGTATACTTGTTTACATATTTACCGGTTGACAGCTGAAACTCGACGATGCCGGACTTGCCGAAGCTCTCCGCGGTGAATCCCTTGTAGTACGGCACGCCCGCACTGGCGACGTAGAGCTTGTCGTGCGCGGCATCGACGGCCATGTCGAACACCGCGTAGAGACCGTTCTCGGCAGTCGGCTGGATGAACTCGCTGATCTTGCCATTCTTGTCGGCAAGGTAGACCTTGCCCTCGCGCGCGCTGCCGACGAGGAATTGCTTGCGCTTGGGATCGTAGCCGATCGACTCGAACAGATAGTCGCCCTTAGGCAGGTCAAACGCGGTCTTGCCCTCGCCGAACTGTTTGGAGTTCACCTGCAGGTTGGTGACGATGTAGTCCCACACCTTGGTACCGTGAATCTTGTCGAAGCGCGGGTCGGTCGCGACGTCGTAGCCGAAGCCCTGCCCCTGCATGTGCACCAGCGTGTCGTAGGCATTGGTCTTGTCGCCCTGCTCGGCATAGGCCATGGCCAGCTGCAGGCGCAACTGGCCGGAGTCCGGCAGCAACTCGGTGAGGCGCTTGAGCGTCCATGCAAAGCGCTGCGTGTCGCCCATCGAGTTGTACAGACTGGCCAGCTTCGACAGCGAGGCGATGTCGCGGGATTCCATGATCTGTTCTTTGGTCAGCGCTTGGGCGCGCTGCGCCAGCGTCGCCTGCGGGGAAGCCGGTGCCGGTTGCGGTGCGGCGGCGGGCTTTTGCTGGGCCGCCGCGACTGTGCAACCCGCCGCGAGCAGTGCCATCGTCAGAACACGCAATTGGATTTTCATAACCGCAACCTTGATCATAATGAGACGGGCGTTGGAAACCGCCGGCTTGCCTAAGTTCCCTTTCCGGCGCGTGGTCGTGCGGGCGATCGGCTGCAGCGCTGGCTCGGCGGGGTTCCCGGCCGGTTGAAGCGGGCTTCCGAAGAGCCTGTCCGCCGCTACAACCTCGATCGGCATGGGCGGATCGACGACGGCTTCTCAACGAGGGCGCGCACAATGACGGAAACGCAGACGCTTTGCAATGGCCGCTGGCTCCGCCTGATGCGGCGGGGCCGCTGGGAATACGCGGAGCGGACCAATCCTGGCGGCGGCGTCATCATCATCGCGGTCACGGCGGAAGACCGGATCGTGTTTGTCGAGCAGTGGCGGGAGGCGGTGCGCAGCCGCACGATCGAAATGCCTGCGGGCCTGGTCGGCGATCTCGACGGCGCCGCCGAAGAAAGCGCCGTCACGGCCGCCGAACGCGAAATCGTCGAGGAAACCGGTTATCGCGCCGGCCGCATCGAGTACCTGATGAGCGGCCCATCGTCGGCCGGCATGACCAACGAGATCATGACGTTCGTCCGCGCCTACGATCTGGTGCGCGAACATACCGGCGGCGGCGACCACACCGAAGACATCATCGTGCACGAAATTCCACGCGCCGAAGCTGCCGTGTGGCTGCTGGCCAGGATGCGTGAAGGTTTCTCGATTGACCCGAAGCTGTTCGCCGGGCTGTACTTCCTCGACCACGCTGTCGCGCTGTTTGGAGGGTCTGGCGGAAAGTGACTTGAACGCGGATAAACGCGGATCAGGAGCAATGAACGTGGATAGAGCAGCAATGCGGATTGACCAAAAACGGGCTCTATCCGCGTGATTCGCTCTTATCCGCGAAATCCGCGTTCCAGGCTCTGCTTCGTTTTTCTTCCGAACAGCTAGTGCAGGAGTTGCTGCCAGATCAGCAGCAGCGCCATTGCCAGCATCACCAGCCAGGTCAGGCCGGTACCGGCGAAGCGCTCGGGCGAGGTTCCACCGGTACGCGACAATCCATAGGCGTGCAAGGCACGCGCGACGATCAGGACAATGCCGCAGATGTGCAGAATCACCGGAAGGGTCTGATTCCACTCCAGGCAGAGCAGCAGCAGCAGGCCGAGCGGCAGATACTCGATCGCGTTGGCCTGTGCGCGGATGCGCTTCTTCAGCTCCTTGTCGTCGCCGTCTCCGAGCGAGACACGCAGCAGGCGCCGCCGCAGCGAGACGCGAGAAGAAAGTACCAGCACCAGCAACGTCGCGAGCGCGACGTACAGACCCGTGATGTGCATTGCGCCACCCCTGCTATTGCGCGACGAGACTGCCGCCACGCTGGACGCCGCTCAGCTCGACACTGCCGGGCGGCACGATCGCATAGCTTACGCGCACTTCGCCTACTTTCGGATGCGCCGGGTCGCCGCCGGCATACAAGCTTCCGTTTGCATCGCTGAAACTTGCTGCAAGATTCGGCAGCAGGTCGGCGGTGTGGACCGGCAGGTCGATTACCGCTCCTTGCGCGACCACGTCAGCCGCGATCGAGAACGCGCCGACACGGATGCTGTCGCTGGCGAAGCGCGCATCGGCCAGGCGTGGCGGCGGGTTTTCATGCCCCTCGGCGCGGCGGAACTTGCGCGAATCGATCGGCTGGCGCGACCACGCCGCTTCGTACGTGCAGTCGGTACCGCTGCAATGCTCGCGCCATTGATACATTTCCACCTTGCGCAGCAGCACGGCGGCATTGGCGCCGACGCCGAGTTGTTCGTCGCGCGCCGGAGTACCTACTTCGAGCTGGCCGGCAATGTGCACGTGGCGCCCTTCGTTTGCCGGATCGACGCGATCGGCCGCGACGCTCACCGAACTTGCAGATTTGCTGTCCAGCGCATCGAAGTGGGCGCGGATCCAGCCTGAGTTCATCCATGCCAGCGCGGCCAGCGCGACGGCAACGCAGACCAGCAGGATCGGTGTGTACGAGGCCTTGCGCCTGCGTCGGGCCATGCTCAGGCCGCCACGTCGACCAATTCGGAAACCTCGGACGTCGTGCCGAAGCGGCCCTTCTCGTCGCGCGTCACGGTAGCCAGCGCGCAGCCGGTATCGTGGGTGAAGAACAGGCGTACGCCCCGGGCCAGCTTGTCCTCGAGAAAGGCACGCTTTTCGTCGATCAGCAGTTCCGGTGCGCGGTCGTAGCCCATCGTTACCGGCAAATGGACCCATGGCCGGCCGGGAATCAGGTCGGCGCAGAACACGACAGCACCCATCACTATTTCCGCGAGCATCAGTCCCGGCGTGTGGCCGTCGCTGAAGCTGAAGCGAAGGTGCTTGCCCAAAGTGAACGAATGTGCATTTTCCACAAGTTCCATGCGCCCGGATTCTTCCAGCAACGCCTGCAGTTCTGGAATGAACGACGCGCGGTCGCGCGGGTGCGGACGCAGCGCGCGCTCCCAGCATTTGCGGCCGACGACGAACTTTGCATTCGGGAACAGCAACTCGGCAGCCTTGCCTTCCTGCCACGCGGCGAGCAGGCCGCCGGCATGATCGAAGTGCAGGTGCGAAAGCACGACGGCGTCGATGTCCTCGTGGGCGAAGCCGGCGGCCTTCAGCGAGTCGAGCAGTACATGCCGCGCTTCGACGACACCGTAGCGCTCGCGCAGCTTCGGTTCGAAGAACGCGCCGATCCCGGTTTCGAACAGCACGGTCTTGCCGTCGAGATCGTCGGCCAGCAGCGCGCGGCAAGCGAGCGGAATGCGATTCTGCTCATCCGGCGCAATCCACTGCGACCACATGCCGCGCGGCACGTTGCCGAACATGGCGCCGCCATCCAGTCTTTGCGAATTGCCGAGTATCGACCAGAGTTTCATTTCAAGCGCAGCGTGGTGATAGGCATCTTCATATGCATGGAGAGACACACTGTTCGCGCTGAGCGTAGCTCGGGCAGCGAGCGGAGTCGAAGCACCATGATCACCCTTCGACTTCGGCCCGCCGTCCTGAACCCGGCGAAAGGCCCGGGGCGAACGGGTTCCGGATGTCTGCTACGGACTATTTTACTGCGCCGAGGCCGCTAGTGCGCCGCGAATCCGCGCCTGCGTACAACTGGCCGGTCTTTTTGTCCTGGCTGACGACATTCATGTCGCCCCACGGCCGGTTGCCGTCGTTTACGACGTGTCCCATCGCCTCGAGCGCCTTGGTTTCTTCCTTGCTGAACGCGCCCTTCTCGGCCGAGATGACATCGGGCAGGTATTGATGATGGAAGCGCGGGTTGGAAGCGACTTTTTGCGGCAGGTCGCCGTCGATGAACGCAAGGATGCCCTCCAGCACCATCGTGATTATGCGGCTGCCGCCCGGCGTCCCGATCACGGCCACGCGATCCTTGCCGATCACGAAACTCGGTGTCATCGACGACAGCGGGCGACGGCCCGGCTTCGGCGCGTTCGCATCGTTGCCGACGAGGCCGAATGCATTCGGCGCTCCGGCGAGCAGTGCGAAGTCGTCCATTTCGTCGTTCATGACGAACCCGGTGCCGGGTATGACGAGCGCGTCGCCGAGATAGAGGTTCACGGTTTGCGTGCCGCTGACGAAGTTGCCTTCTGCATCGATGATCGAGAAGTGCGAGGTCTCGGTGCGCTCCCCGGGTTCCATGAAGCCCGGCAGCATGTCGCTCGGGGTCGCCTTTTCCGGATGGATCGAAGCACGCAAACCGGCTGCGTAAAGCGGGCTGGTCAACTCGTCGAGCGGCATTTTCACGTAATCCGGATCGCCGAGGTACGTCGCGCGATCGCGATAGGTGCGCCGCATGGCCTCGACCATCAGGTGCACTCGGTGCACGCGATCGAGTTTGGCGAGGTCGTAGCCGCCGAGGATATTCAGCATCTCGGCCAGCGCAACGCCGCCGGAAGACGGCGGCGGCGCCGTGACGATGCGCCAGCCGCGATAGTCGATCGTCAGCGGCGTGCGTTCCTTGACCTGATAATCGGCTAGATCCTTGAGCGACCAGTTTCCGCCGACGGCGTTCATGCCGTCGACGAGTCGCTTGGCGAATTCGCCGTGGTAGAAGCCGTCGTTGCCCTTGGCCGCGATCAATTCGAATGTCTTGGCGATGTCGGGGTTCTTGAACACCCAGCCGGCTTTCGGCGCGGCGCCGTTGTCGAGGTACAGTGCAGCGGATCCCGGATAGCGCTTGATCACGTCGATGCGCGTGGCGATGCCCTCGAGAAACCGCTCATCGGGTTGGAAGCCTTCACGCGCGATGCGGATCGCCGGCGCGAACGATTTTGCGAGCGGCAGCTTGCCGTAGTGCTGCGCAAGCCACACCAGTCCCGCCGGTTCGCCGGGAATCGCCGCGGCGGACGGGCCGTTGCGCGCCTTGTCGGCATCGAGCTTGCCTTGTGCGTCGAGGTACTGCTTCGCGTCGACCGCGGCCGGCGCGGTTTCGCGCGCGTCAACCATCGTGTCTTTGCCATCGCTTGCGCGATGCAGAAGGAACAGACCGCCGCCGCCGATGCCCGAACTGTGCGGCTCGACGACGGATAGCGCGGCCGCGACGGCGACTGCCGCGTCGAACGCATTGCCGCCGGCGGCAATGGCCTCGAAGCCGGCTTCCGTCGCCAGCTTGTGCGCGCTCGCGATTGCTGCGTGGCCGGATTTTTCGGCCGCTGGCGCATTCGCGAACCACGCGCAGGCAAAGGTGATTACGGCAACTGTGGTGCTTCTCTTCACTTTTGCGTCTCGCCAATCAGGATTCGGAATTTTGCCTGCAACTGTTCGTTCGTCTCGGCGTGGTCAGGGTCGATAAAGATGCATTCGACCGGACAGACCTCGACGCATTGCGGCGTGTCGTAGTGACCGACGCACTCGGTGCAGCGCCGGGGTTCGATTTCGTAGATGCTCGCGCCCAAGGATATCGCGTTATTCGGGCAGACCGGCGCGCAGACGTCGCAATTGATGCATGCTTCTGTGATCTTCAGTGCCATCGCAAACAAACAACCTCAGGTCCACGTTGCCAGGAACTGACGCAACTGCGCCGGACCTGTTGCGACATGCTTCGCGTAAAACGACATCGGGCCGCCACTTGCGACA
>Ga0163162_10005299_pt1 | contig 12451 bp, 12 predicted proteins | sample S55metaG_FD_115310 | JGI IMG/M metagenome (GOLD analysis project Ga0163162, IMG submission 115310) | Switchgrass rhizosphere microbial communities from Kellogg Biological Station, Michigan, USA - S5-5 metaG | ecosystem: Host-associated > Plants > Roots > Rhizosphere > Soil | place: USA...
CTTCCACTATGTCGATCCGATCGGATATCAGCAAGTCCACGATGCGGTTGAAGCCCGGCGCAAAGCTGGGGAAGCGTTTCTCGCGCGGGTGGAAGGCGTCTTTCGCGACAAGCTGAAAGAGGCAGGCATCACTGCCACCGTGGAAAGCCGCATCAAGCGCCTCTACAGCATCTACAAAAAACTGCAACGGCAACATATTACGGTCGAGCAGGTGTACGACCTCTACGCCATGCGGGTCATCACGCAGTCGGTGCAGGACTGCTACGCCGTGCTCGGCATCATCCACAATCTGTGGCGTCCGGTGCCGGGCCGGATCAAGGATTTCATCGCGATGCCACGACCGAATCTTTATCAATCGCTGCACACTTCCGTAATTGCCGAAGAGGGAACGCCGTTCGAAGTGCAGATCCGCACCGAAGAAATGCACAAGATGGCGGAGGAAGGCATCGCTGCGCACTGGAAGTACAAAGACGGCCCAGTCTCCGCGCAGGACGAGCAGCGGTTGGCGTGGCTGCGCCAGGTGGTGGAGTGGCAACGCGATGTCTCCGACCCCAGCGAGTTTTTGTCCACGCTTAAGATCGATCTTTATCCCGAAGAGGTTTACACCTTCACTCCCAAGGGTAAGGTCGTCGTCCTGCCGCGTGATTCTTCACCGATCGATTTTGCTTATTCGGTCCATACCGAAGTCGGCCACAGTTGTGTCGGCGCGAAAGTCAATGGCCGTATGGTTCCGTTACGGTTCAAGCTGCACAGCGGCGACATCGTCGAGATCCTGACTCAGACCGGACATAAACCCAGCCGTGACTGGCTGGCGATTGCCAAGTCATCGCGCGCGCGCAACAAGATTAAACACTGGCTAAACGTTCATCAGCGGGAGCGTGCGATTGAGATTGGGCGCAAGCTGATCGAGAAAGAAGCGCGCAAATATCGCATCTCGCTGAAAGACATCAAGGACGAGGAGCTACAGAAGATTGCGTCCGACTATGGCGCGGGGCGTCCCGACGATCTGATGGCCGGCATTGGCTATGGCAAATATTCGGCGCGCCAGATACTGGGGCGCATGGCCCCTACCGCCGGCACGCCTCTCGCGGACGAGGAACAAGAAAAGCCCAGCGGCCTGGCCAGCGTGGTGCGGCGCGTCTTCGGCGGCGACCAGAACAACAACGCCATCCGGGTTAAGGGACACGGCGACCTGCTGGTGTACAGGGCGCGCTGTTGTAACCCGATTCGCGGCGAAGCCATCGTTGGCTATGTGACTCGAGGCAAGGGCGTGGCGGTGCATGCCGTCAACTGTCCCAACGTGACCAATCTGCTGTACGAACCCGAGCGCCGCATTGACGTCGAATGGTCGCAAGACGATGGCACACCTAGCGCCTACCCGGTAAAGCTCACGGTATTCTGCGACGACCGCTTTGGGATGCTCAAACAAATCACCGCCGTTATTAGCGACACTCAGACCAACATCCGCAACATCGAAGCCCGAACCAACAATGGCCAGGCCAACGTTGACATCGTGCTCGACATCGCCGATCTCAAGCATCTGGAAAACATCGTCACCGGCGTGCGTAAGATTCCCGGCGTCCATGATGTGCAAAGACTGCAGAAAATCTAGAAAGTAGTCCTCAGTCGTCGGTCTTCAGTCTTCAGCACGAACCAACTGAGAACTGAGAACCGAAAACTGATTACTGGGTTTATTGAACACGGTTTTGATTGAAATGGCCTGCCCGAAGTTGACTGCAACCGCGTCGATCTGCATTAATTCTCAGGATTGATTCTGGAGGCAACGTGCGCGACGTTATTGCAACGAAAGAAGGACCGCAGGCGATTGGGCCTTATTCTCAGGCTATCCGGGCAAACGGATTCGTCTTCGTGTCGGGACAGGTGGCGATCGACCCAGCCACTCAGCAGGTGATCAGTGGAGACGTGGCCGCGCAGACGGAACGCGTCATCAAGAATCTTTCGGCGATTCTGACCGCTGCCGGGAGCGGACTGAAAAAAGTTGTCCGTACGACAGTTTTCCTGAAAAACATGGGCGATTTCGCCGCGATGAATGAAGTTTATGGGCGATTTTTTAACGTCACCCCCCCTGCCCGGTCCACGGTGGAAGTGTCTCGTCTACCCAAGGATGTGCTGGTCGAGATCGATGTAATCGCCCTGGCGTAGGGAAGCGCTGCGCAAGACTGGCCACCAACCCCACAGGCATTTACAATCCCTAGTCCCGCATTTCTCGTAGACGTTAGGGAGACCACCTTGATTCCACGCTATACACGTCCTGACATGGGGCGCATCTGGAGCGACGAGAATCGCTTTCGAACCTGGCTGGCGGTTGAAGTCGCGGCTACCGAAACCCTGGCCGAAGCCGGCATGGTGCCCAAGGACGCTGCTCGCGCCATCCGCGAGCGGGCGGACTTCAACCTCGACCGTATCGCCGAGATTGAAGCCGAAGTTCGCCACGACGTCATAGCTTTCACCACGGCCGTGGCCGAAATCGTCGGACCGCACGCGCGCTGGTTTCACTACGGACTGACTTCGAACGATGTCGTCGATACTTCCCAGGCCCTTCTTATTCAGCAGGCGTCGGCGATTATTGCGGCCGATCTGGAAAAGCTCTCTGCGGTGCTCGAACGCCGCGCCTGGGAATTTAAAGATACGCCCATGATCGGGCGTACCCACGGCGTCCACGCCGAGCCCATTACGTTTGGATTCAAGCTGGCCATCTGGTACTCCGAGACCCAGCGCAACATCGAACGCTTTCGCATCGCCGCCGAAGACATGCGCGTTGGAAAGTTTTCCGGCGCCGTCGGCACGTTTGCTCATCTCAGTCCCGAACTCGAAGAGGGCATGTGCGAGCGACTGGGATTGAAGGCTGCGGCGATTTCATCGCAGGTGATTCAGCGTGACCGCCACGCCGCGTATCTGGCAACGCTTGCGGTAATCGCGTGTACGCTCGACAAGATTGCCACCGAACTTCGCCACCTGCAGCGCACCGAAGTCCGCGAAGTCGAAGAGTTCTTCAGCGAAAAGCAGAAGGGCTCGTCCGCCATGCCGCACAAGCGCAATCCAATCACGCTGGAGCAGATCAGCGGTCTGGCCCGCGTGGTTCGTTCGAATGCCCAGGCAGCGTTTGAGAATGTTGCGTTATGGCACGAGCGCGATATCTCGCACTCGTCGGTGGAGCGCGTCATCATCCCGGATTCAACCACGCTCGTCGATTACATGCTGCAAAAGACCACGAATGTGCTCGACACCATGTTCGTCTATCTGGAACAGATGAAGGTCAATCTCGAAAGCACCCGCGGACTGGTATTCAGCGGACAGCTCCTGCTCGATCTGGTGGAACACGGAGTCTCACGTGAAGAGGCCTATCGCGCAGTGCAAAGCCACGCCATGCGCGCCTGGAAAGAAGGGCTGAATTTTAAGGAACTGGTGCTGAAGGACAAGAGCATTACCAGCCGCGTGCCTCGCCAGCAGATCGAGCGTGCTTTTGATTTGAATCGACAGTTGCGGAATATCGATAAGATCTTTGCTCGCGTTTTTGGCCCGAAGAAGCGCGGTGCGACGGACAGCACGAAGAAGGGAAGCAGTGTAAAGCGAAGGAGAGCAACGTCCCCCTAGGGACGTCTGATAGTAGCCCGGCATTTCAACGCCGGGTGGTCTGCAAAATGATTTCCGTCCCGCAGGGACGATTGAAACTTTCCTCGCCGTTTCAGGCGTGCCTACGACACGCATCCTCATCATGAAAAAACCCGCCACTGAAGTGGCGGGCTACTATCAAGGGTCCCTCCTGGACCTCAAATCGGCGCGAGCTGCTACTACGTCCGCCTGGCCAAGGCGCCATCCACCGACCCTGCTCCCGGTCCCACCACGGCCAGCACGATGCAAGCCGCTAGTAAGGTCAACGGATACTCGACACCGTGGTTCTGGTCAAAGAATCCGTTTTTGATGTGGACGACCAGGATCGCAACGACCATGTCAAAAGCATTCAGCGCGGCGGCCCAGCGAGTCAGCAATCCGGCGATCAGGAGAATCCCTCCGACGAACTCCACCAGAGTGACGATGGTCGCCGACACGAGCGGCAGAGGTATGCCTGCTGCGCCGAAAAAACCGGCTACACCGTTAATGCCCAGCTGAAACAGCTTCTGGGCTCCGTGCGCCATGAACACAACGCCAATTACGATCCTTAGAATTGTGATCGCCCAGGATTCATTCGAAGCGTAGTTCGGGTTCTTCATCTCTGGTCTCCTAAACTTGTTTCGGTGGCAAAGCCTGCAGCCTTCCACTCTTCCAGGCCGCCCTCATACGCGCGAACGTTGTCGTAGCCGAACTTGATCAGTTTCTCTACAGCCATGCGCCTCATCTGACATTCCGGGCCGCCGCAGTATACGACTATCTCGGTGCTCTTGGGCAAATTCGTGGACCGGACTTCGCTGCCCACTTTATCGAGGGGCACGCGGCGCGAACCGGAGATGTTTCCGCCCTTGAAATACTGGTCCGTCAGAACGTTCCAGAATTGGATAGGACGCTTGCTATCTAGAAGCTCGCGAAGTTCCTGGGTGGACACGGTCTTCGTGGTTGCTCCGGTTGTTGCAGTATTGCTCATTCGTAAACTCCTTGAAGCACGGAAAGGTTTGGTAGCGCCGGCCTCTGGCCGGCCCGATGGGCGGGCGAGACGCCCGCCAGACAGACGTCGGACGCCGGCGCTACGAAAGACGACAAATCTTATTCGGTCTGCTCCCTCACCGTTTGCAGAATCTGAATCAAGGTGCGAAGCCGTTGCTCGCCGAGAGGGCCCAGCAAATTCCGGCCAAACTGCTCGAGCGGACCGTCCAGCGTCGCAAGGAGATCGAGACCTGCCGGCGTGATGCGGGTGGTGATGACCCTGCGGTCCCGGCCTTCACGGCTGCGTGCGACCAGCCCCCGCCGCTCCAGACGATCCACCAGGCGAGTGATGTCGGGATCATGGTTAATCATGCGCTCGGCAATCTCGCTGCATGAGCGTCCCTGGTCCCCCGCGCCGCGCAGGATGCGCAGGGCGTTGTATTGGGTAGGCGAGAGGCCGAATGTCTTCAACATCTCGCTCAGGCGCCATTGCAGGCGGTCTGCCGTGCGTTGTAAAGCGACAGCAGCTTCGTCTTCGAGGTTATTGAAAGGCTTGGATTGCTGGATCTCGGCTTGGATACCTTTTGCCACAGATTCAAGATAATCGTTATAACGATTACTGTCAAGCGTAGTTTCTTTGTACCGGACCTCAGATCTCAGACCTCAGATCTCAGACCTCGGACTTCAGACTTCGGCAACATCTTTTTTCTCACACGCCTACAAAGTCAGGGGACGCCCGAGGTGTGTCGTGCGACGCAAAGAATTCCGGAAAGGACGCAAAGTCCTCAGAATCCAAATGGCATCCATTCGCTTTCTTCCGGCATCGAATTAATTAACTAACCGGTTAATAAATACCGGGGGAGGAGAAAGTGCATTTTATGAAAAACATTCTTAAAGCCACGGCATCATTTCTTGCGGTAGGCGTACTCAGCGTTGGTCTCGCTGCGGAGACGGCCAGCGCCCGTTATGACAGCGACATTCAAAACCGGGTGACGCAACAGTTGACGAAGAAGGAAGAGTTCCGCAACCTGAAGGCGGCCACGGAAGATGGCATTGTGACACTTTCCGGAACGGTCGATCTTTACCAGCAGAAGCTGGACGCGGCCAAGAAAGTCCGCAAGCTGGATCAGGTGCAGGGTGTTCGCAATCTGATCGCGGTCAGTTCGTCCGCGCCCGATGCTGAAGTGGAAGCGAAGCTCGATCGCAAGCTGCACTACGACCGGATCGGCTACGACAACCAGTTCAACTTCGTTGACGTGTCGGTAAAAGATGGCGTCGCCACGCTGCAGGGCGAAACCTACAACGACCTTGGACGCGACTCAGCCTTGGCGCTGGCGAATGCCATGCCGGGCGTAAAGGATGTCGTGGACAACATCAAAGTCTCGCCGGTGTCGGGATTCGATGACCGCATTCGGATAAGCGCAATGCGCGCCATCTATCGCGACCCTGTCCTGGGACGTTATGCCAGCGATCCGGCGCTGCCTATCCGAATCGTGGTGGACAACGGCAAACTGAGCCTGTACGGCACAGTTGCCACGCCGATGGAAAAGCAGATCGCCGGCATGCGAGCCAACCAGGTCTTCGGCGTTTTCAGCGTGCAGAACAACCTGGAAGTAGTCAAAGGTTCGTAACCTGGGTGAGCGAAAGAAAGTAGAGTAGAGAAGGGCACGGCTTCGGCCGTGCCCTTTTTTTATTTCGTTACCACCGCCCATGTGGAGGCGGGTCTTCGACCAGGGTTTGTAGCGCCGGCGTCTCGCCGGCTGTCGTGTGGGCGTCCCGCCCACACTTTTCGGTGTGGCAAATCCAATTCCAAATCCTCTTACTACCGTTGCGACCCCTACAGTCGATTAATCAGCGAAGCCACATATCCAGCCCCAAACCCGTTGTCGATGTTCACGACGCTCACATTCGACGCGCAGGAATTCATCATCCCAAGCAATGCTGCCAGACCTTTGAACGCCGCTCCATAGCCCACGCTGGTTGGCACCGCAATCACTGGAACGCCGACCAGGCCTCCGACCACGCTGGGCAGCGCGCCTTCCATACCGGCGCACACGATCACCACGCGAGCCCGAGTCAGTGACGCTCGATTGGCCAGCAGGCGGTGAATTCCCGCGACGCCCACATCGTAGAGATGCTCAACGTCATTGCCCATCATTTCTGCGGTGACGACAGCCTCTTCTGCCACTGGGATATCGCTGGTGCCGGCCGAGACTACCGCAATAATTCCTTTGCCATATTTTTTCTTATCGCGCTGCAGAACGATGGCACGCGCCAGAGGCTGATACTCAACCTTGGGAACTTTCTTCTTCACTGCTGCGAGTTGTTCGGCGCTGGCTCGCGTGGCCAGGATGTTGCCACCGTGCTTTGCCAGGCGGGAAAAGATGGACGCCATTTGCGCCGGAGTCTTGCCGGGTCCGAAGATCACCTCAGGCATCCCGTTACGCAGGGCGCGATGGTGGTCCACGTTGGCGAAACCGAGATTTTCAAACGGAAGGTGGCGCAGGCGATCAACAGCATCGTCAGGGGAAAGTTTTCCCGCGCGCACTTGCTCGAAAAGTTTGCGGATGGAATCTGCGTTCAAGGAAGTACTCAGGCGTTTTTGCCAACGCAAGTCTAGATTAGCATTTGGGTTAATGTAGCGCCTCCGTCCCGGCGGCTGTCCGGTGGGCGTCCCGCCCTCACGACAGTCGACCAGAGGCCGGCGCTACTTGTTCAAGTCCGGGAATCTTACCGAGGCTGGGAGTTTCTTGCCATGGCCACGAACTTTCGCGGCCATGGTCCGATACGTTTCTTTCGCTTTGCCTGGTTCTTCGAGATGAACCAGGAACAGTCGCCGCAACATGCCTCGCGTCACCCTTCCCTTGAGATAGGCGTCATACAAGGCATTTCCCAGCATGTAGCCCAGCAGTTGGGAACTGGCTTTTGTCATCCTGGATTCGGATGGGGCTGCATCTTCCGGCAACTCACGGTTGCCGAATTCTTCGGCGCCGGGCCGAGCCGGGTATAACACCCGCGAGCCGAAGTAGCCCAGCGCATACTCGATGGTCTGAGTGTAGAACTGGTCTCCACTGCCAGCGGCTTCCGGAATTTCTCCGCGCAAAGGTAAACCACGGCAGGCATGATTTAGGAAGCGCGCTGCTTCCTCTGCCGCGTACATCATCTTGAACTCGTGCACGTAAATGGCGTTGACCTGCGGGAGATAGACGCTGCCCCGCTCTTCGATGTGGCGCACCATCGCCTCAGTTTCTTCCGCGGTGGAATGGTGGCGCGAGAGTTGCTGGCGCAGGTGCGCACCCGAAGACCGGCCGTAGACTTCCGGCATCAGGTCCACCAGAAACTTCGGCTGCGTACCGTTGTGCGAAGAGTAGCGATCGATTTCGAGAAAGCGCAGCAGGCTGTCGATCAGGTTGTAGATTGTCGGGACGAGATCGGGCCCTTCTTCATCGGTGCGTCCCCAACGGCTGAGGTGGAGGCGGTAGTTCTCGTACTTCTCCAGCGGCGTGGAATTGAAAACGCACACCACGTCATCATTCACTCGCACCGCTTCGACACGCTCATGGCGCTCGCCGGCGGCGCGCCAGTAAAGCTTATCCACATTTTGCAGGACGGTAAGCACCCGCTCTTCCGGCAATCGCTCTTTTAATACTTTGGGCAGATGCCCGGGTGCGAGATGCGATTCGCCGAATAGCACGAGGATGGCCGCGTTGGGATGCCGTTGCCGGATCTCAGCCAGTTTGTGCGCGGCGTGACGATCGCGCGCTCCGATCTTGCGCAGATCTTCGCGCGGCATGCAGTCCAGTCCATAGATGGCGTCGCCGTGCTCGCGCGCGGTCACCAGCAAATCGTAGAACGGCGCCCAGTCGTATCCCCAGTCGAGATCGAAGCGAATACGCTGCTGCAATTCTTCGGCGTCGATCTCACGTCGCCACCATTCGTCGAGAATGTGCTGGTCGCGGGAAAAGATTGTCTCGAGGCCAAGTATCACGGGACGGTCTCCCGGTTGGGCGCGATCTTCCAGCAGAGTCGCGGCAAAGCGTTGAGCCGCTGGCAGCGCGTGGTAGTCGCCGATCAGGACAGTGTCGGCTTCACGCATGCTGGCGTTCAGTTGCTGACGATCGATGACAGATTCGTAGGATTGAAAGGCGCGGCTGAAGTCTTGCAGATATTTACGGCGTCCGTTGGGATCGTTGATACGGATTTCGCGTTCGACACCCGCGAGGGCGTGCAACTGCGCTTCGCTGCGCCGCTCCCGCAAATTGGAGGTGGATGCCATATCAGTCGTCAGTCTTCGGTCGTCGGTCGTCAGGCGTTAGCCTTTGGTCTTTGAGTTGTTGGTCATTGACGTCCGGGTCGTATTGACTAACGACCAACGACTAGCAACCAAAGACCAGTGCCTTTCCTTGACTCTTCTTCCCGGCCTCCCTATGCTCCAAGGTTCGAGAGAGGATTGGGAGTTCAGTGTCGAATCACCCGCCGCAAAACCTTACAGTTGCCACTACCGGAGCCAGCGGATCGCTTTTTCTTAAACACTTCCTGCTGGCGGCGGAACGCGATTCGCGCGTCCAGACCGTGAACTTCATTGCCTCGGATAGCGCTCTGCGCGTCATGGCCGAAGAACTCGGACTGCGCGGCCGCAGCAACCTTGTCGGACAAATTCTGGGCCGCAAGTCTTCGCGCAAAATCCAGCAACAGGCCAATGCCGATATCGGGGCCAACATTGCCAGCGGATCTTATCCCGCCGACGCCATGGTCGTCTTACCGTGCAGCATGGGCACGCTGGCCCGCATTGCCAACGGCATCGCGTCCCAACTGATCGAGCGCGCCGCTGACGTCTGCCTGAAAGAGAAGCGCCCGCTGGTGCTTTGTGTTCGCGAGACGCCGCTCAACAAAATTCACATCCGCAATATGTACCGGGCAGCCGATGCCGGAGCCACGGTTTATCCACTGATCCCGGCCTTCTATTTCCATCCCACCGGTTTAGATGCTATGGCCCGCGAATTCGCCTACCGCGTTCTGGCCCACATCGGTTTGCCTCAACCCGACGCCTACCGCTGGAAGGGTTGAATACAGCGGTCCGGTTACCGGCAGGTTACTTCCAGTGTAGAAACGGAGGGGGGAAGCAGGTAGATTCCTGTGGACCATGACCTGCGGGGAGGGGAGGAGAGATTGGGGCGTTGGCTGACCGGTCACCTGCAATCACACAGACTCGAATTAATTGCTACAATCTGCTGGATTTTTCGAGGCACAAACTGAGGGGACTCAATGTTGTTTTCCAAACGCAGCGTAATTTTCTTAGCGTTGATGGCTGGCATTCTGATTTCCGCTAGTTTTTCGTACGCAGCGGGTCCGAGCTTCTCAGTCTCTTTCCCCAAAGCTCGCAGCGAGAAGTCTCTCGACGGACGCATCTTCATTCTTCTTTCCAACGATCCTTCCGCCGAGCCGCGCATGCAGATTGATGACTCCGTCCGCACCCAGATGATGTTTGGTATGGACGTCGACGGCATGAAGCCCGGCCAGGCCGTCGTGGTGGATGATTCCGCCAACGGTTATCCGATTCGCAATCTGCGCGACGTGCCGCCGGGAGAGTATTACGTGCAGGCTGTGTTGCATCGCTATGAGACTTTCCATCGCTCCGATGGTCACACCGTGAAACTGCCCATGGACCGCTGCGAAGGGCAGCACTGGAACATTGCGCCAGGGAATCTCTATTCCACTCCGCAGAAAATCACGCTGAAAGCTTCAGGCGGCCCTGTTGCAGTCGTGCTCGATCAGGAGATCCCGCCCATCCCGCCGCCTCAGGACACGAAATACATCCGTCATCTGAAGATTCAGAGCGCGCTTCTCACCAGGTTCTGGGGACGTCCCATGTTCCTCAGTGCCAACGTGTTGGTGCCCGAGGGATTCGATGCACATCCCAATGTTCATTTCCCGGTCATCATCAACGAAGACCACTTCAATGCTGATTTCGGCGGCTTTCGCACAGAGCCGCCCGATCCTAACCTGAAGCCGGATTACAGCGAACGCTTCCACATCGCGGGCTACAACCGTATTCAGGAAGAAGAGGCCTACAAGTTCTATCAGCAGTGGATTGCTCCCGGCTTTCCGCGCGTGGTCATCGCGGAAATCAATCATGCGAATCCCTTCTACGACGACTCTTACGCGGTGAACTCGGCCAACCTTGGTCCTTATGGTGATGCCATCGAGACCGAACTCATTCCCGCGATTGAGAAAGAGTTTCGCGGGATCGGCCAAGGCTGGGCGCGCTTCGCTTACGGCGGCTCTACCGGCGGCTGGGAGTCGCTAGCGGTGCAGGTGTTCTATCCCGACCACTACAACGGCGTCTTCGTCGCCTGTCCTGATCCTGTCGATTTTCGCTCCTACGTAACGGCCAACATTTACACCGATCCCAACGCTTTTTACATGATGGGCGCCCACACAAAAATGGCGCAGCCCGCCATGCGCGACTATCTGGGACGCACGCTTGCCTCTATGCAAAGCGTGAACCAGTACGAGCTTGCTCTTGGATCACATGCCCGCTCAGGAGAGCAGTTTGATATCTGGCAGGCGGTTTACGGGCCGGTCGGCGACGACGGATATCCCAAACAGATTTTCAACAAGGAGACGGGAGAAATCGACCGCAGCGTTGCCGCCTATTGGAAAGAGCATTACGATCTCAGCGCCATCATGCAGCGCGACTGGGCGACGCTTGGTCCGAAACTGCAAGGCAAGCTGCACATCTACGTGGGCACAGCCGACACTTATTTTCTGACCGACGCCGTCTACTACCTGGAAGATTTCCTGAAATCGACCAAGAGCCCACCGTACGACGGGGAAGTGAAATACGGCGATCGCGCGGAACACTGCTGGAATGGCGATCCGGATCTTCCCAACTATCTTTCGCGCTTGCATTACAACACGATGTACTTGCCGAAGATTCTTGATCGCTTGCAGAAGACCGCGCCCGCGGGAGCAGATCTGACTTCGTGGCGCTACTGAGATGATAGTGGGTGGAGCAGGCCTTCAGGTCAGGATACAACAGCTAGGTGAGTGGGGGCTTAAGCCCCCGAGGTTCTTGCGGCCCACTTTGATAGGTGGAGTAGACGCCTGATTTGCAACCCCTACGCTGGAGAAGGGGTGCTATGTTCATTCCGTTTGGCGCTTGACAGTCCGCAGATTCCAGATGCAAATGTAAATCGCAACTGCGACTGCAAGAACCCCCGCAATCGCGCTTCTGTCCCAGACAAAATTAGCCTGCAGCGGAACGGAGTACTCTCCTCCAAAGATTCGACGGGAGACCCCGGGAGCAGTGAAGAAAAGGTAGAGCGGCAAGCAGAGCAGAGAAGCTCCGATGGCTAAGGCGGCAGCGATCCGCGGGCGTACAAAAGTAAGAATCAGTGCCAGCACAAAAAGGAGACTTCCAATTTCAAGTGAATCGAGTATAGGACCAGTGACACGCCCTCCACTAAACTCGGTCCCGGCGAGTCCGAAAGAACTTCGCTGAGCCACGACAAGGCAAACCAGACAACTTGCGGCTTGCAACAACTTTTGTCTTCGGAGCGCCATTCGGGTCCCGATGTAATTCTGTAAATTCTGGACCATCATGGTAGCTCGATACCCGAAACAACGAAACGAAAAGAGCAAATGCAGCGCTAAAGTGTGTGCTCACCCAAAATCCGGCACAGCAATGACAACTGATGTACGCACCACTTTCGTGCCAGTTGACGTGCACAACCTTCCCGTACTAATGTGCAATTACACCGGAAAGGAGGTGGTCGAATGACAAGTTCTGATTCAAGTGGGAGTTGTAAAAGACCAGGTGAGGTGGCTGTGACTTAGAGCGGTCGCTCTA
>Ga0163162_10005302_pt1 | contig 12446 bp, 12 predicted proteins | sample S55metaG_FD_115310 | JGI IMG/M metagenome (GOLD analysis project Ga0163162, IMG submission 115310) | Switchgrass rhizosphere microbial communities from Kellogg Biological Station, Michigan, USA - S5-5 metaG | ecosystem: Host-associated > Plants > Roots > Rhizosphere > Soil | place: USA...
AATCCGTTTTTCCCGCGAGCACCTAGCGATGACCAAATATGTATTCGTCACCGGCGGCGTAGTGTCTTCCCTCGGCAAGGGTATTGCCGCCGCTTCCCTCGCCGCGATCCTCGAATCGCGCGGCCTCAAAGTCACCCTCCTCAAGCTCGATCCCTACATCAACGTCGACCCCGGCACGATGAGCCCGTTCCAGCACGGCGAAGTGTTCGTGACGGAAGACGGCGCGGAAACCGACCTCGACCTCGGCCACTACGAGCGCTTCATCAGCACGAAGATGCGCAAGGCCAACAACTTCACGACGGGCCAGATCTACGAGTCGGTGATCCGCAAGGAGCGCCGCGGCGAATATCTCGGCAAGACGGTCCAGGTCATTCCGCACATCACCAACGAAATCCAGGCTTTCCTCGAGCGCGGCGCCGCAGCGGCGACGTGCGGCGAGCCGGACGTGGCGATCGTGGAAATCGGCGGCACGGTGGGCGACATCGAATCGCTGCCGTTCCTCGAGGCGGTGCGCCAGATGAGCCTGCGCCTCGGGCGCAACAGCGCGTGCTTCGTGCATCTCACGCTGGTGCCGTACATCGCCACCGCGGGCGAGCTGAAGACGAAGCCCACGCAGCACAGCGTGCAGAAGCTGCGCGAGATCGGCATCTTGCCGCACGTGCTCCTGTGCCGCGCGGACCGCCGCATCCCCGACGACGAATGCCAGAAGATCTCGCTCTTCTCGAACGTGCCGGAAGACGCGGTCATTTCGGTGTGGGACGTGGACAGCATCTACAAGATCCCGCAGATGCTGCACGACCAGGGGCTCGACGAGATCATCTGCAACGAGCTGAAGCTCTCGCCGAATCCGGCCGACCTCAGCATGTGGTCGCAGCTTGTCGAGAAGCTCGAGAACCCCAGGAGCGAAGTGACGATCGGCATGGTCGGCAAGTACGTGGAACTCACCGAATCGTACAAATCGCTGATCGAGGCGCTGCGCCATGCGGCGATCCATACGTCCACCAGGGTCAACATCGAGTACATCGACTCGGAGCAGATCGACGCGGAAGGCGTCGAGGGGCTCAAGCATCTCGACGCCGTGCTCGTGCCGGGCGGGTTCGGGCGGCGCGGCACGGAAGGCAAGATCAAGGCGATCCGCTATGCGCGCGAATCGAAGACGCCGTATCTCGGCATCTGTCTCGGCATGCAGCTCGCGGTAATCGAATTCGCACGCGACGTCGCCGGCCTCGCCGACGCGAACAGCACCGAGTTCGAGCCGGCCACGGAGAACCCGGTCGTCGCGCTCATCACCGAGTGGTACGACCGCGCGGGCCATGTGGAAAAGCGCAACGAGGAGTCGGATCTCGGCGGCACGATGCGCCTCGGTTCGCAGAAGTGCCCGATCAAGCCCGGCACGATGGCCGAGCGCATCTACGGCAGCGATGTGAACGAGCGTCACCGTCACCGTTATGAAGTCAATAACCGTTTCGTGCCCCAGCTCGAGGCGGGCGGCCTTATCATCAGCGCCCGTACCCCGAGCGAGGACCTGCCCGAAATGATGGAATTGCCGCAGTCGCTGCATCCGTGGTTCGTCGGCGTCCAGTTCCACCCGGAATTCACCTCGACGCCGCGCGACGGCCATCCGCTCTTCAAGGCGTTCGTCGAAGCAGCGCGCGCGCATGCCGAGGCGGTGGGCGGCGCGAAGCCGGCCGAAAAGATCGCGCGTGCCACTGCCGGAGCGCAGGCATGAAACTGTGTGACTTCGAAGTCGGTCTCGACAAGCCGTTTTTTCTGATCGCGGGCACGTGCGTGGTCGAATCGGAGCAGATGACGATCGACGTAGCGGGGCGCCTGAAGGAAATCTGCGCGAAGCTGAACGTGCCGTTCATCTACAAGTCTTCATACGACAAGGCGAACCGCAGCTCCGGCAAGTCGTTCCGCGGCCTCGGCATGGACGAGGGCCTGCGCATTCTCGGCGCGGTGAAAAAGCAGCTCGGCGTGCCGGTGCTGACCGATGTCCACTCCGAGGCGGAGATCGAAGCGGTTGCCTCGGTGGTCGACGTGCTTCAGACGCCCGCGTTCCTCTGCCGCCAGACCGATTTCATCCACGCGTGCGCGCGCTCGGGCAAACCCGTGAACATCAAGAAGGGCCAGTTCCTCGCGCCGCACGACATGATCAACGTCATCGACAAGGCGCGCGACGCCGCGCGCGAAGCGGGGCTGTCGGAGGACCGCTTCATGGCATGCGAGCGCGGCGTGTCGTTTGGCTATAACAACCTCGTGTCCGACATGCGCTCGCTCGCGATCATGCGCGAGACGCAAGCGCCCGTCGTCTTCGACGCGACCCACTCGGTGCAGCTGCCGGGCGGGCAGGGCACGAGTTCCGGCGGTCAGCGCGAATTCGTGCCGGTGCTCGCGCGGGCCGCGGTCGCAACGGGCGTCGCGGGCCTCTTCATGGAAACGCACCCCGACCCGGCATGCGCGAAATCCGACGGTCCGAACGCGGTGCCGCTTCATCGCATGGAGGCGCTGCTCGAAACGCTCGTCGCGCTGGATCAGGCCGTGAAGCGCGGCCCGTTCCTCGAGAACGATTTCAACTAGTCAGCCGAAAAAGTCACATGAGCGCCGGACCCCCGGCGCTCATGCCGTCATAAAGGTGGAGGAGAGTGGAATGCCGAAGGGTTACATCATCGTGAACGCGAACGTCACGGATCCGGAAAAGTACGCGGATTACCGGCCGCTTTCCACGAAGGCGATCGAAGCCTTCGGCGGAAAGGTGCTCGTGCGCGGCGGCCAGAGCGAGACGCTCGAAGGGTCGCTCTTCCCGCGCGCGGTCGTTCTCGAATTCGCCGATTACGAAACCGCCAAAAAGTGGTACCACTCCGCCGAATACGAAGCGGCGCGCCGCGCGCGCGAAGGCGCGGCGCAGCTGAACATGATGGTCGTCGAAGGGGTCTGAGCGGTTCGATCGAACGCCGGGGCCCGCGCGCGGTCATAACCGCGGCGCAACCATGTCAACGCTGAGTGAAGTCAACTGAAGCGATCTGAACGAATTCAACGTCATTTCTTGAGGAAACCATGAGTGCTATCGTAGATATCATCGGCCGCGAGATTCTCGATTCGCGAGGCAACCCGACCGTCGAATGCGACGTGTTGCTCGAATCGGGCACGATGGGCCGGGCCGCCGTGCCGTCGGGCGCATCAACCGGATCGCGCGAAGCGATCGAACTGCGCGACGACGAAGCCGGCCGCTACGGCGGCAAGGGCGTGCTGAAGGCCGTCGAGCACATCAATACCGAAATCTCCGAAGCCATCATGGGCCTCGACGCATCGGAGCAGGCCTTCCTCGACAAGACGCTGCTCGAGCTCGACGGCACCGACAACAAGTCGCGCCTCGGTGCGAACGCGCTGCTCGCCGTCTCGATGGCGGTGGCGAAGGCCGCGGCCGAAGAAGCCGGCCTGCCGCTCTACCGCTACTTCGGCGGCTCGGGCGCGATGCAACTGCCGGTGCCGATGATGAACATCGTCAACGGTGGCGCGCACGCCAACAACAGCCTGGACATCCAGGAATTCATGATTGTCCCGGTCAGCCAGCCGACGTTTCGCGAAGCGCTGCGCTGCGGCGCCGAAGTGTTCCATGCGCTGAAGAAGATTCTCTCCGACCGCGGCATGAGCACGGCCGTGGGCGACGAAGGCGGTTTCGCGCCGAACTTCGGCAGCAACGACGAGTGCCTCTCCACGATCCTGCAGGCCATCGAAAAGGCCGGCTACCGCGCGGGCGAAGACGTGCTGCTCGCGCTCGACTGCGCCGCGAGCGAGTTCTACCACGACGGCAAGTACCAGCTCGCGGGCGAGGGCCTGCAACTGTCGTCGGTCGAATTTGCCGACTATCTGGCGACGCTCGCCGACAAGTTCCCGATTGTGTCGATCGAGGACGGCATGCACGAAAGCGACTGGGACGGCTGGAAGGTGCTCACCGACAAGCTCGGCAAGAAGATCCAGCTCGTCGGCGACGACCTGTTCGTCACGAATACGCGCATCCTGAAGGAAGGCATCGAGAAGGGCATCGCGAACTCGATCCTGATCAAGATCAACCAGATCGGCACGCTGACGGAAACTTTCGCGGCGATCGAAATGGCGAAGCGCGCGGGCTACACCGCCGTGATCTCGCACCGCTCGGGCGAAACCGAAGACTCGACGATCGCGGACATCGCGGTCGGCCTGAACGCCGGGCAGATCAAGACGGGTTCGCTGTCGCGCAGCGACCGCATCTCGAAATACAATCAGCTGCTGCGTATCGAGGAAGATCTCGGCGACATCGCGAGCTACCCGGGTAAGTCGACGTTCTACAACTTGCGCTAAAGCTTTGGCCGAATTGGACGTTAGTTAATTTTTCAGCCCGCCGCCCCGCGTTTTCACGACGCCGGGCGGCGCTTATTTTGGCTCTTACATGCGGCTTGTTACTGTCGTCCTCGTTCTCCTGCTGGCGCTGATCCAATATCCGCTTTGGTGGGGGCACGGTGGCTGGTTGCGCGTGCATGAATTGCAGCAGCAACTCGTGCAGCAGACCAAGAAAAATGCCGACCTGAAGCTGCGCAACGAACGCGTGCAGGGTGAGGTGCAGGATCTGCAAAGCGGCACGGCTGCCGTCGAGGAGCGTGCGCGCTACGAAATGGGCATGATGAAGGACAGCGAGGTGTTCGTGCAGTTCGTCTCGCCCAACTCGGCCGCGCCCGCCAATTCGGCGAATGCGCCGGCGGCGAGTTCGTCCACGCGCGGCCAGGTCTCCGCAGCGCCGATGCGCGTGGTGCCGAACCCGGTGTCGCGATCGAAGGAAGAGCGCAGGGCGCTCGAAAAGAAGGCGACGAAAGAGAAGGAAGAGGCCGCGAAGAAGAAGCCGGGCGGCTGAGGGATCGGGAAAAGTCGCAGGAAAAGACGCAGGAAAAAGAGCCAGGATAAGGAAGGCGGGAAAAAAAGGCGCGGTTCAGACCGCGCCTTTTTTACTTTGCAGCGACAGGAATGCCTACCACCAGTAGCCCGTCCCGAAGCCGACTCCCGTGCCCCAGCGCGGGCCCCATCCGCCGCCGCTGTAATAGCTGCCATACACGCTGACCGGCATGCGGTAATACTGCGACCACGCCTGCGCGGCGGCATCGGCGGCCATCGCCTGCTGCTGTTCGGCAAGCACCTGGTGGTCGATCTGGTTATAGCGCTCCTGCTCCTCTTTCGAGAGCGGCTGCGGCGGCTGCGTCTGCGCGGAGGGCAGCCGGCTGTAGATGGGCGAGGGGCCCGGCGGATCCATCATGCAGCCCGCGAGCAAGGCGGCGCCGATGAACGGCAACGACAACTTCCAGGGCAACGACGACTGAGCGCTCTTCATTTCGACCTCCACCGGGTCGGACAACTAAACGGAACCGGATCATAGCGCGCCGGCACGCTCCCGAGGAGCCGACAGCGACGCGCATGGATGACCGCCCGTTACCGGCCCTTCAAGGGCCTTTCCGCCAGACTGCTTGCCAGGCAAGGCTCAGTGCCGCTGCTGAGGTGCCTGGACCACTCCTTGTGAGATTTCGCTTGCGACAAAAAGTTGCGCAACGTCGACCGGGTCGAACTCGTAGCGCTGGTTGCAGAACTCGCAATGCACTTCGACATCGCCGCGTTCCTCGATCACGCTGTCCACTTCCTCGCGTCCGAGCATCTTGAGCATCGCGCCCACCTTTTCGCGCGAGCAGGAGCACTGGAAGCGCGTCGCCGCCGGCTCGAAATGCTGCACGTTCTCCTGCCAGAAAAGACGCCGGAACACGGTCTGCGGCTCTTCTTTCAGCAATTCCTCGGTGGAAAGCGTGCCGCCCAGATGGCAGACGCGCTGCCACGTGTCGGCGTCGTGCTCGCCCGGATGCGGCACGATGCCGCCGTCGCCGGGCAGCTTCTGCAGCAGCATGCCGACCGCCCGATCGGTGTTGGCCGCGAGCCACAGGCGCGTGTCGAGCTGCTCCGAGTGATGCATGTAGTGCTCGAGCACCTCGGCCATCGTCGCGAGCGGCCCATGCTCGCCCGAAAGCGGCACGATGCCCTGATACGGCTGCTGCCCGGGCTTCTTGTCGGCCGGATCGAGCGTGATCACGCAGCGTCCGCGGCCGTGCTGGTTGAGCAGGACGGGAAGCGTCATGTCGTCGGTGATGCGGTCCGCGGCGCCTTCGGCGAGCTTGGCGGTCGCGCGCAGCGACAGATCCGAGTTGCACTGCACGACCAGCATCTGCACCGGGCCGTCGCCGTAGATCTGCATGATCAGCGTGCCGTCGAACTTGAGATTCGCCGACAGCAGCGCGCACGCGGCCATCATCTCGCCGAGCACGTTGCGCACGGGCGCCGGATACGAGCGGCGCGCGAGCACTTCCTGCCACGTGTTCTGCAGCGAGACGATCTCGCCGCGCACGGGCGCCGCGTTAAACATGAATTTCTGCAACTGGTCGTTCACAACTCGTTCCTTGATAAATGTGGCGTCAATCTGCCGCGCATCGTCGATCGTCAGCCGATCCGCACGAGTTGAGCCTTGTAGTACTCGCGCCGGTCGGCGTAGCTGCTCGTCGCCGCCTGCATGCGGGCGATGTCGGCTTCGGTGATCTCGCGGATCGCCTTCGCGGGCGAGCCGAGGATCAGCGTGTTGTCGGGGAACACCTTGCCTTCGGTCACCACCGCGCCCGCGCCAACCAGACAGTTGCGGCCGATGACCGCACCATTCAAGACCACCGCCTGAATTCCGATCAGGGCACCTTCCTTGATCGTGCAGCCGTGCAGCATCGCCTGATGGCCGACCGTCACGTTCGCCTCGATCGTCAGCGGAAAGCCGGGGTCGGCGTGCAGGATCGCGCCTTCCTGGACGTTGCTGCCGCGTCCCACCACGATCGGCTCGTTGTCGCCCCGCAGCGCGGCGCCGAACCAGATGCTCGAGTTTTCCTCGAGCGTCACGCGGCCGATGATGGTCGCGGTGTCCGCGAGAAAAACGCTTTCGTGGATGGTCGGGGCGTCTTCGCCGAGTTTGTAGATTGCCACTTTGTCTCCTGATCGGTTGAGCGGGCCGCTCCGATGCCGCCGGCGCTACAATGCCGGGCTAAAGGATGATGCCGCGGGCGGCGCCGGGCGTCGAAAGTGCCATTTTAGCCGGTTGCGGCGAAACGCCGTGGCGCGCCCGGCCACCCGCCGCGAAAGTGCGCGCCGACCGTCGATTTCCTGTGCTGCGTTCCATGTCTTCCACATCCGACTCCTCCGAGCCCTCCCTGCGCCGCGCGGCGCTCGCCGTCCTGCTCGAGCGCGATCCCTCGGTGAAGGCCCATCAGGCGAGGCACCTCCACGCCCGCACCGAGGCGCACGAGCTGAGCGTCGAGCCGTCGCTCGAACTGGACGAGCCGCCCGGCTTGCCCGGCCGCCCTGCGCTGCCGCACCTCGTCGAGCCGGGCTCGCTCAAGCGCCGCGGCATGCAGTCGGAAGCGGGGCGCGCGGCGCTCCTGCACGCGCTCGCGCACATCGAATTCAACGCGATCAATCTCGCGCTCGACGCGATCTGGCGCTTTGCCTCGATGCCACCCGGTTTTTATCTCGACTGGTTGAAAGTGGCGGCGGAAGAGGCGCATCATTTTTCGCTTTTGAGCGCGCGGCTCGGCGAGTTCGGGCATGTCTACGGCGACTTTCCCGCTCACGACGGCCTCTGGGAAATGGCGCAGCGCACGCGCGGCGACGTGCTCGCGCGCATGGCGCTCGTGCCGCGCACGCTGGAGGCGCGCGGGCTCGACGCGTCGCCGCCGATCAGGAAGCGCCTCGCGCAAGCGGGCGACCATGCGTCCGCGGCGATTCTCGACGTGATCCTGCGCGACGAAATCGGCCACGTGCTGATCGGCAATCGCTGGTTCCGCTTCCTGTGCACGCGCGCGGGCGTCGATCCGCACCCGACCTACGCGCACCTCGCCGAGCAATATCACGCGCCGAAACTGCGCGGCCCGTTCAACTTCGAAGCGCGGCGCGACGCCGGATTCGACGAAGCCGAGCTTCGCGCGCTCGCCGGCCTGGCGGACTGAGTCCATCTCGAAAACATCGCCGGCCGCTATAATCGAACGATCATTCTTTTCCGGTGGCCATCATGCGCGATTCGTCGTCTGAATTCATCAATGTGCGCGGCGTGCGCCTGCACGTGCGGCGCTGGGGCGCGCCCGACGCGCCGATGCTTTTCATGCTGCACGGCTGGATGGACGTGTCGGCGTCGTTCCAGTTCGTCGTCGACGCGCTCGGCGACGGCTGGCAGGTCCTCGCGCCCGATGCGCGCGGCTTCGGATTGTCGGCGTGGCCGGTCGCCGAGCGCGGCGGCGGCCACTACTGGTTCCAGGACTATCTCGCCGACCTCGACGCGCTGCTCGACCACTACGCGCCGTCTGGCGAGGTGAATCTGGTCGGGCACAGCATGGGCGCGAACGTCGTCGGCCTGTACGCGGGCGTGCGGCCGCAGCGGGTGCGCCGCGTCGTCGATCTGGAGGGCTTCGGGCTCGCCGCCGCCGATCCGAAGCGCTCGCCCGCGCGCATCGCGCAGTGGCTCGACGACCTGCGCGCGCCGCCCGAGCTGAGAAGCTACGCGACGCTCGACGAAGTCGCCGACCGCCTCACGCGCACGAATCCGCGTCTTGCGCGCGGGCGCGCCCGGTTTCTCGCCGGACACTGGGCGAATCGCGGCGACGACGGCCGCTTTCGCCTGCTCGCCGACCCCGCACACAAGCTGCGCGGACCGCTGCTGTACCGGCTGGACGAGGTGATGGCCGTCTGGTCGCAGGTGCGCGCGAAGGTGCTGCACGTCGAGGCGGCCGGATCGCCGACGCTCGTGGCGATCGCAGCCGACGTTCCGCTCGACGCATTCAAGTCCCGCTTCCGGGCGTTTCCCGACTGGCGCGAGGAAATCGTCGAAGAAACAGGGCACATGCTGCATCACGACCAGCCGGAGCGCGTCGCCGCGCTGATCGCGCAATTCTGTGCATAGGCACACGCGCGGGGCACATGGGCGAGACCCGCGGGCGCGGTGAATTTCGGCGTTGCAGTAGAATGTTAGGCAAATTCTATGAAGCCATCGATGAACGCCGATCTGCACTGTCATTCCACTGTTTCCGACGGCCAGCTCGCGCCCGCCGAAGTCGCGCGGCGCGCGCACGCGGGCGGCGTGACGCTGTGGGCGCTCACCGACCATGACCAGCTCGGCGGCCAGCGCGAGGCGCGCGAGGCGGCCGAGGGGCTCGGCATGCAGTACCTGAGCGGCGTCGAGATCTCGGTGACGTGGGCGGGGCGCACGGTGCACATCGTCGGCCTGAATGTCGATCCGGAAAACCAGGCGCTGCTCGACGGCCTCGCCGCGACGCGCAACGGGCGCGCCGCGCGCGGGGAGGCGATCGGCGAGGCGCTTGCGTCCATCGGCATTGCGAACGCGTATGAAGGCGCGCTGCGCTACGTGAACGACCCGAACATGATCTCGCGCACGCATTTCGCGCGCTATCTGGTCGACGCGGGCCACGCGCAGAACACCTCCGACGTGTTCGCGCGCTTTCTCTGCGAGGGCAAGCCGGGCTATGTCGGGCACCGCTGGGCGAAACTCGCGGACGCCGTTTCGTGGATCCGCGCGGCGGGCGGCGAGCCGGTGATCGCGCATCCGGGGCGCTACGACTACACGCCGGTCGAATTTTCCGCTTTCTTCGACGAATTCATCCAGCTCGGCGGCAGCGCGATCGAAGTGGTGACGGGCAGTCACACGCCGGATCAATATCGCGAGTACGCTGAGGTGGCGCGCCGCTACGGCTTTTACGCCTCGCGCGGCTCGGATTTTCATGGCGCGGGCGAAGGCCGCATCGACCTCGGCCAGCTTCCGCCGCTTCCCGCGGACCTGAAACCGGTCTGGGAACGCTGGCTCTGAGCGCCCGGGCGCGCGATACCGCGCATTCCTCGCGCGTTTCTGGCAGGATCAAAGGTTCATCCCAATAGCTGCACACCGATCATGCACCACGCCAGTCTCCGCACCCGGACCGAAAGCGCACCGTCCAGCCTGCGCGAGCGCTGCGCAGACGGAAGCACCGCCGCGTCCCGGCCCAAGCGATATCAAGAAAAGCGTTCCGCCATGTCCCAATTTTTCCGCATTCATCCGGATAATCCGCAGCCGCGCCTCATCAACCAGGCGGTGCAGATCATCAACGACGGCGGCGTCATCGCGATGCCGACCGATTCGAGCTATGCCCTCGCGTGCCATCTCGACGACAAGGACGCCGTCGAGCGCATCCGCCGCATCCGCGGACTCGACGAGAAGCAACTGCTGTCGCTCGTCGTGCGCGATCTGTCGCAGCTCGCCATTTTCGCGATGGTCGACAACCGCCAGTACCGGCAGATCAAATCGGTGACGCCCGGCCCCTATGTGTTCGTCCTGCAGGCGACGAAGGAGGTGCCGCGGCGCCTGTCGCATCCGTCGCGCAAGACGATCGGCCTGCGCGTGCCCGATCACGCCATCACGCTCGCGCTGCTCGAGGCGCTCGGCCAGCCCCTCCTCGGCTCGACGCTGATCCTGCCGCCCGACACCGAACCGCTCAACGACGCCGAGGAAATCCGCGGCCGGCTGGAAAAGCAGATCGATCTCGTGATCGACGCGGGCGCGTGCGCAGCGGAGCCCTCGACGGTGATCGACCTGACGGGCTCCGAGCCCGTGCTGGTGCGCCCGGGCCGCGGCAGCCTGGAGCCGTTCGGGCTCACCGCCTGAGAATGGAAAGCAAAGCGAAGCACGGACATAAATGAAGCAGGGAAATAAAACCAGGACATAAAGTCGGGCGAATTTTCTCAACCGGAGGCATCATCTTCGTTCATCCTTATGTTTCACCTCATTCGCCGAACCGGCGAACCACCCACGCTCGCCCCGCGCAACCGTGACTTCCACCGCCATGAGTGGCGCCTGAACCGCCTGATACGCTTGATACAATAGCGAGCTATGGATTCTTCCCTGATACAGACAATCGCGGTCTACGCGCTTCCGGTGATCTTCGCGATCACGCTGCACGAGGCCGCACACGGGTACGCCGCCCGCATGCTCGGCGACAATACGGCCTATGTCCTCGGCCGCGTCTCACTCAATCCCATGCGTCACATCGACCCGATCGGCACGATCCTGATTCCGATCGTGCTCTATTTCGTGACGAGCGGCGCATTCATGTTCGGCTACGCGAAGCCGGTGCCGGTCGCGTTCGGCAATCTGCGCAATCCGCGCTGGGGAAGCCTCTGGGTGGCCGCTGCCGGCCCGGGCAGCAACTTCGTGCAGGCGATCATCTGGGGCGTGATCGCCGTGCTGCTCGCGGGCTTTCACGTCGAAGAGGCGTTTTTCACGCGGATGGCCGCGGCCGGCGTCGGCGTGAATCTCGTGCTCGGCGTGCTGAACCTCTTTCCGCTGCCGCCGCTCGACGGCGGGCGCGTGCTCGCCGCGCTTTTGCCCGTGCGCGCGTCGATCGCGCTGCAACGCCTCGAGCCGTACGGCTTTTTCATCGTGATGGCGCTCGTCGTGACCGGCGTGCTGACGCGCTACTGGCTCGGACCGCTCGTGAATGTCGGCTATGCCGCCGTGTCGGCGATCCTGAATCCCTTTGCTTCGTTCTTTCTATAAAACCATGTTCCCTGACCGTATCTTCTCCGGCATGAGGCCCACCGGGTCGCTGCATCTCGGCCACTATCACGGCGTGCTGAAAAACTGGGTGCGGCTGCAGTCCGAATATCCGTGCTTCTTCGCCGTCGTCGACTGGCACGCGCTCACGACGCACTACGAAACGCCGGAAGTGATCGAGAAGAACGTCTGGGAAGTGCTGATCGACTGGCTCGCATCCGGCATCGATCCGGCGCAGGCCACGCTGTTCATCCAGAGCCGGGTCCCGGAGCACGCGGAACTGTCGCTCCTGCTCGGCATGGGCACGCCGCTCGGCTGGCTCGAACGCGTGCCGACCTACAAGGAGCAGATCGAGAAGCTGAAGGAAAAGGACCTCTCCACCTATGGCTTTCTCGGCTATCCGGTGCTGATGGCGGCCGACATCCTGCTCTACCGCGCGTCGCTCGTGCCGGTCGGCGAGGACCAGGTGCCGCACGTCGAGATGACGCGCGAGATCGCGCGCCGCTTCAACTACCTGTACGGCCGCGAGCCGGGCTTCGAGGAAAAGGCGATGGAAGCCGCGAAGAAGCTCGGCGGCAAGCGCGCGAAGCTCTATCACGAGTTGCGCGTCGCGTATCAGCAGGAAGGCGACGACGAAGCGCTCGAGCAAGCGCGCGCGATGCTGCAGGAATCGCAGAGTCTGTCGATGAGCGACCGCGAGCGGCTGTTCGGTTATCTGGAAGGTTCGCGCAAGATCATTCTCGTCGAGCCGCAGGTGCTGCTGACCGAAGCGTCCCGCATGCCAGGGCTCGACGGGCAGAAGATGTCG
>Ga0163162_10005303_pt1 | contig 12442 bp, 9 predicted proteins | sample S55metaG_FD_115310 | JGI IMG/M metagenome (GOLD analysis project Ga0163162, IMG submission 115310) | Switchgrass rhizosphere microbial communities from Kellogg Biological Station, Michigan, USA - S5-5 metaG | ecosystem: Host-associated > Plants > Roots > Rhizosphere > Soil | place: USA: Michigan...
CATTGCCAATCGCAAGGGCTACCAGCTGCAGTCCGGCGCCAACTACCTGCAGCAGAACATCCGCGTGGCCTCCGACCGCCTTGGCTGGTCGCTGCGCATGGCCGATTTCTGGGGCGGTAACGCTGCTACCGACATCAACATCAATTCCACCGCCACCGCTGCGATTACCTCGGCGGGCGGCAGCTGCACCCAGGCATGGGCGACGTCCGTGGTACCCAACAGCACCGGCGGTGGCAGCGTCTTCGGTTATAGCGGCTCGACGACCTTCCCCCTGGGCGCAGCGTGCATCGGCAGCGACGCCAATTACGTCAAGGGTAGCGACGTCATCGTGATGCGTTACGTGGATACGCAGATGCTCTCGCCGGGCCCGACCCCGGCCGAAGCCACCACCATCGCTGCCAATCCCAAGCAGGTATATCTGGTGACGGCAGTGGGCGGGCAGGGCACGCTGTTCGCCAACAGCCCGGTGCCCGCCACCCCGACCAATTCCAGTTCCATCCGCCAGTATGTGTACCCGTATCGGGTGGATGTGTACTACCTGCGTCCATGCAGCGCGCCGGCGGGAGCCGCGTGTGCCGCCACCGACGACAACGGCGCGCCGCTGCCGACCCTGATACGCCAGTATCTGCGCTCGGATGGCAAGTTCGTTTCCGAGGCGGTGGTCGACGGCGTGGAGCAGATGAAGATCACCTATGGCGTTTCGGCGACCACGGGTACCTCGCCCGCACCTACCAGCTACATGACGGCCTCCGCGGTCACCGCCGCCAACGCCTGGGATCGCGTGGTGTCGGTGTCGATCAGCGTGGTGGCTGTGTCGCCCGTGCGTGACATTGCCGTGCCGCATGAAGCTACCTACACATTGAGTACGGATTGCACCTACAAGATCGCCGCTTCCGGCACGGACGTAACGGCCTGCGCCAACTTCACCCCTTTCGGCGACAAGCCCTGGCAGTACACCCGGGCCGTGCAACAGTTCGTGGTGCAGCTGCGTAACCGGAACGAGAATTGACCATGACCAAGCACGATACGCTCCGGTTTCGTCGCATGCGCCATCAACGGGGCGCCGCCCTGATGGTGGGCCTGATCTTCCTGGTGATGCTGTCGCTGGTGGCGATCATCGCCATGCGCGGCACGCTCCTTGAAATGAACCTGGTCAACGCCACCGCCAAGCACGAGCAGGCCTTCGAGACCTCCGAGGCCGCGCGTGCGGTACCCCTGGCGCTGTTCGACCAGCATGTGTTCTATCGCGGCTGGCCCACCACCTGGGGCGGTGCGATCGCCATCACCGACTTCAACCCGGCGGTGACCTTCGCCAATACCCCGTTGTGGCTAACGAAGATGGACCCGGCAAACGGCGGCCTGCAGACGAAGTGCGGCAGTCCGATGAATTTCTACACCGACCCCACCTGCGTCACGCGGACCGCGGGGTATTACTACGATCCGTCGCTTTGGGATACCGACGTGGTGCTGACAACGTGCACCACCACGTCCGATACCTGCACGACCGACCAGCAGGCGGTAACCAAGATCGCCATCGTCAAGGACGGTTCGGTGGTCAGCGCCGGTGCCGGCGGTGCCCAGGCGCAAGGCTATTCCAGCAAGGGCGTGGGCTCGGCGACAGGCGGCGGTTCGATGATTTTCCAGATCAAGAGTGCGTCGGTGGTGCCCGGTGGCGGCACGGCGACCACGATCACCCAATACAACCAAGTCATCAAGTAACAGGGGCAATCCATGGCCAGGTTCAAGCGTTCATACCAGGCGACCGTCGCCTGCCTGCTGATCGGGATGCTCTCCTGCGCGGCCCTCTGGGCTCAGTCCGCAGCCACCACCGGGCAGATCTCTGACCTGACATCGATGACGATGTCCAACTACGAGGCCTTCCCGCCGGGCTCCGTGGCCGTCGCCGCGCCGAAGGTGGCGCCGCTGATCATGCTGGTGATGTCACGCGACGAGCAGTTGTTCAACAAGGCCTACCCTGATTACACCGACCTCGATAACGACGGTACGGTGGATACCACCTACAAGAACACATTTGACTACTACGGTTACTTCGATCCCAACCTCTGCTACACCCACGCCAACGGCACGTTCAGTGCCACCGGCACCGCCACGGCACACGCTTGCTCGGCTTCCCTCGGCCCCTGGAGCGGCAATTTCCTGAACTGGGTGTCGATGAGCCGCCTGGACATCATCCGCTGGGTGCTTTACGGCGGAACGCGCAGTACCGATACCGCCACTTCCACGGTGCTCGAGCGCGCGGAAATTCCCGACGACCTGCACGCCTGGGCGAAGGTCTATACCGGCAGCGACATCGGCAGCTACACGCCGTTCACCAGCGCGACCACGTTCTGCAACGTCTCCAACGGCAAGACTGGCGCCTGGACGACGCCCACCACCACGACCTCGGGCATTACGCCGGCGCCGGTGATCCGCGTGGCCAGCGGCCAGTGGCCGGACTGGGCCACCACCGCCAAGCTGCAGTGCCAGTGGAACGGTGCCGGCGAAGGCGACAGCAATCGTCCGGCGAAAGGCAACGGTAACAGGGACTACACCGCGCGGGTCACGGTATGTAAGCAGGACGGTAGCCCAACTGAGGCGTTCTGCGTCACCACTGGTACGAGTCTGAAGCCCGAAGGCCTGCTGCAGAAGTACAGCAAGAACGACAACAACTCCAATGCAAAGCGCTTCGGCCTGATCACCAATGGCTGGGTCACTCCACGCAAGGGTGGCCAGCTGCGACGCAATATCGGCAAGCTCGCATACAACGACACCACCGTTGCAGGGTGCGCCACCGGCGATGAATTCAGCAACGCCGACGGCACCTTCTGTTACAAGGCAGGCATCAACACCACCGAAGGCATCGTGATCACGCTAGATCGTCTGCAGATCGTTGGCTGGACGGGAGCCGATTACGGCACCAGCGGGACCACAGGTTGCTATTCGCCCTCGAAGACGGCTTGGGGTGCCCGCAGCTATTACATCCAGGCCACCCCCACGATGTGCCCGGACTTCGGCAACCCGCTGGCTAGCATGTACGCCGATGCATTGCGCTACATCATTGGCGATTCAGGTCCATCACAGACCGGCGACACCACGCTGCCGACGCCGGCCTGGGTTGACCCCTACGGCACCGACAGCGGTGCAACGAAGCCGCGTAACCAGCCTTGCGCCAGCTGCCAGATCATTGTCATCAGCAGCGGTCTGAACAGCTTCGACAGTGAAAACGTGCCGAGCGTGGAGAACATGAGTTCGGCCGCCACATATACCAACAAAGTGCAATCTCTCGAAGGCATAACCGGTAACTACCTGCTTTCAACCTATTACAACACCTCCACGCTGACCGGCGCGCCGACCAACGGTACGCTCACGTCCGTGGGCAACTTCAGCGATATTTCCATCTGTACGCCAGCTGCCATCGGCAACATGTCGACCCTGGTAGGCGTGTGCCTGGGAACGCCCGGGCAGGGCGGTTCGTATTTCATCGCGGGCCTGAGCTACGGCGCCTGGACCACCCTGATCCGCACCGATGGCAAGGTGGACAGCAGCTTCCGCGTCAAGACCTGGGGTATTTCGCTTTCAGACAACCTGCCATCGTTCAACATCCCGGTGGGCTCGAAGAACATCTCGGTTTCGCCGACTTGCCGTGCCGATCCGGCAGGTGTGGGCACTTATTCCAGTTGCTACATCGGTTCGGTGTCGTTGGGAGCGCGCCAGAACCTCAACGCTAATACCACGTATGGATTGGTGCCGACGGCCGCGTATCAGAATGTGGGCAGCTTCTACTTCGTGTGGGAGGACTCGCAGTACGGCTCGGATCACGACCAAGACGCCACCAACGTCATTTCCTACTGCGTCGGCAGCAGCTGTCTTATGCCCTCGACGGTAAAGGCCGGCGGCGTGGCCATCTGCGATCCCATCGTGATCGCAGGCGTAGCTAGCGGTGGCACCAGCGGCGGTGCTTGTAACAGCAATGGCACGCTCAAGAGCACGCCTACCGCCACCACCTTGATCATGCGCAACCAGTGGTTGGGCTATAGCTCCGGCGGCATGTACATCGGCTACCAGTTGGCTGGCACCACCGCCGACGGTGTGACAGAGTTCAATAACTCAGGTGTGACCTTTGGCTGCAACAACCTTGCTGATTCGATTTGTAACTCTAATCCACAGGTTAACGTCTTTACCGCCAGTTCCGATCCGTCGGTAAGTGCGCTGCAGACACCACTGTGGTACGCAGCAAAGTACTCTCAGTTTGCTGGCACCTCGCCAGCTCCTCTAGCGGCCGGCGCTGATCCGATTAACTATTTTTACGCGCGCAATGCGGGTAAGTTGAAGGACGCACTCGACAAAGTTTTACAGTCCATCACCGCCAGCAGCGGTAATGACACCGGCAACGCGGGCTTGGCCGATTCAAGCAATGACTTTGTCGGTAACGGCCTGGCCTATCAGGTGAAATATTACAGCGTCTTCGACGGAGTGGCTTGGACGGGTAGCCTGCGTTCATTCTGGACCGATGCCCAGGGATTCCTGCGCGAGGGTGGCTTTACCGACACTGCGGGCAACCAGGTGCTGTCGCCGAACGCGGCGTACATCGCCAGTGGCCGGCCGTCCACGGCGGCGGCAGGTTCTGCCGCACTTGCTACCTTCCGCTGCACGGCGCCCCCGAGTAACGATCCGGCAACGGACTCCAATTGCACGCAGTCGAACACAGTAGCTTCGGTATGGGATGCGGGCGATCTGCTCAATCCCTATTTCGACCCAACCAAAGCGGCCGATCAGACCGCGCTGGCGAACATTCCGGTGCAGCGTAACTACGGCGACGCCGCGGATTCGGCGGCCAATCGTGGCCAGCGCTATATCTTCACCACGGTGGCGGTGCAGCCGCAGAACCTCCTGTCGATCCTGACCGGCAAGGTCATGCAGAACGGTTCGGTGACCGGCGCCATCACCACGGGCGTGCAGGTTCCCTTCGTCTGGACGGGTGCCACCGGCGACTGCATCACCAACGACAATTCGGTGACACGCAGCAACAACACCACTTACACGAACGTGACTGGCACGGGGCTGTGCGGCACGACGGCGAAGACGCTACTGGGCCTGAATTACCGTATCGGCAACTTTGGCCTGCTCAATGAGATCAGCAGCACCCGGGCTGCGGCGATGGTGAACTGGGTGCGTGGCCTGGAGGATACCGACGATTTCCGCAGCCGTAGTTCCGGCGGTGGCGCCGTGCCGCTGCAGAACGTCACCGCTTCCGCGCGCACCTACCGGCTTGGCGATATCGTCAACTCCTCGCCGATTGAAGTGAGCGTGCCGGCAGAATCGTTCGACCTTCTGTACAACGACAATAGCTACCTGGCATTCCGCACCAATTACCTGCATCGCCGGCAGATGGTGTACGTGGGTGCCAATGACGGCATGCTGCATGCTTTCAACGCCGGGTTCTATACCGCCGCGCAACCTGCCTCCGGCACCAAAGCGGCTACGTTGCCAACTCTTACCCGCACCTTGCCGTTGGGCACGACCGGCTCGCCGGTATCGACCTCCGGCAATAACTGGGCGCTGGGCCAGGAAGCCTGGGCGTATGTGCCCAGTAACCTGCTGGCGCATCTGCGCTGGGTGGCGGACAAGAGCTACACGCATGTGTTCTACGTCGACGGCTCGCCGGTGGTGAGCGACGTGAAGATCTTCGGCAACGCCACGGCTACGGGGTGCAGCACCGGTACGCCCAATGTTGACGCCCAGGGCCATGTCTGCGGTTGGGGCACGATCATGGTGGTGCCTTTCCGCACCGGTGGCGGCCCGATCAGCGTGAACACGCTCGGTTGCTCGGGCACAGGTGCGGCGAGCTGCCCGTCGACGGTGCAGACTTCCAATTCGTCCTACGTGATCATGGACATCACCGATCCGGAGCAGCCGCCGACCGTGCTGGGCGAGATCCCGTCCATCGCATTCACCGCCGACGGCAAGTCGTCGGTACCCACGTTCACCACGCCGTCGCCGGCCATTGCCATTGAAAAGGATTCCGCGGGCAACCTGAAGTTCTTCCTCGGCTTTGGTACTGGTCCCGTCGATAACGGCGGCCCGGGCAAGCTGGTACAGGGTTCGCCCACCATTCCGCTCAATGCCTACATCTACGATCTGTCCAGCATGGTCGCCAATGGCACCACGGAGGCAACATACGCGAAGCAGTTCTCCAACGGCCCGGCCAACAGCTTTGCCGGTGACATGGTGTCTTCCGACTACGACCTGGACAACAGCGCCGAGGGTATGTACTTCGGCGTGGTGACCAATCCGTCTGCTGTTGGCAATGCTTTCGGTGGCGGCTTGTGGAAGATCGACCTGCGCACCTCCACGGGCGTGGAAAGCCCGTTGCCAAGCGCCTGGCAGGGCTTGCTGCAGATCTACAACGGCGGCACACCCGTCACGGTACGTCCGACCCTTGCACGTGATCCGTCCGGACGCGACTTCATCTACTTCGGTTCGGGCCGCGCCTTTACTGATGCGGACGATGCGGCCACGTCCTTGCAGGGCACGCAGCAGCAGTACATCTACGGTATCTCCGACAATAGCCTGCTGCTGGGCCTGAACGCCGCGTGCCGGACACTGGCGGTGGGTGATTCGAGCTTGTTCGTGTCGACCAATGTACAGGTGCTGAGCGACGGAACGCTGGGCTCCACTACTGCCGGCGCCACCACGCTTTCGGCGCTGACATCGGCCCTGCAGGCGAAGTCCACCACCACGCCGTTCTGCTTCACGTACTCAGGTTGGAAGCTTGCGCTGACCCCGGGTGATGGTAGCGCCAGTGCACTGGTGCCGTCAGAGCGCGTAGTGAACAGCCAGACGCTGCTGGGTGGCATCCTGCTGACGCCTACCTATGTGCCGCCCACCAAGGCGGACAAGGATGCCTCCAACAGCTCCGACTGCAACCCGACCTCGGTATCCGGTACCAGCTACCTATATGCGTTGAACTACATCACTGGTACCGCCGATAGCCACGCGGCCAGCTTCGGCAGTGCGGCAGGAAGCGGCGGCAAGGCAGGCGAGGTGTACAAGAAGACCACCATAGGCAAGGGCAAGGCGTCCGCGCCAAGCCTGCACACTACGCCAGGCTCCGGCGCGACGAAGGTCACTGCCTGCATGCAGATCGGCGACAAGGTGGTCTGCAAGGATGTCGGTACCATCAGCCCGGTGAACAGCCACCAGATTTCCTGGCGCGAGCCGGTGGACCAACAGTGAGGATGACCATGCCACGTTCCCGCGGTTTCAGCCTGATCGAGCTCATGATCGTGGTGTTGATCATCTCGATCCTGGCGGCGGTAGCCCTGCCGTCCTACCGGTCCTACGTGCTGCGCTCGCACCGCATTGATGCCACGCGCACGCTGCAGGACCTCGCCGCGCGACAGGAGCGCTACTTCTTCTCCAACAACAAGTACGCCACGTCGCTAGCCTCGCTCAACGGCACCTCGACCATGGCCGGGCAGTTCTACACGATCACCGACCCGATCAGCGCCACTACCGTGGCCTACACCCTGGAGGCGAAAGCCATCGGTACGCAGCTGAAGGACAAGTGCACCCAGTTCAGCCTCAACCGTGCTGGCGTGCAGGCGTCGAACAACTCGACCACGGCCGACACCCTCAACTGCTGGGGCCGATAATATGCGCAGGGTAGCGACAGGCCTGGTGGTGGCGCTCTCCCTGTGGGCCGGCGTGTCGGCAGGGCAGGAGGTCTACAAGTGGAAAGACGCCTCGGGCGTGACCCACTACGACCAGCAGCCGCCGGCCAAGGTCAAGGCCAGCAAGTTGCAGCTGAAGAACGACCCTGCCGCTCCGCTGGCGCCGGCGCCGGCGACCACTGCCGGCAGCGGCGCCAACCTCAGCGCGGCGGACGCGGCCTATCGACGCACCGCCTGCGACACGGCACGGCGCAACCTGCAAGCGTTGTTGACCAATGGCGTGGTGGTACAGAACGGTACCGTCACCCAACCCGCCGATCCCAACACCGCCACGGCGCTGAACGACAAACAGCGTATCGAAGCCAAGAGCGTGCAGGAAGGATTGGTGCGCGACAATTGCGAAGGAGTGGCTCATGGCGGTTAAATCGCAGCGCGGCTTTTCGCTGATCGAGATGATGGTGACGGTGATCGTGGCCGCCATCCTGCTGGCGGTTGCCGTGCCCAACATGCGCAAGTTCATGCAGCGTAACCGCGTGGCCAACCAGTCCAACAGCATCATGGCGGACTTGACCTTCGCCCGTGGGCAGGCGGCGTCGACCCGCTCGTATATCTCCATTTGTCCGCGCGCCACCACCACGGACAATACCTGCGCCACCACGGGCAACTATGACAACGGCTGGGTGATCTATACCGCCGTGGCGCCCAATACCGCGTACGACCCTACGGCCACTGATGCCGCCGCGAGGCTGGTACGGGTGACGCTGGTGGCTGATGCCGCGTCCATTCGTGCTTCATCCACCGGGCCGCTTACATATAACGGGCGCGGCGAGTTGCTGACGTCCACCGCGCTGACCTCCGACATGACCGTAACGGTTTGTGCCAAGGCATCGCCCAGCGACAGCATCGGCACGAATACGACCAGTGTTCCGGGGTCCCAGTTGCTGGTGAGCCATTCGGGTCGCGTGGCGACCAAGCCGCTGGCGGGCGGGGCGGCCTGTACCTGAGATCAGGGATAGGTAACACGATCGGCCATCGGGATGGATATGCAGGGGAAAGAAGCATCCGATGGCCGTGCATTAGTTCGATCGTGCCCGAACGGACGTCTTCACGTACTTGCCTTCGCTGCACTAGTGACAAGCGGTATTTGTGGGTGCGATAGCAGACCGGCGCCGAGTCCCACCCTCAATCCGAACTCTCACATTACGAAGAACCTCAGAATTACTGTAGAAAAGTCTGAGGTGAACCGTGTGGAAGTGGAAGCAATTTGGTCCGTAGGGGATTTAGGTTGCGCACCAATTAGCCTTCCTGCTGGCAATGAGCGAGTAAAGCAGGTGGTTACTTCTGAGAAAGTAGATAAGGACGGGGATAGTTACATAGCAAAAATTGCTATGGATAGATTCCTTCCAGATAACTGTCATTGGAACACCGGCGTCGTGCAAGTAAAGTTTTATCGAGACGGTTATCTTGTCTCTAGAACGGGAGTAAATGGCGACGTTTTAAGAGGTGATCGGATAGACGTGCTGACCTGCATGACGATGCCTAGCGTTGCTTACTGTGGACAAAGAGCTTCTCAAGAGAAGTTCTACAAAAGCGAAGATAAGAACGCGTTCAACGCAACAGTTGAGCTCGCGAAATGACAAAGGTTGTTGGTTCACTCGCTGCCGTTGCATCCAAATCCCTCGTCGGCAACGCATCCTGCATCTGACCTTATCTAGTGGCTGGCTTGCCCGCGTGAAACGGGCAGCGCCAGTGGTCGGTATCCACTTCTCGCCCACTATATTGCGGCGCTTCCAGGCCTTCGCCGTGGGTAGCAAGCATCGGATTGGGCGAGCCTGAGAACTTGACGTCGCGCTCTGCAATGGCGTCGTGGAACCGCTCGTAGCGACCTTCAGCGCGCAATGCCTCGAACTGACTGTGCAGATTCAACACCAGCGCCGCCTGGGGAAAGCGCCGCGCGCGCCGGCTTGATGCTGGATGCAAGCCCACCACGTAGAAGGCGTGCCCGCCCAGGCTGAAGCTGAACTTCGGCGATGATGGGTCGTCGCTTACCGACGGATCCCACTGGGCCGTGCGTGCATCCATCGCGTGCAAGGCTTGCAGCCTTGCCCACAGCGCCTGTTCGAAAGCCATTTCATCCATGGGCGGCGTGTCCGGGAAGAGCAGGGCTAGGCTGTGGAATCCCTTCGACGACTCCGCAGCCGCTGCGAACGCGCGTGCCTGCGTCACGATCGCTTCGTCGGCGTCGGAGGAAGCAAGGCTCCCGGCTACGAGGAAGTGCACGTGATCGTTCTCCGTTGCGGCGCGAGCGGCAAGACAGGGAAAACCGATCTGTTGTACGTAATGACGAAACTGGGTGATGGCGTCGCCGTCAATTCGTTGGGTGCCGTCGGCAGCCATGCATCTATTCCATGGAGGAGATACGTCGAGCATGCGAGCGTCGTCCGGAAACGGGCGTGATCGTTGTGTTGCGAAGGGTGCACAAAAGGATGCTTGCTGAACGGCTTTGCCGAAGATGGATTGAGCATCGTTGGATGTTCATGTCGACATCACTTTTGAGAAAATCCGTATGGACCCTTCGTGTGTGACACGGAATCATTAACGGGTTGCCAGGAGTACCTGGCAACCGGGTGTAGAAACCCGTTGAAAGGTCGGGCCCCGTAGCGATGGTTGCGGGGCCCGAGGGTTACCGTCTCGCGGCGGGCGACCAGGCGGGCGTATGCCCGGCCGTCCTTTCACGGTTTTCTACCCTGGCTCGCCCGCCACCCCTACCCTTATGAAACGGGCACGGCACAGCGAGCCTTGTGGGCGGATGAGCGCGTTGGGCTGGCGTGAAGCGGCCTGGGTCGCTGCCGGGCGGTGGTCGATCCCGGCTTGGGTGCAGTGCCTGGCGCGTTCATCCGCGCAGTCCGCGTTTGGATCAGAAGCATTCGTGAGAACGGGTCGCCGCTGTCCGCTAGGCGCTTCAAAACAATAAGGCCTCTCCCGCACGGGATGCGAATAATCGAATGAATGCGATGTTACGACTATGGACAAGGCTGTGGAGACGCCGTAGCAGTTGCTTCTGGTTGCGCCTGAATCAGTTCTAGCTCGCCCTGCGGTGGTTCAGGCGGTACTGGAAGGTCCTGCATTCGCACCGTCTTCAAACCATTGGCAGTTGCTCTAGCGATCAATCGCTTGTCGTCCGTATATAGCGTGTGAGCCCCGGCGACCTTGGCTATTGCAAGAATCTGGCGATCGAACTTCACCTTGGCCTTGGTGTCCTTCGGGCCTAGCTTCTTTGCCAGCGTAGGATCGTTTAAGCAAGCACATTCGATAGCTGCTATTTGGTCGAATGCGGCAATGGAGAAAGCGGTTGACTGATTGATCTGACCCAGCAGTTGGGCTTTTCCAGGCCCTACGCTGACCAATAGCTCTGCGAGTACAGGGGTCGGCACAACAACACGGATAGCTGCTTCGCTTAGATCCTTGAGCAACAACTCAACACGTTCTCGACACTTCGGGATGGGTTGATCATCATCCCCAAGCGGGGCGCGGGCATTGGGCTGGAGAATGAATAGAAGGATTGCGGTGTCAATGACGACCATCAGTCTTCATCCCTCTCCTGCTCGATCCGTCGCCACGCGTCGGGTAGCCATGTCTCGGAGGTTGGCAGGGATCGTATCCGGCCTACCGCCTCGAAAAGTGTCTCCGAGCGAAGTTCATCAAACTGGTGGGCCTTCAGCGCATCGTAAGACCATTCTCCGTTATCGTTTCGCGTTGCGCGCACGGTACCTGTCAGGCGGATCACTCCCTCAAAGAGATGAGGTGCAAGCTCGCGCGCCAATCCCCTGGACACCTCAAAGCTCCAAGTCTGCCCATCGGCGTCCTGAATCCAAGCATGTGCTGTTCTATCTTTTCCGCCTATTCGAACCAATTGCCCGTCGCGAGAGAACGCCTGCGTAAAAGGCCCTAACTTGGGGGGATGCGGCTCTTTGCGACCAGGAAACGTAAGAATGTTGCTGTTGTTGAGCCTCAGCGTACCTTCGGCATTGTCGCTACGTAGCATCTCATTGAGTTTTCGATAGCGATCACCTTTCGTGCCGCGAACACCCATGCGCGCTTCGTTGACGTTGTCGCGTACCTTTGTAACAGCCGGCCGCTCCACTTTCATGGCCAGCTTGGCGCTGCCCTTTGTTATCTTCTCGAAATGGACGTTGCCCTCCTCACCCAGCATGGCGGCCAGTTCTGCCATATACGCCGCTAACCGAGCCATAGGGATGGTCTCGGGGGTGAAAGCATCTATGCGAAAAACGTAGCGGTCACCGTCCAACATAGGCGTCTCTTTCGAAGCAGGGCTGCCCTATACGAAAGCACCAAGTCATCGCGCCGACTGAGACACTAGTCTTCATGTCGTTCTCTGTTCCTAAAGTGCAGCTGCACGCAGCTAGACTAATTCGCTGACGTTGGGCGCGCCAGTAGTACGAGGCTGATTTTCGGCGGGGCGGGTGGCGGACTAGTTCAGCTCCCTTCGCGGCGAGTTACATAGGATCTCGTGGCTACATTGGAGAGGTGCCGCTGGTTCCGTTGCCTGGGAGGATAAGCGTCAGTTCGTACGCGCCATTGGCCACTGGGGCTTGCCTGCGCCCTTCTGAACACAGCCGACCTGTGGTTGCGGTAGCACTTACGCTGTACTTACAACGAAAAAGGCCACCCTTGCGAGGTGGCCTAATCCGTTGATTCGTATGGTGGGCGGTACAAGGATCGAACTTGTGACACCTGCCGTGTGAAGG
>Ga0163162_10005307_pt1 | contig 12438 bp, 11 predicted proteins | sample S55metaG_FD_115310 | JGI IMG/M metagenome (GOLD analysis project Ga0163162, IMG submission 115310) | Switchgrass rhizosphere microbial communities from Kellogg Biological Station, Michigan, USA - S5-5 metaG | ecosystem: Host-associated > Plants > Roots > Rhizosphere > Soil | place: USA...
ATCGCGATGCCGCAGCAGCACTTCATCGCGCTGCTGAATTTCGGCCAGCATTTCGTTGAAGGTGTCGGTGAGCTGCCCCAGATCGTCCTCGGACTGCTTGACCGCGCGCGCCCCATAGCTCTTGCCCGACGACACAAGACGGGCCACCGCCGCCAGATGCGCGATCGGTTCGAGGATCGAGCGCTGCAGCCGCGAGGAAAGGAAGACGGCCATCACCGACGCCCCCACGATGACCACGAAAACCACCCATAGGAAGTGTTCAAGCTCACTCCTTAACTCACCCAAGTCCGACTCCAACTCGACCGTTCCGATTTGTTGCCCGCCGCTCAGAATGCTCTTAAACACTGTCAACCGCTGGAAATCGAACCTGCCTCCATCGGACAAGATCCGCGGTGCCGCGGCGCCCTCCAGCCCGGCCGCGCGGTGATAGGTTGCGAACGGCTTTCCGCTAGCCGAATAGAGGAAGGCGGCCGTGATGTGCTGCTTGGCGTTCAAGGTCGCGAGCAGTTCCCTAGCGGCGGAGGGATCGTTGAAGGTCAACGCCGCGGTGCTATTGGCGCTAAAGATGTCCGCCATCACCTCGACGTCGCGGCGCATCCGCTCGCGGCCCTGGAGCTGGCCGTCGATAAGCAGCGCTGCGCTGCCCAGCAGCGTGGCGGTCAGCCCTACCACCATCCCCGCCAGTTGAACTTTTTGGGCGACCGGGAGATTCCGGTAATACGCGGGCATTCTCATGGTTGCTTCTTCGCGATCTCCGCCAGACTGAGCAGCTTCGAGCTGATGCGAAGCTTGGCGCGCTCGGCTGTCTGGCGGTCCACCTTAATACGCACTCTCGGACCATCGAGCCGGAAACTGATGATCCCGCCGAGGACGGTGAAATCGTTGGATTCTCCCACCGTGAGAACTCCCGGGTTCTTCACGGCTTCGAGCAGCGCGCGGGTCCGCTTCCATTCGGCCGAGCCGATGAAAAGGATCTGGCACTGGCTGGCTTGCTGGGTGTCTGCGAGCAGCCGCACCGCAAACGCCCGGTCTCCGACCTTCTTGCCTTGCACCATATTCTCCAGCGTCGAGCCGAAGGGATTCTGGCCCACAATGCAGATCTCGATCGGGTCCGTGGAGTTCGCGAAGGTGCCCGGCGGCCACTCCACGAACTTGGCGAAGTTGTAGAGAAACGCGGCCTTGACCTGATACTCGTCGAACGCCGGCGCCTGGGCGCTCAACTGGAGAGCGGCTCCCAGCAACAAGAGCAGGCTGAGCAAGCGTGCCATGTCAGTGAGGCTCAAAAACGCCACGTGAACCCCGCGTGCCGCGGCGCTATCACCAGCAGAATTGCAATACGACGCCCCGCGTGGCCACTGGGCAGCGATTCTGGCATAAGGCCCTTATCGGTTCGCGAACGCGCACCACGAACCCCAATGCTGAAGGGCTCCTTACCTCTTGGGTATTACGCGGCGTGTGTCTAGAGACTCGCTCGAACGTTTACAGCTAAGGTAATCACCGCACTGGCCTTAGGCCTTCGGTTTTCAAAATAGTACTACAGGCGGATGGGCAGGCTTGCGGTTCCGCGGCTACTCTCAAGTACCGAGAGTAACCGAACTATGGCATCAATCTCTTATTGGTTTTTATCACCCAGCCTGATGATGGCGATGATCGGCAAGTTGCGCGGCTGGGATCGCACTGTTGCCACCCCGACCGTCGACTGGAAGAACGTCGTCGTGGATGTCGTTCTCCCCGCCAAGAACGAGGAAAAGGCGATTGCTCTGGCGCTCTCCTCGCTTGCCCAGCAGGATTTTGCCTATCGGAGAGTCGTGGTTTTCGACGACGGCTCCACGGATCAGACCAGTCAGGTCGTCGAGCGCTATCGCCAGCTCAGCGGGCGCGAGATCCAGCTCATTAGGCGGGAAAAATCCATCGGCAAGACGCCTTCATTGCGCGAATTCTGCGAACAGACCGACGCGGACGCCATGGTGATCCTGGATGCCGATACCGTCCTGGTCAGCCCCAACTATATTTCTCTGCTCGTCGAAGAGCTATTCAAGAACGCGGGTGTCTCCGCCGCCTGCGGCGAGGTGATGCCGCTTACGCAGCGCCGCCGCAATCAGATCGCCAAGGCCGACGCGAATGTCCGCACGGTTCAGTCCGAGTTCTCGCTGCCCACGCCCGCCAAAGAGGGATTCTGGCTGCGCTTCCTGACCACTCTCACCATTCTCTACCGCGCGCCTATGTACATATTGCTGCAGCGGACCTTGTATGACGGAACGCTCAAGTTGTTCGGCGGCCAGCTCAACCCGGTAGGCTGCGCCGTAGCCTACAAAGTAAACCGGCTCAAGGAATGTTTCGCCTATGCCAAGCCGCGCGTCGGCGACAACCTCTCGATGTCGGAAGACATTTACATCGGACACTACTTCAATTGGAAGGGTTACCGCAGCATGCAGGTGATCGGGGTTCATTGCGAATCGACCGAGCCGCCTATCACGCGCCTTCCCCGGCAGTTGTTCCTGTGGTCCTCGGCGTTCCTGCAGTCGACCTACTATTTCGCCGACCTGCCGCTTTCGCCGCTGCGGTATATCAAGCGCTTGTGGAGTAGCCGTGGCAAGACGCCGCAGCAGGTCGAGGGCGAGGGAAAGCGCAAGGTCCAGGAACAATACCGGGCCGCCTGGGGCGAAGAAGTCACGCGCCGGAACGGACGTCCGGTGGGTTGGCTAGAACTGGTTTCGTTGCTCGAAAAACTCACGTATCCACTGATCCTTCTGTACATGTTTGTGTTTAACCTGGAAGCATTTTTCATCACCATCGGAGTCGAAGCCGTCTTGTGCATGCTGCTGATTATGATGACGGCGGACTCTGGTAGCCGGTTCAAGTATGCAGCCATGATTGTCCCGGCCACGCCGGTGCGGCTGCTGGGGCTGGGTGTTGACGTCGTCGCCTCGGTGCGCTGCCTCGCCGATCTGGCGGGTGGAAATCGGAATTGGAGAAAGTAATGGGGATTCAAGTTCGTATCTATCTTGTTGGGCTAATGCTGGCGTCAGCGACGCTCGCTTCCGCGCAGAATGTTCTGCCGCCGGATTATGCCCAGCGTCTCGCGGAGTTGGAACGCTACCACCAGGCGGACCCGACGGATCTAGACACTGCCGACGCTCTGGCAGGTTCCTATTCCATGGGCGCCCAATACGAAAAAGCCATCGTGGTAATTCAGGAAATGCTCGCGCAAAAGCACGACGATCCGGCACTCCTGCTGAGGTTGGCCAAGCTACTCGCGTGGGCCGGACAAAAAGAACAGTCGCTCGGAATCCTGGGCAGCGCGCCTCTGCTCCACGAGACCGAGGCCGTCGAGTTCCGTTGCGACGTCCTCAATGGGATGCAGCGCCCCGCCGAGGCCGCCGTTTGTTACGACGCCCTGGTGAAGACTGCCTCTGGAGATCGCGCCCGCCTTCAGCCGGCACTGCTGGGCCGCGCACGCAATCAGATGTGGGCGGGGAACCGCGCCGCGGCAGGCCGCTCGTTTGAAGAGTATCTCAACGTCAATCCAACCGATACCCCAGCCGCTCTCGACTACGTCGAGCTGTTGAAAGCGCAAGGCAACTACGCCAAAGCGGAAAAGATCTGCGATCGAATCCTGGAGCGCGATCCCCACAACGCGCAAGTATTGGCGCGCCGCGCCGAAGTTTTGTTCTGGGCAGGGAACCGTGGCTGGGAAGGGCGGCGCAATGCCGAGACTGCTGTAAATCTGGCGCCGGATCTCCCCATGGCCCGCGTAGCCCATATCGCAACACTCGAAGCGCTCGGTCTGAACCACGCCGCTTCCGAAGAAGCCCGCAGCTTGCCGGATTCGCTTTCCAGTAACGACATGGCCAGCTATCTCGAAGGCCGCCTGAATGAGATGAACCGGGTCCACAGCGAACTTCCGGTCTCGGTCTATAACGATTCCGACGGCATTCACAACACGATGTACCAGACTGCTGTAACCATCCCGATCCGGGGAGATCACAGCCTCGGCTTAAGTGCCTCGCAATTTTACTCGTCGGCTCCCACCGGTGGAGTCTTCACCGCCGGGCGCGATCGCGCCTCGGTGCGGGAATTTGCGGTGAGCGCGACCGCGCTGGTAGCTCCCGGCGTGCATCTTTCGCTGGCGGGCGGCGGTTCCGCGCGTTCCGGCGACGGCACTCTGCGTCCCACTTACAACGCGGTTCTCTCGGGTTCTCCCTGGGACCGTTGGACCGTGTCGCTCGGCTCGCAGCGCGAGTTCATGAAAGTGACTCCGCGCTCGATCGACCAAGGCATCGCCTCCACCGGCGGCTTTGCCGAGATCCGATATTGGTTCGATTCCAAAACCTCAGCCAGCGTGAAGCTCGACCGCCGCTGGTGGACCGATCAAAACAGCAGTTGGCAGGGAGACGCCGTCTTCACCCGCAACATGATTTATCACCGCGGCTTCCACCTGGATGCCGGCGCCCTGACTTCGCATGAAACCTTCGCACACGACATGCTCGCGGCTTCCGGATTCTTTAATCCCGATCATTATAGCCGCTACGACGGATTTGTGAATACTCACGGTGAAGTCAAAAAGTGGCTGTCCTGGGAACTCCGCGGCGAGGGCGGCACGCAACAGATCCTGAGTTCCGCCGCTTATTTGCCGAATTGGTCGGTCACGACGCGGCTGTCGGTCAAGCTCGGTCAGGCGCTTCGGCTCTACGGCTCCTACGAGCGCAGAAACTATACCTTGCTCGCGCAGAACGGCTGGTATCAAGGCTTTTACGGCAGTTTAGGCATTCAACCTTAAAAGAAGAGAGACGAACACACATATGCGATTCCTTATCACTGGCGGAGCTGGCTTCATAGGCTCCCATCTTTCCGAACGCCTGATTTTGCAAGGCCATCGCGTCACGGTTCTCGACGACCTGAGCACCGGCTCAGTCGACAATCTGGCCGCGCTAGACGGGCATCCCCACTTCGAATTTGTTCAGGGCAGCGTGCTGAGCAAGAGCTTGGTCCGCCGCCTGGTCGCAGCGAGCGATCGCGTGATTCATCTCGCGGCCGCCGTGGGCGTGCGGCGCATTTTGCAGGATCCGCTGTCCTCGCTCAAGATCAACATCGACGGCTGCGACAACGTTCTCAGCGCGTGCGCCGAATCTGGCAAAGGCGTGCTGGTCGCCAGCACTTCGGAAGTGTACGGCAAGAACGACGCCGAATCGCTGTGCGAGAACGCCGATTCCATCCTGGGGCCCGCCAGCATCGAGCGCTGGTCCTACGCGACGGCCAAGAAACTCGACGAATTCCTGGCCTTGGCGTATCACGCGTCCTATGGAATACCGGTGATCGTCACCCGCTTCTTCAATATCGTGGGGCCGCGCCAAAGCGCGCGCTATGGCATGGTGCTCCCGGCATTTGTGCGCTCCGCGCTGGCCGGCGATCCGATCCGCGTGTTCGGCGATGGCGCCCAGACCCGCAATTTCACGTATGTCGACGATTGCATCGACGCGCTTACGCGCCTGCTGGAGAACCCGGCCTCCAACGGCAAGGTGTTCAACATCGGCGGGTCAGAAGAAGTTTCCATGCGGACGCTGGCCGAACGTGTTCGCACCGCCGCCGATTCATCCAGCCGTATCGAAATGATCTCTTACCAGGAAGCCTATCCCGAAGGCAGCTTCGAAGACATGCGGCGCCGTGTTCCCTGCATCTGCCATGTCCGCGGCTTGACGGGCTGGACACCCACCACTTCGTTGGACGGAATTATCCGCAAGACGATTGAGCATGAAAAGAATCGCCGCGAGTCGAAGCCGCTGCCATGCCCGCCGCCGACAGTTCACGCGGATCTCGCACTCGAAGCCAGGTAGGCTTGTGAAATCCTTGAACGTCCCCTGGGCCTGTGTACTGGCCCTGACGGGACTCGCCCTCGGGGCGGAGGTAACAACTCCGCCAGGAAGCGCGCGGAAAATCGCGATCACGTTTGACGACCTGCCCGCCGTGTCGGTACCCGCCGTCGAGACCTGCGACCTCGCAGCGCTGCAAGCCAATACCGCGAAATTGCTCGCGACCTTAACTGCGCGTGCAATCCCTGTGGTCGGATTTGTGAATGAGGGCCGAATCTGCAAGAGCCTTGGTCCGGAGGCCCTTCCGTCCCTGCTCAACATGTGGCTCGACGCCGGCGCGGAACTAGGAAACCACACCTTCTCCCATGTCGACCTTGACGTAGCCACTATCGAAGCCTATGAGGCCGACATCATCCGCGGAGAAGCGGTTACCAGCAAGCTGCTGAGCGAGCGGGGCCGGACGCTGCGGTATTTCCGCTATCCATTCCTGAACACCGGCCGCAACCAGGACACCAAGACGGCCATCGATTCGTTCCTGCAAAAGCGGGGATACACCGCCGCCCCGGTCACCATCGGCAGCAATGAATGGATGTTCGCCGCGATCTATGCGGACGCCAAGCAGCGCGGCGATCTCGCCACCATGAAGCTGGTGACCGACGCGTATGTGCCCTACATGGCAAAGGTGCTGAGTTACTTCGAGCACGCCTCGTCCCGGCTCTTCGGCCACGAGATCAGCCAGGTCATACTTCTGCACGCCAACTCCCTGAACGCCGATACCCTCGATCAGCTCCTCGCGATGCTTCAATCGCGCGGGTATGGCTTTGTGACCTTGGCCGATGCTCTGCAAGATCCCGCCTATAGCACTCCCGATAGTTACCTTGGGTCGGATGGCTTTTCCTGCCTTCTGCACTGGGCGCAAGCAGAGAACATGCTCATGGCGCCGCGTCCCCCGGAGCCTCCGGCGATCAGGAAGTTATACGCTCAAATCGTCGCGAAGTGACGAGCGTGTCCCTCTAGACCCAACAGGTCTACAGGGCCAAGCGATCCTTGCGAAGAGAAATTTCGTGCGGCCAGACTATGTGGCTGTCAAACCATCGTAGCCCCAATGACCGGTAGAGCGATGGCCCTTGCACCCCTCAAAAAAATCTGCAAAATCCCAGAATCTTCGAGAGAAAATTTGTAAGGAAGGGCTTCCAGGCCTAGATGATCCGAAAAAGAAATAGGTAATAGAGAAGGGCGCGGACCGAGTTCATGTGCCGGCTTTTGCTGGAGTTGCCTCCGCCGCACCAAGCTTCTTGAATCGCTCATTAATATAATCGAACAGCGCCTTTGCGCGTTCGAGGGTGGCTGCGGCAGGAGTGGCCGTTCCCTTCCACCATAAATCTGTAAGCTCAAGCACAATCCGCGCTTTCACTTCATGGGTCAACTCACCCAAAGCATTCTCCGTGAATGTCCGTTGCAACAATTCCACATTCCCTTCGCCCGCCCGTCTGGGAGCAAGTTTTGTAGGCGTACGTCCGGTCTGCTTAAGTCCAGCAAGCAACTCCTCGAATTCCGGTAAGTCCTCTCCCTGTGCTTTTGGAATACCTATGGCCTCGCCCAATAGCATCACTGAGTCAGTCCCATGGGCCATTATCTCTACAAGCTTTCTTGCTTTATCCAACCCGGCACGGTCACTATCAAGCAGCACAGCCATCCGATTTGGGCCCATCTGCTCGCGGGCCGCCATTACACTCGCGAGCGGCAGAACGTGTGAAGTGCCCCCCGCCCACAATACAAGTGTGTCCGCATGCAGCCCGGTTCCGCCGTGTTCATGGAGGTGGTGGGAGAGAGCTTTGAATAACCAGTAGTCTGAAATTCCTTCCACAATAAGCGTTCTCTTCCCGAGAAAAACTGTCTGCGCCAAACGGTAAGCGCCTGCGGCCTGCATCGGCAGCAAGGTATCACGGTCACCTTCCGGGTCCACGCCTTCGGAAACATGCGTGTATGCACGCGATTTGGCGTTGCCCGGCTCCTTTGCGAGGAGGTAAACGGTTCTAACATTGTCCACGTGGTCCGGATCGACCATGAACATGGAATGCGAAGAGTATATGATTTGGTTCTTTGCAGCGATGCGTTGAAAGAACGCAAGCAACTTCTCTTGAGCAGTGGGGTGCAAATGCAACCCAGGTTCATCTAAAAGAATTGATCGCCCCCCTATGCGCCTTTCCAGATTCCACCAGGAAGGTCAGGTAGAAGGAAAAGAACCATTGAAACCCGCGGCTGCGCTCGCCAAACGCGATCTCCCACGGATTGACGTTGTCCGATACGCGCAATTCAAGTTCGTCACCATCGGCGGACACTTTCAGGTTGTGAGTGCGTTGGTCCCACCAGTCAATCCAGTCTCCCGACAGGTGATATGAGGCGGATTCCAAAATGCGGGCCCTTTCAGCTTTGCGGCGATCCACCACTCCTTGCTCCTCGTTTGTCTGTTTTGGAAGTCCCAAATTACGCAGTTCCGCAGCGTCGAGATGCGCCCATTCAAACAGCGCAACTTGGGTGCGATGCAGCATCTGTTCCTCCGGGTCTTTCGGCGGGGTCTGTTGCTTGGTAATGAAATCCGGGAGATGAATGCGCGTTTTCAAGCGGCCATAGTCTTCAAAATAGATGAAGATAGGCAGACGCGCGACAAGCCACTCCTCTGCTTTTGTTTTCAAATCAGGTTGGCTGTGGGACGCAAAAGTAATAAGCGTTTCGATGGCCCCTCTCCCTACGTCTCCAATCTTGTCGTCCGGAACGGACTTCAGCCCATTGATAGCTCCCTGAATAGTCGCCGTAGGAATTACAGTCGCCGGTTTGTCTGGATCACCAGCCGCATCTAATTCCTCCAACGCCTGACGCGCGGCGGAAACTGATGCCAACTCCGGAGGGATGGGCTGTATCGCGCCTTCAAGAGTTTGCAGCGCTGCAATCGTGCCCTTAATGCGCGTGCCTACGGCACTGTAACTGGTGGGCGTGTAGGCCAGCTCAACTTTGACAGTGCGTTTCTTGTCGTAGGTCGAGTTGACAATAACCAACTTGGGCGCGGCGCTGAGTGCGGGGAATTCTTTTATGAAATCGTCGCAGTCCTGCTCTTCAAGCGCGAACTCAAGTTCAACGACTTCTGGATCGGTACCGCGCAAACGAGTATAAAATTCTGCCGGAAGATCAAATAAGCGGTCGTAACCGACTCCAGACACATTGTTGAATTTCCACAACGCTTGCATGACCGCTGACTTTCCGGCTTCGTTCTTTCCCATTAGGCAAGCAACGTTCGTGTCGAGTTCGACGCGCCCGCTATCCAGCACGGTTTTGTAGTTCATCACCCTGAATGCCTTAAGTCTCATCTGGCCACGACCTCTATTTGTTTTTTGCTGGCTGAACGTTGGTGGGCGGTCCGGTCTGATCCACCGGCAAAGCGTGAATCATCGCTGAAATCACCGCCTCCGGCAACCCTGCTCGCTGTAACTCTGCGATGTCCCGCAGATCGGTTCGGAACTCGCAAGCCGACGTCTGAATTTTGTCGATCACCAGCGCTTCCGTAAGGCCGGATTTGAACATCTCAATCACATCGCCATTCGTCAACGTGCGCGACATCGGGCGCAGGCGTACGCTGTATTGTGGCGAATTGATGACCCAATAGGAATATGAGTTCTGGCCATTTAGGCTGCGCCAGACAAACGGGCCGCGCGCCAAGCTGGCCGTCTCCGTTCGATAGCCGTCCATCGAAATTTCAACATTGACAGGCTCGGAGAGTCGTTTTGCGAAAATTGTCTTCTTTCCGGTCTCAAAGGCCCACTTACCGAGCTTCCACCGAAAAGGTGTGGTACCGCGATCCCTCCCGTTGATGATCACGCGGGCTCCCGACGGGTCGGAAATTATCGTTAGGGTCTTCTCATCATCCGCGGGTACGGACGTGTTCGCGAACTTTGTTTCAGCTGGCGGCGCTACTCGCGTTGCTACTGAGGCTGGCGGCGACGACGCCTTATCGCGCCGCGCCATCGCTTTGAAAACCTCGTCGGGGACTCTGGCGCTTGAAATCGCTGCAAGATCGGACGGCAGGAAGCTAAAATTAACCTTCTCCGCCGTGTTGATCGTGCGGACCACGGTATCCGCCGGGACACCACTCTGTACCATCTTTATGACAACTTCGTTGGTAAGAGCGGGCTCCTGCGCCAAAGCGGACATGGTACAAAGCGCGAGTGTCAGACACCATGCTAAGAATTTCATTTTCCTCCGACAGGAAACGATTTATCGCCTAATACCTGTGAATTGTTTCACGGACTATCCGGCAAAAGCAAGTGCTCGCAGCCCCCAGCCTCTTCGCCCGCGAAACCAAGACCGCGCTTTCGTCCGCGTCGGATGACGCGTAGGTTGCTTGCGCGAGATTGTGAGAATGCCGAGGAAAAACCCGAAAGCGAAAAGGAGGGAGATCATAGAGACGATGCACGTGACACTGCAGAAGGTATTGGAAGTCAATCGGGACGCAAGATGGATCGATACTGCCCACTTGTACACAAAAACAGTGTACACTGGTTTCGTGGGGAATCTTAAAAATATCACCCTATCTGCTTCACCTGAAACCATAGAACGTGCCCGCCTTCGCGCGCGAGAGCAGCGCACTACACTCAACGCAGCTTTCCGCGAGTGGCTGGAACGTTATTCTGGTGGCCGGCCCACCGCCGCGGAGTACCGGCAAATCATGAGCCAACTGCGTCACGTTCGCCCCGGTCGAAAGTTCACCCGCGAGGAGATGAACCAGAGAGCGCCGCAATCGTGAGTCAAGCCTTTTTCCTTGACACGAATGTCTTTGTGTATTCCTTTGACCATTCGCAGCCCCGCAAACAGAAAAGAGCTGAATCGCTCATCGTCGAAGCGATTGAATCGGAACAATGCTCCATCAGCACGCAGGTGATCCAGGAGTTTCTGAATGTGGCGCTCGGGAAATTCGCCAGCCGTTTGTCCACTCGCGAGACGACCAGGTTCCTCGACCGGGTCCTGTGGCCGCTCTGCAAGGTCCACCCCACCGCCGGTCTCTACACGGGTGCCGTTTCCATCATGGAGGAAACTGGCTGGGCATTTTACGATTCTCTGATTGTGAGTGCCGCAGTCGCGGCACGATGCCCGGTACTCTTCACGGAAGACTTGCAGACTGGACGAGTCGTTCGCGGAGTAGAAATCCGCAACCCCTTCGTTTAAGCGTCCACCGCTTCGAGCGCCTTCGCCGCGTAAGTACGGTCCACATAATTATTGAGGATCACCAGAAATTCCTCGACAATACGATCGCCGCGGAGCGTACACTTGAGCTTTCCATCCACGTAAACCGGCGCCACCGGTTCCTCGAAAGTGCCGGGCAGCGAGATGCCGATGTTCGAGTGCTTGGACTCGCCCGGGCCATTGACCACGCAGCCCATCACCGCCACCTTCATTTCCTCAACGCCTGAATACTTCGCGCCCCACACCGGCATCTGCGTGCGCAGGTAGGTCTGGATCTGGTCCGCCATGTCCTGAAAGAACGTGCTGGTGGTTCGCCCGCAGCCGGGACACGCAGTCACCTGCGGTGTGAAGCTGCGCAATTCGAGGGCCTGCAAAATCTGCTGGCACACGATCACTTCGTCGGTGCGGTCGCCATTCGGCAGCGGCGTCAGCGATGCGCGAATGGTATCGCCGATGCCTTCCTGCAGCAGCACTCCAATACCGGCGGTGGACGCCACGATGCCCTTCGAGCCCAGGCCCGCTTCCGTCAGGCCGACATGCAGCGCGTAATCGCACTCCGCCGCCAGCATCCGATAGACACGGATCAAATCCTGCACGCCGCTCACCTTCGCGCTCAAGATAATGTGATCGCGTCCCAGTCCATATTGCTCGGCCGCCTTCGCCGATTCGATGGCGCTGACCACGATCGCGCGCAGCGTGACCGCGCGAGCATCCAGCGGCTCCGCCAGCAGATTGTTCTCGTCCATCATGCGCGTCAGCAGCGCGGAATCGAGCGAGCCCCAGTTGACGCCGATGCGCACCGGCCGGTCGTATTCGATGGCGGCCTCGATCATGGTGCGGAAATTGTCGTCATGCTTCTTGCCGATATTGACGTTCCCCGGATTGATGCGGTATTTGGCCAGCGCCAGCGCCATGTCAGGATACTTCTTGAGCAGCAGATGGCCGTTGTAGTGGAAGTCGCCGATGATGGGGACGCGGACGCCGAACTTATCCAAAGTCTCGACGATCTTCGGCACCGCGCGCGCGGCCTCGTCGGTGTTCACGGTCACGCGGACCAGCTCGGAGCCGGCCTGGGCCAGCGCCATCACCTGGTTAACGGTCGACTGCACGTCCGCGGTATCGGTATTGGTCATCGACTGGACCACGATAGGGTGATCCCCGCCAACTTTTACCTTCCCTACGCTGACCGCCACCGAACGACGGCGTGGCTGTGATGCCATGAAACCCTCCGCAAGCACGGTGAAATCTTATTGTACCGTGGTAAGCTTTTTGGGAAATGGTATTAAACCTCCGGTGGTGTTTCCGGTTGGGTGTGATGGTGGCGGTTTTCGCCCCGGGGGGTATCGTTTCCGCGCAGGTTCATGCTCCGAGTTCACTTCCGGCACTGCAGCAA
>Ga0163162_10005308_pt1 | contig 12438 bp, 14 predicted proteins | sample S55metaG_FD_115310 | JGI IMG/M metagenome (GOLD analysis project Ga0163162, IMG submission 115310) | Switchgrass rhizosphere microbial communities from Kellogg Biological Station, Michigan, USA - S5-5 metaG | ecosystem: Host-associated > Plants > Roots > Rhizosphere > Soil | place: USA...
AATCTGTTAATTTTATGCATTGAGCATAAACCCGCGAAACTAACAAACCAAGGTGAGCACGTTGTTACGACACATCGTCATGTGGAAATTGAAGGAAAGCGCCGAGGGTGGCACGCGCGCTGAAAACATCGTCAAGCTGAAGGCCAAACTCGAAAGCTGTCGCAGCATCGTTGCAGGCCAGGGACACTTCGAAGTCGGCGTGGCGCAGGACGGCTACGAAGCCACGTGCGACGTGATCCTTGTCTCCGATTTCGATAACAAGGAAGCGCTCCACGCGTATCAGGTCCATCCGAAACACGTGGCAATCAAGGACTTCGTGGCGGCGGTGCGTGAATCGCGTCAATGCATCGATTACGAAGTCTGAGCCCATGACCGATTCCTCCATGCTTCCCGAAAGCCCGTTCATCGATTCACTTGGGGTTCAACTCATCTCAGCCGAAGACGGCGCGAGCGAAGTGCTGCTGGCGCTGACTCCCACGCACATGAACACATGGGGCATTGCACACGGCGGCGTCACCATGACGCTTGCTGACGTCGCTCTTGCAATGGCTGCGCGCAGTCTGGCGGGCACGGGCATCGGCGTTGTGACGGTCGAAATGAAAGTCAACTTCATGGAACCGGGCCGCGGCGAGCTTCGCGCATTCGCGCGTGTGCTGCATCGGTCAACGACCATGGCGTATTGCGAAGGCGAGATCCGCGACAGCGAAGGACATTTCGTCGCGAAAGCCCTTGGTACGTTCAAATACATGCGTCGTCTTGCCGTCGGCCGCGATATTGCGCAACAACGCCTTCGAACCGATCCGTCGGCGAAACCTGGTCCGAGTGACGCCTGAACTTCACGGGTGTCACAAAGACCGCACAGGAGCATCACGATGTCCGAAAACGCTTCAATCAATCGTCAGATCCTCCTTGTCTCACGTCCAGAGGGCGCGGCGAGCGTCGATAACTTCAAGCTCGTCGAGACGCCCCTTGCGCCGCTCGCCGATGGTCAACTGCGCGTGCGAAACCACTATCTCTCACTTGATCCCTACATGCGCGGCCGTATGGACGACGCAAAGTCGTACGCTGCGGCGCAAGCACTCAACGAGGTGATGGTCGGCGGGACGGTGGGCGAGGTCGTGGAATCGAAAAACCCGAAATTTACGGTCAGTGACAAGGTGGTCGGCACCTACGGCTGGCAGGAATTTGGTACCTCGGATGGCAAGGGTTTGCGCAAGGTCGACGATAGCCACATCCCGCTTTCAGCTTTTCTCGGTTCGGTTGGCATGCCTGGGGTGACGGCATGGCTTGGCTTGAACAAGATCATCGAACCGAAGGCGGGGGAGACGGTGCTCGTCAGCGCAGCGAGCGGCGCGGTGGGAAGCGTGGTCGGCCAGTTGGCCAAGACCGCGGGATGCCGCGCAGTGGGCATCGCGGGTGGTGCGGACAAGTGTCGTTATGTTACGGAAACGCTCGGCTTCGATGCGTGCATCGACTATAAAGCGGGCAATCTGTACGAGGACCTGAAAGCGGCGCTGCCCAATGGTGTGGATGGCTATTTCGTAAACGTCGGCGGCGAAGTGCTCGATGCCGTGTTGCCACGCATGAACGCCTTTGGCCGCATCGCGTTGTGCGGAATGATCGCCACCTACGACGGCTCGCCGATGCCGCTCAAGAAACCCTCGCTTTTGCTCACACAGCGGTTGAAGGTTCAGGGGTTCATTGTCAGTGAATCGCCGGAAGTGTGGCCCGAAGCGCTCGCCCAGCTCGGCGGTCTCGTGGCGCAGAAAAAGCTGCAGTATCGCGAAAGCATCGCGCAAGGACTCGAACACGCGCCCGAAGCGTTTCTCGGCTTGCTCAAGGGCAAGAACTTCGGCAAGCAGCTGGTCAAGCTGATCTGAATCCGGATTGCATCGAAGAGGAGACGCAGTGAATCAATTCGACGGCAAAGTGGCGGTGATTACGGGCGCGGGCAGCGGCTTTGGCCGTGAGTTTGCAAAAAAAGGCGCGGCGCTGGGCATGAAGCTCGTGCTTGCCGACATCGATGTAAAAGGACTCGCGGAGACCGTCGACATGGCGCGCGCCTTGGGCGCAGCAGCGCTGGGCGTTCCGACCGACGTCTCCGATGCAAATCAAGTCGATGCCCTGGCACGCACGACAACCGACACTTATGGCGCCGTGCATCTGCTTTTCAATAACGCAGGGGTGGGCGCGGGCGGCTTCGTGTGGGAGAACAGCGCGAACGACTGGGCGTGGGTGTTCGGCGTCAACGTGATGGGCGTGGCGAACGGCGTGCGCGCGTTCACGCCGTTGATGCTCACGCAGAACGAACCGGCGCATATCGTCAATACGGCGTCTGTTGCGGGATTGCTGTCCGCGCCTGCAATGGGCGTGTACAACGCATCGAAGCACGCGGTCGTCGCGCTGACCGAGACGCTTTATCACGACCTGAAGATCGTCGGCGGCCCCGTGGATTGTTCGTTGTTGTGCCCGGCATTCGTTCCCACGGGCATTGCTCAGGCGGAGCGCGCGCGGCCCGAGGAACTGCGTAACGAAGAACCCATGACCACATCGCAACGGATGGCGGTCAAGCAACTTACAAAAGCAGTGGAAGGCGGCAAGCTGAGCGCGAAAGACGTGGCGGAAATCACCTTCGACGCGGTCCGCGAACGCCGGTTTTACGTGCTGACGCATCCGAAGATCCTCGCGTCGGTACAACTGCGGTTCGATGACGTCGCCCAGATGCGTAATCCGACCGATCCGCTTTCATTGAAGCCCGAGGTGCGGGGGCGGGCTTGAGCGCTGGTGTGTCATCATCGCGAGCTTTCAACGTGATCCATTTTCCATGCCGCTGAATCCTGCCATTGCCCAGGTCCTCGAACTCATCGCGAAGGCAAAGCGGCCGCCGTTTCATACGCTGACTGCCGCCGCCGCGCGCGCATCGTACGAACGCAGCGCGCCGATCATCGACATCGCGCCGGCGCCCATGTTCGATATCCAGGATCTCGACATTCCCGTGCGCGACGGCGCATCCATCCGGGCGCGGATTTTCCATCCAGTAGAACCGTCGTGGACGGCCCCGGCGCCGACGCTCGTGTACTTTCATGGCGGCGGTTTCGTAGTGGGCAGTATCGATACCCATGCCGCGCTGTGCCGGCGCCTCGCGGCGGATTCGGGATGCGCGGTGGTATCGGTGGATTACCGGCTCGCGCCCGAGCACAAATTCCCGACCGCCGTCCACGATGCCTTCGACGCCCTTACGTGGCTCCACGCGCAAGCGTCATCCTTGGGTCTCGACAGCGCGCGTTTTGCCGTTGGCGGCGACAGCGCGGGCGGCACGCTTGCCACGGTCTGCGCGGTGCTCGCCCGCGATGCGGGTATCGCCTTGCGTCTGCAATTGCTGATCTACCCGGGCGTGAGCGCGCGCCAGGACACGCGCTCGTACGCGCAATTCGCGGAAGGCCATGTGCTGACGGCGAAAACAGTTCAATGGTTCTTCGAACACTATCTGCGCGATGAAAACGATCGCGACGACTGGCGTTTCGCGCCGCTCGACGCGCGCGGGGAAATGCCATCGTTTGAAGGAATCGCGCCCGCGTGGATCGCCGCCGCCGATCACGACCCGCTCTTCGATGAAAACATCGCCTACGCAGCGAAACTCGAACGTGAGCACGTGGCTGTCGAGCTAGTGCGCTACGAAGGCATGACGCACGAGTTCTTCAAGATGGGCGGCTTGGTGCCGGACGTCGCGAAAGCGCACGCGGACGCGGCGAGTGCGTTACGCCGGTATCTGGGCATCGAAGATTAGGGCGTAATAACGAACCCGTCGTCTCGCACGAAGTTTCCCGGGCGGACGATCTTGTGCGAGCCGTCGTCGTCGCTGAGTTCCTTGATCTGCAGCGTGAGCTGCTCGCCAGCGGATGCAACACGCAACGCAGTCGTGCTCCGCGTCCCATACCCGTCCGACTCGATAAACGCCGCCGACAACACACGCTCACGTTCAATCGAAACACCGGTGGAGGGCAGCAGGGCGTCATCGGCGATATGCGGGTTGCGCATTGTCTCGATCAGCATATCCAGCGATGGCTGAACCTGATCTTCAGTGTGGACCAGATCGCGCAGCGCGTCGCGTTGCGCAACGAGCTTCGGCCACGGCGTATTGAGCAAGCTATTCGATAACCCGTGAATGCCGGCGTCGAGCAGCGCAGGCGGCGCATCGGCGCGATTGCCGTACCACGCCAGTTCGCGCCGCGTGAAATCCCCGACGATCAAATTGAAGCCGTTATACAGATGCCCGTTGCGGGCGACTTGCGAAAGATAATCGAGTGGCTTTAAACGCTCGCCCGAAAGGAAATCGCTCACCAGCGTGCCGCGGGTCGGCGCGCCGGGGCGCACTTCGGACGGCGCCCGGTAGTTTGTCAACGCGGCGAAGCGACCGTCGCGCGTCACGCCCAGCCACGTTCCGCCACCTGTGAGATCGCGCCCGGCAAGCATGTCCGGCGCATCCTTCCACCAGTGCATCGGCACGGTTTCGCGGCTGTAGAACTCATCGCGATTGGCGGCGAGCGTGAGCATCGGACGATTCAGCTTCGACGAACCCGCGTCCGGCTGCCAGTCGAAGACGATCAGACACATGAACGCGCCTCAGACTTCGGTCGGCAAGGCGTACGGCAGCGCCGAGAACTTCAGCGCCGGGCCATCAGCCGCGCCGACATGCACCGATCCGTTTTCCAGCGCCACGAGCTTGATTTCCACCAGCGCATCCACGCCGCCTTCAGGCGCGGCGGCTACGTTGACCACGAGGCCGCAAGGCTGGCCGGGGTCATCGGAGTGGAAAAGTTCGTCGCCGGGTTTGGCCGATTCCACGTGCGCGAGCGATGTCCGCCGCTTGATGGTGCCGCGATACTGGCTACGGGCAACCACTTCCTGCCCCGGATAGCAGCCTTTCTTGAAGTTCACGCCGCCGAGTACGTCGAAATTGACCATTTGCGGGACGAATTGCTCGGAAACCGGCAGCGTGATACGCGGTTCGCCGGCGTGGATGTCGAGCCAGTCCCATACCTCCGCGTTTGCGCGCGTCAGCTTCTTCTCCAGCTCGGCGAGATGCGCATCGACTTCGGCTTTCGGACCAACCCACAGGAAACGCGGGCGGCCGGCGGCGTCGGGAACACGGATCAGCGAACCGAGCGGACCATCCACTTTGACATGCACACCGTCGGGCATGGCATCGAAGAGATGTGACAGCGCGTGGCGTACATCGCCGGCAAAACCCACGGCGGTGAGCGACGGCGTGGCGTCCACCAGCTTGGCTTTTGCGCGCATCACGAACATGGACAGGCGCTTCTGTACCGTGGCCTGCAAGTCGGCGGCGATCATCAGGCGCACCGCGTCCCCCGCACGCCACATCAGGAACGACGCCATCAAACGGCCTTTCGGCGAGCAAAACCCGGCCAGACGCGCCGTCGATGCATCCAGATGCTGGACGTCGTTCGTCAGTTGCGTGTGAAGAAAAGCGGCGGCGTCGTCGCCGGTTGTGTCGATGAAACCGAACTGCGTGAGCGGCGCGAAAATGCCGCCGGTAAGCACAGCTTGAAAAGGAGAACCGGTCGAGGAATTCATGGACCTGACTTGGGCGTGGGCGAACAAGTATTATATGGGTCTTACTTAGAGCGTGTTTCGCATGTCCCTTTTGAAGAAATGTCTGGTCGCGGCGGTCGTCGCGGTCGTGGTTGCAGGTGCGCTCGTCGCGGGCATGTTCAGGTGGGCGAACAGCCCGGTCGACCTGGCCTCGCCCGAACTCGATATCACCATCAAGTCCCACAGTACGCTGAAAAGCGTGAGCATCCAGCTCGATCGCGGCGGCGCCCACATGCGGCCCGAGCTGTTCGTGCTGATGACGCGCGTGCTGGGTCTGTCGTCGCAGCTGAAGTCCGGCAATTACGCGTTCAAGGAGGGCATCACGCCCTACGAGATGCTGCAGAAGATCGCGCGCGGCGACGTGAACGAATACGTGGCGACGATCATCGAAGGATGGACCTTCCAGAAAATGCGCAACGAACTGGACGGCAATCCGGCGCTCCAGCACGACACCGCAGGCATGACAGATACCGATTTGCTGAAAGCCGTCGGCGCGCCGGACGACCTGATCGCGAAGGCAAGCGCGGAGGGCCTGTTCTTCCCCGACACCTATCTCTTCGATAAAGGCACGAGCGATATCGCCGTCTACAAGCGCGCGTACAAGCTGATGCAGATGCGCCTGACCGAAGCCTGGAACACGCGTGCGCAGAACCTGCCGTACAAGACGCCTTATGACGCGCTGATCATGGCGTCGATCGTGGAGAAAGAGACGGGGCGCGCCGCCGACCGGCCTTTGGTTGCGGCCGTTTTCGCTAACCGGCTGCGCATCGGCATGCCGTTGCAGACTGATCCGTCGGTGATCTACGGTTTGGGTTCGGCTTACGGCGGCCGGCTCAAGAAGAAAGATTTACAAACCGACACTCCGTACAATACCTACACGCGCATGGGCCTGCCTCCCGGTCCGATCGCGTTGCCCGGCGTCGCGGCGCTGGCGGCAACGGTCAATCCCGCGTCGAGCAGCGCGCTTTATTTCGTGTCGCGCGGCGACGGCAGCAGCTTCTTTTCAGACAATCTCGGCGACCACAACAAGGCCGTCGACAAGTACATCCGGGGACAATGATGGTGCGCGGCAAATTCATCACGTTTGAAGGCATCGACGGGGCGGGTAAGACAACGCACCTCGGGTGGTTCCGCGAGCGTCTGGAAGCGAAGATCGCATCGACTGGCCATTCGGTCGTGATGACGCGCGAACCCGGCGGCACGGCGCTCGGCGAGAGCCTGCGCGAATTGCTGCTCAACCAGCCGATGGACCTCGAAACCGAGGCGCTGCTTATGTTTGCGGCACGCTGCGAACATCTCGCGCAGGTGATCGAACCGGCGCTCGCGCGGGGCGACTGGGTGTTGTCGGATCGTTTTTCCGATGCCACGTTCGCATACCAAGGCGGCGGCCGTGGTTTGCCGCGCGACAAACTGGAAGCACTCGAGCGATGGGTCCAAGGCGGGTTTCAACCGGATCTGACCGTGCTTTTCGATGTTCCTACGAGTGTCGCCAGCGAGCGCCGGGGCGCAGCGCGGGCGCCGGACAAGTTCGAGAGCGAGTCTGATTCCTTCTTCGGCCGCACGAGAGCGGAATACTTGCGGCGAGCGGCGGAATCCCCGGAACGATTTGCAGTGATCGATGCAACGCAGACGGTTTTGGATATTCAGAAAAAACTTGAAGAAGTCGTGTCAAATATTTGATTTGAAAGATCTTTATGAAATTCCTCAAGTTAATTCAAACTCTTAACTTCGTGTCATAAGCTCCTGATTTAAAAAACTTCATGATCTATCCGTGGCAAGCCGATGACTGGGCGCATCTCGATCAACTCCGCGCAAGCTGGCCACACGCGTTGTTGCTACATGGGCGGGCGGGTATCGGCAAATTGCAGTTCGCGCAGCATCTGGCGCAAAGCCTTTTGTGCGAGGCGCCGACCGCAACGCGCGAACCGTGCGGTCACTGCGTCGCTTGCCTTTGGTTCAGCCAGGGAAATCACCCGGACTATCGCGCGGTGCTCCCTGAGGCACTTGCCGGCGAACTGATCAGCGACGACAAGCCGGACGCCGATGAAGGCAAGAAAACCAAGGTCCCGAGCAAGGAAATCAAGATCGACCAGGTCCTTGGCCTGATGAACTTTTTCAGCCTCGGATCGCACCGAGGCGGCGCGCGGGTCGTGCTGATTTATCCGGCCGAATCCATCAACGTGTTCGCTGCCAATGCCTTGCTCAAAACGCTGGAAGAACCGCCCGCGGGCGTGGTGTTCATTCTGGTGACGGCGCGTATCGACCGGTTGTTGCCGACCATCATCAGCCGATGCCGCCAATGGCCGATGACCCTCCCGGCTACCGAACCCTCCGTGGCATGGCTCGCGCAGCAAGGCGTGCAGCAACCTGCGGCGCTGCTCGCAGAAGCAGGCGGTGCGCCGCTGACGGCGCTGGCGCTCGCCAACGACGAAAACCGTGCCCTCCGTGATTTCGCGCTGGCGCAACTGGCAGCGGGTCCCGCCTGCGACGCATTTGCGTGCGGCGAGAACCTGCAGAAACTGCCCGTTCCGATGGTTCTCGGCTGGCTGCAGCGCTGGCTGTACGATTTGCTGGTGCAGAAGACCGCCGGCCGGCCGCGCTATTTCCCGGCGGCGTCGAAGGCACTGGAACGCTGCGCCGCGCAGGTCGATGCGGACCGCTTCTCCCGCTATCAAAAGTTGGTGACGCGTCAGCGCGCGGTCGAAAATCACCCGCTCAACGCACGGCTCGTCTTCGAAGAGCTGTTCCTGGGCTATCGCGACGTGTTCAACGTTGCCTGACCAACCCCTCAACATTCGTAAAACGCACCATGACTCTCAATTTCCGCGACGCCGTTCTCGATGATCTTCCGGGCATCGTGGCTATCTATAACTCCACGGTGCCTTCGCGTCTCGTGACAGCTGACCTTGAACCGGTGACGGTCGAAAGCCGTCTCGCCTGGTTCCACGCTCATGGACCGAAGGCCCGCCCGTTATGGGTCGTGGAAGAAAACGGCGCGGTTGTCGCGTGGCTGAGCTTTTCCGATTTCTATGGCCGTCCGGCCTATCTGCGGACCGCCGAAGTCAGCATCTATCTTCATGAGAACACGCGCGGACGGGGTTTGGGTACCCAACTGCTGGAAGCTGCCTTGCAGCGCGCGCCAGAGCTGGGTATCGATACGTTGCTGGGTTTTGTGTTCGGGCATAACGACCCGAGCTTGCGCCTCTTCCGCCGCTTCCAGTTCGATGTCTGGGGCACGCTGCCGCGCGTCGCGGTGCTGGATGGCATCGAGCGCGACCTCGTGATCCTCGGCCGCCGGCTAAGCGCGCCGTCCGCCAGCTAAATCAGAGCTTTATTGGAACCACCACGGAACCACCATGTTCGTCGATTCACATTGCCACATCAATTTCGAGGGTCTCGCCGACCGCCTGCCCGAAGTGCTCAGCAAGATGCGGGAGCTGAAGGTCACGCATGCGCTGTGTGTATCGGTGGATCTGGAAACGCTGCCTTCCGTGCTCAAGATCGCGGAAGAAAACGAGCATATCTATGCATCGGTGGGCGTGCATCCCGACCACGAGGACGCGCAGGAACCGAGCGTGCAGGATCTCGTCGAACTGGCGCGCCATCCGAAAGTGGTCGCGATCGGCGAAACGGGGCTGGATTATTACCGGCTGGAAGGGCGCAGCATCGCCGATATGGAATGGCAGCGCGAACGATTTCGCACGCATATCCGCGCTGCGCACGAGACGGGCAAACCGCTCATCATTCACACGCGTTCGTCGTGGGAGGACACGCTTAGGATCATGGCCGAGGAGCGCGCGAGCGTGCCAGGCGGCGTGATGCATTGCTTTACCGAGTCATGGCACGTCGCGCAAGCCGCGCTTGAACAAGATTTTTACATTTCGCTGTCAGGTATCGTCACGTTCAAGAGCGCGAAGGACGTACAGGATGTCGCGCAGCGCGTGCCGCTCGAGCGTTTGCTGATCGAGACCGACTCGCCTTACCTCGCGCCAGTGCCGTATCGTGGAAAGTCGAATGAACCTGCGTACGTAAGTTATGTCGGACGTTTCATCGCGCAATTGCGAGAAATGCCGGAAGACGCGCTGGCAGCGGCCACGACCCGCAATTTCTTCAAGCTCTTCAAGATCCCCGAGCCTGTAGAAAACTAAGCCGGCCGGACGCCTCCGTTGCACCAATTATTAGATTCAATCAGTAATCCCCAAGGAACACATGCTTAAACTTTCGACGGTTTCATCTTCGACATCTTTCAATCGCCATACATCCGCGCGCGGCCGGACGTGGCGCACGCTGGTTTCCGGCGTGGTTCTGACGGCCGCTGCCATCGCGCAACCGGTTTTTGCAGCGCCCGCCGATTCCATGATCAAGGCAGTGAAATTCGACGACGTGTCTGCCGTCAAAAAGCTGCTGGCGCAGGGCGTGGATCCGAATCTCGTCGATAACACCGGCGCACCGCTGCTCGTGATCGCGGCGCGTGAGAAGTCGGACAAGGTCGGCAAGCTGCTTGCGGAAAATCCGAAGACCGACCTCGAAAAGCTCGACCCCGCCGGCGAAAACGCGATGATGCTCGCTGCGCTCAACGACGACCTCGACTTCGTGAACATGCTGATTTCGAAGGATGCGGAAGTGAACAAGAAGGGCTGGACGCCGCTGCATTACGCCGCGACCAACGGCCATGACGACGTGGTCAAGGTTCTGCTCGACCATTCGGCGTACATCGATTCGGGTTCGCCCAATGGCACCACGCCATTGATGATGGCGGCGCGCGGCGGCCATCTGTCCACGGTCAAGCTGCTGCTCGACGAAGGCGCCGACTTGCGCGTGAAGAATCAGATCGGCATGACCGCAGTGGACTTCGCGAAGCAATATCACGAGAAGGATGTGGCGGAAGGCTTGGCGGCGCGTCTGGCGTCGATGCAGGCAACAGGCGCTGCGGGCGCATCCGGAGCCCCGCAAACCGGTACAAACAGTGCAAAATGACGCACTCGCGGGATGACGGCCGGAAATTCAAACCGGTCGTCTCCTGCAATACGAGGAACAGCTTAAACAAGCCGGGACCAAGCCGAAGGCGCTGCAAAGCGCGGGGAGGGCCACACCCGGCAACCGCCAAACATAAGAAAGGATCATCATGCTGCGGGTTTTAGTCATGGCCGGGGTGCTTGCGTTTCCGCTCAGTGCGGCCGCGTTCACCGGCAACGATCTGAACATGCTTTGCACCAAGACGGACACCGCTTCGCGCAGCGCATGCGCGGCTTACATAGAAGGCGCCGCTGACGGCATCTACAACACAATTGAAGCAATTGGCGGAACGTCCGGCCCGCAGGTTGGACAGTATTTTTGCCTTCCCGTCGATGTAAAACCGCAAGAGTTGACTGACGCGGTGCGCAAATTCATCGCCGACAACCCGGCTCAGGGCAACTTCAACGCGACCACCATGGTTTCGCTCGGGCTTGGCAAAGCCTTTCCGTGCAAGGCGGAGAAGTAAGCGTCTTCAGTTTCACGTCATTTGAATGTCCGCCGGTCGACCGGCGGGCACGGCATTTGCTGCACCGCAATACACCGGTAACGTAGCCGGCTTCCCGCAAATCCCGTCGTATCCACCTTTTCAAGGCTGATTCCACGACGACGATGATCAATTTCGACTCCTTCGAGCGCATTGCTTCGGCGCCGCTCAACACCTGGCCCGGCGCAATTGTCGTCGCTGCACTTGCCGTGCTGTTTGCCATCGGCGTTCACCGGGTGGGCGCGCGGATTCTCGTGCGTATTGCGCGGCCGTATCCGTTGATGAGCGTGGTGCTGCGTTTCATCGATAAACCCGCGCTCGCGCTTCTCATCATCCTCGCGCTCGGCTTCGTGCTGGTCGAAGCGCCGGATTCGCTGCCTTTTGCCACGGCGCTGCGCGATCTGCTGACCCTTGCGTTGATCGTTGGGCTGACATGGCTCGCCGTGCGTTCGGTCGGCGCTGTCGCCGAAGCACTGGTTCAAGCGCATCCGCTCGACTCCAAAGACAATCTCCAGGCGCGCCGTATCCATACGCAGGCGCGCGTGCTGGCGCGATCCGTGATGGTGGTGATCGTAATCATCGGGTTTGGCGGCGCGTTGATGACGTTTCCGGCCGTGCGGCAGATCGGGGCGAGTTTGCTGGCGTCGGCGGGGGTGGCGGGACTGGTTGCCGGTATTGCCGCAAGGCCCGTGTTGGGTAACCTGATCGCCGGCTTGCAGATCGCGTTGTCGCAACCCATCCGGCTCGATGACGTCGTCGTGATCCAGGGCGAATGGGGACGCGTCGAGGAGATCACGGGAACGTACGTATCCGTCCGGATCTGGGACCAGCGGCGCATGATCGTGCCGTTGCAATGGTTTATCGAAAATCCGTTTACCAACTGGACGCGCAATAGTTCGCAGATCATTGGAACGGTGTTTCTCTACGTCGATTACCGCATGCCGATGGCGCCATTGCGCGAAGAACTCGAACGCATATTGGAACACGCGCCGGAATGGGACGGCCGCGTACAAGTGCTTCAAGTCACCGACGCCACTGAAAAGTCGATGCAGATTCGCGTTCTTGTCAGTTCCTTCGATTCCGGCCTGAACTTCGACCTTCGATGCCGCGTGCGCGAAGGTTTGCTGAACTTCGCGCAGGCCGAGTTTCCACAATTCCTGCCGCGTACCCGGGCGGACGTGGCGCCGGAAGGCGAGCACGTCGATTTCGTTGCACCGCTGGACCGGACGCAGGCGAGCAGCGCGATCCGGCCGCCGGTTCGCGGGACAGCCAACACGGAAGCCGACCCGGTGGCAAGCCGGGGAGAACGGCACGGCCCGGAT
>Ga0163162_10005310_pt1 | contig 12436 bp, 11 predicted proteins | sample S55metaG_FD_115310 | JGI IMG/M metagenome (GOLD analysis project Ga0163162, IMG submission 115310) | Switchgrass rhizosphere microbial communities from Kellogg Biological Station, Michigan, USA - S5-5 metaG | ecosystem: Host-associated > Plants > Roots > Rhizosphere > Soil | place: USA...
CAAAGGGCCGGTGGCGATCGACAGCGTTGAGTGGTTTGCCTCGGTCAGCGACCTGGCGCGGACAATGGTCTGGTTGCGCGATCATTCTGCCGCGACGCCAACCACAGCGGCCCGCGGCGTCCTGGCCGTCAATCCGGGGATCGGATGGCCAGCCGGCACCTGGAAGTACGCGGGCTTCAAGGGAGGCTCCGAACCCGGAGTCGTCAACCTGACGTTCCTGCTGCAGCGCACCGACGGCGTGTGGTTTGTACTCGCCGCCACGTGGAACAATCCGGCAAGAGCGGTTGACGAGGCGGCGTTTGCTGCGCTCGTCAACCGTGCCGGCGTGCTGCTCGCAAGGGGGAACTAGGGCGCGTTCGGTGGCGCCCCGTCACCCCTCCAGCTTGTAAATCTCGCGCTTGCCGTGTTCCACGAGATCGTGGTACCCCTTCATGATCTCCTCGAACTTCTTCATGTCATCCGCCGAACCCTGCGGATTGCTCATCATCTTTTCGAAGTCACCGAGGCTCGCGACTTCCATTTCCGAGACGACGGTCCAGTATCGCTCGGCGCAGAAGTCTGTCATGATCCGCATGCGCGGCATACCGATCTTCTCACTGATCTTCGACATCGCCAGGAATTTGTCCGCCATGGCGCGGACCTTTCCCGGCTTGCAGTACATGATGTCCCGGACGATATACATGGCAGCTGCTCCTGTTTGGGGGTGACGATCCAGCCCCAAGTCTCCGCCGCCACCGCGCGCCGTCAAGGGGCGTATCTTTACCACCGGATGGGATCCCGTACCCATCCCGGGTTCCCGCTGCGTATCTTCTTTTCACCATGACTACCTCATCCCTGATCCCGCGTCCCGCCGACGACGAGTATCTCGCCTACTACGGCAAGTACATCTCCCTCGTTCCCGACGGCGACCTCCTGGCACAGTTGCGACAGCAGAACGCCGACTCCGTGAGGCTGCTCAGCGGACTTACGGCGGCCCAGGGCGACTTCGCCTACGCCCCCGGCAAGTGGAGCGTGAAGGAAGTGATCGGCCACCTGATCGACGCCGAGCGAATCTTCTCGTATCGTGCACTTCGATTTGCGCGTGCCGATACGACGCCGCTTTCCAGCTTCGACGAAAACACCTACGTGCCGGCGGGAAAGTTCGGCATGCGTACCGTCGCCGACCTGGCAGAAGAATTCGCCTGCGTGCGCGGTGCCTCGCTCCATCTGGCCCGCCACCTCGATGCGGAGGCGCTCGCTCGTCGCGGCCCTGCCAGCGGGCATCCCATCTCCGTTCGCGCCCTGTTGTACATCATCGCCGGCCACGAACTCCACCACGTGGCATTGTTGCGGGAGCGATACCTGAAGCAATGAGCGGATGAATTCGATGCGCCTGCCGCCTCCCCCCGACATCGACGCCTATCTCGAGGACGTGCCGCGCCAGCAGCGCGCGGCACTTCAGGCGCTGCGGCGCATGATCCAGGCGGCCGCACCCGACGCCGTGGAGTGCATCAGCTACAACATTCCCGGCTTCCGGCTCGACGGCCGGCTGCTGGTTTCGTTCGGCGCCACGGCGCATCATTGCGGCTTCTACCCCGGCGCCCATCCGGTGAAAACGCATCTCGCTGACTTGAAGCACTACGAAACGGGGAAGGGGACCATCCGCTTCTCGCCAGACAATCCACTCCCGGCCGCGCTGGTGCGCAAGCTGGTGGAGACGCGCATGGCCGAGTATGCCGTGAAGAAGGCTCCCGGAACGCCCCGTACGCCGAAGCGCGGGATGCAGTTTGCGCTGGTTGCGGTGGGCATCCTCTCGCCGGTAACGCTGCGCACGCCGCAGCCGCCCATCGCCGCCCGGGCCGTCATGTTGCGCACCGAGTACCTCACCGAACCCGGCGCGATCGACACGCGTATTCCACGCCTCAGCTGGATCATCGCCGCGCCGGGGATGCGCGGCATGATGCAGAGCGCCTATCAGGTCGAGGTGGCGAGTACAGCCGCCAACCTCGCCGCCGACAAGGCCGACCTCTGGAACTCCGGGAAGGTGGCCAGCAATCGCGAGAACCAGGTCGAGTATCAGGGCTCGCCGTTGGCCAGTCGCCAGCGCGCGTTCTGGAAGGTGCGGGTCTGGGATCAGTCGGGTGCGCCGTCGGCATGGAGCGCTCCCGCGTCATGGTCGATGGGATTGCTCGACCGCTCGGATTGGTCGGCCCGGTGGATCGGCGACCCGTCGCCATCGATCGAGAATGTCGCCGTCACCACGCTTCGCCGCAGCTTCACGCTCGCCACGCGCCCGGCTCGCGCGATTGTCTATGCCACGGCGCTCGGCGTGTACGAAATGCGCATCAACGGCCGGCGGGTGAGCGATCATGTGCTCGCACCCGAGTTCACCGACTACCACACCCGCACCCAATACCAGGCGTACGATGTGAGCGCGCTGCTGCACGCCGGCGAGAACGTGATCGGCGCCTCTCTGGGTGATGGCTGGTACGCCGGCGGGATCGGGCTGGCCGAGGCGCTCGTCAAGAAGCGTCGCAACATCTACGGCGATCATCCGCGCTTCCTGGCGCAGCTCGAGGTCACCACGGGATCGCGCACGACGCGCATTGCCACCGACAGCAGCTGGCGCGTCACGCGTGCCGGGCCGATTCGCTCCTCCGACATCCTCAACGGCGAGATCTACGACGCCCGACAGGAGATGCCAGGCTGGGACAGTCCCGGCTTTGACGATTCCCGCTGGGGTCGCGCCGACGTCGCCGCGAACGTGGCGACGCAACTGGTCTCGCAACCGAACGAGCCGATCCGGGTCACCGAGGACATTCATCCGATTGCCGTGAAGGAGCCGCGTCCGGGAGTGTATGTGTTCGACATGGGGCAGAACATGGTGGGCTGGGCGCGAATTGCCGTGCGCGGACCGGGCGGCACCACGATCTCGCTCAGTCATGCCGAAATGCTCGACGACAGCGGCATGGTATATACGGAGAATCTTCGCGGCGCCGAGCAGACCGATCGCTATACCCTGCGCGGTCCCGCAACCGCCATCGAGACGTTCGAGCCGCACTTCACCTATCACGGTTTTCGATACGTGCAGGTGAGTGGTCTGCCCGCAAAGCCGAAGCTCACCGACCTCACCGGCCGTCAGGTCAACTCCGACTTGGCCAGGGCCGGAGAGTTTGAGAGCTCGTCGCCGCTGCTCAACAAGCTCTTTCAGAATGTGCTCTGGACGCAGCGTGACAACATGATTGGCATTCCGACCGATTGCCCGCAACGCGACGAGCGCCTTGGCTGGATGGGCGACATTCAGGTGTTCAGCGGCACCAGCATGTTCAACGCTGACATGGGGGCCTTCTTCACCAAGTGGCTCCCCGACGTTCGGGACGCGCAGACTCCCGATGGCCGCTTCGCCGACTTTTCGCCGCAACCCTTCCGCGAGCGGCTCGACTCGATGCGCCGCGGCGATTTCATGGGCGTGCCGGGCTGGGGTGACGCCGGCGTGGTGGTGCCGTGGCGTCTCTGGCAGCAGTACGGCGACATCCGGCAGCTGCGCGACAACTATGATGCCGCGAAGAAATGGGTGGGTTACATCCGCACCAACAATCCTGACCTGCTCTGGAAGAACAAGCGCGGCAACGATTACGGTGACTGGCTCAATTCCGACACCATGAACGATTCGACCATTCCGCGAAAAGGCGGGGAAGTCCCCAAGCCGGTCTTTGCCACAATGATGTTCGCCTACGCCACCGATCTCGTGTCAAGAATGGCCGCGGCCCTGGGCAATGACGCCGAGGCGAAGCAGTACGGCGCGCTGTTCAACGACATCAAGACCGCCTTCAACAAGTCATATGTCACCGCCGACGGGCACATCGAGGGCGACACCCAGGCCGGCTACGCCCTCGCGCTGCACTTCGACCTGCTTCCGGAAGGAAAGCGTGCGGCGGCAGTTTCCTACATGCTCGCCGGGATCGACGCCTACCGCGGCCACATGTCCACCGGATTCCATTCGACCTACCGGATGATGCTGGAGTTGTCGCGTGCCGGGCGATCGGACGTGGCCTACAAGCTGATCAACAACACCACCTTTCCGAGCTGGGGCTATTCGATCGAGAACGGGGCGACGACGATCTGGGAGCGGTGGGACGGCTACGTGAAGGGGCGCGGATTCCAGGACAAGGGAATGAACTCGTTCAACCACTACGCCATCGGTGCCGTCGCCGAGTGGATGTATCGCGTGATCCTCGGCGTCAACAACGACGATGCCCATCCCGGCTACGAACAGTTCGTGATCCATCCGATTCCTGGTGGCGGCCTCACCTGGGCGAAGGGAATCCATCGAACCATTCGCGGAACGATCCTCTCCAATTGGCGAATCGCCGGCAACACCTTCACTGAAGAAGTAACCATTCCGCCCAACTCTTCGGCCACGGTGTATGTGCCGGCTAAGTCCGCGGATCGGGTCACCGAGAATGGCGTCCCGGCGAGCCGATCAACCGGCGTGCGCTTCCTCCGAATGGAAGGCGACGCGGCCGTCTTCAGCGTGCAATCCGGGAGTTACACCTTCATCGCGCGCTGAGCGCTCCTATTTGGCCCAGCGCGGCGCCACCAGGTCGATTCGCCAGCTCGGACCGAGATAGAGCGGTCCCTCGAAGCGAACGAACACCGGGGCATCCTGCGTGACGATCCAGACGTGCGAGTCGGGCGGGATCTTGCCGAGCAGTCTGGCGAGCACGCCTGTCACGCCGCCGATCACCGGCTTGAGATCGAACTCCACTGCCGACTCGCCGTGGCCACCATTCAGGATCCGCGACTCCGTCACCGGCGCCAGCCGCAACTCGATCATGCGTGGCGCCGGTGTGAAGGCCACCATGTGTACCGTTTGCGTATCGTGGCGCGTCAGGTTCTTGAGGAGGACAATCGGCAGACCGTTGGATACATCCGCCGGCATTTCCAGCGTGCCCGTGTAGCTCTTCACCTTGCCGTCGTCGTGTGACGTGGACTTGACGACATACGCTCCGGCGGCCGTGAGCGACGCATCGAGGTCCGCGGCAAAGGCCGCACCCCGTTGCACCAGGTGATACGAGCGCAACGCGAAGACGCCACGCTGGCTGAACTGCACCGTTTCCTCGAAGAATGACGAATCAGCAAAGCGGAACGTCATCCGGCTTTCGATCCCGCCGTCTCGCGGCAACTGTATCAGGTCGCCATGCGCCAGCAACCCGCCGGCGGCGTTGTGCAACTCCAGGAAACCGTGCAATGTCCCTTCCGCAAATCGTACCGGAATACCGGCGGGTGCAGCGCGACGTGCTGCCTGCGCAGGAAGCGCAGACGCCGCTCCTGTCGCCAGCACGAGCAGGCCTGCGAGCAAACCGAATCTCGGCGGTGCAATGTTGCGATGGATAGGACTGGCTCCGGAAGAATGGGCCCTGCGCATCTGGTGACGCCGGACGCAGCGAAGGGCACACCCGGCTACGTCGTTCGAATCGCGGCCCGAATGTTCCGGTTGCTGATCGATGCCGATCGTCCGGCAACGGCGTCCGATCCGGCCGGCGGTGCCTTCACGAACTCGCCGGCAACGCCCTCGACCTTCAGCATGCCGTCGCCCGTGAACTCGAGGAATGCATGCAGCGGGTTGGTGTAGGGATACATCCCGCTCGACCAGAAGTAGCTGGCCGAGTTGAGCAGCAGGCACGGGATCTCGCCCACTGCTTCGAGCCGGTCCACGTGCAGGTGCCCGCTGATGCAAGCCGCAACAGCGCCCTTCGGGTTGGCCGCCGCAGCTTCCTGGATGACGGCGAACACCTCTGCCTGCTCGGGCGGCAGCGGCTGTCCGGGCTCGGCAAATCCCAGCGGCTGGTGCGACAGGATGATCACCGGGCGATTGCCTCGATGCAGTTCCGTGCGCAGCCATGCGAGTTGCACTTCGTCTGCACAGTTGAACGTGGCGTTGTCGGTGAAGTAATTGCCGTTGGCATACGGCACCATCACGCCGTTCTTCCGGAAGTTGTTCAGGTCGAGCACCAGGAAACGGTACCCGCCGATGTTCGTGCCGTAATAACGAGCCGTCATTCCGTTGGCCCGCATCGCGGTGGCCTTGTCGCACTTGTCCATGTCGTGATTGCCGAGGATGCTCAGCCGGGGCTTGCGCACCCTATTCCAGAGCGCGAGGCATTCGGCCGACCCGGCATCGGAGTAGCAGAAATCTCCCATCTGCAGCATGACATCGAACGAGCGCCCATGCGCCGCGGCAAGAAAGGCCTCGAACCGATGGAGTGCATCGGGAGCGAGGCCATGGTGGAGGTCGGTGATCACTGCGAGACGCGCCGGCGTGATCGAACGCCCGGCATGGACTCGCAGCGGAATGAGGCGGGTGAGCGGAGTAGCTGCGGCGGCGGCAGCCAGCGCTTGCTGAACGAACTCCCGGCGATCGAGCATCGAGGGAAGGTAGACGGCCGCGCCGCAACGCGGTACACTCCATTCTCTTCCCGATGTAACGACCAGGTCACGCGCCACCATCCCGGACTGCCAGATGAACAGCCGCCGTCATTTCCTGATCCAGGCACCGCTCGGCCTCCTTACCATCGCCGCCGGTTGCAAGCTCGAGCGTGAATCCGGTGCGCCCCAGACCGGCAGCACTCCGACCGCACCCGGGGCGCCGCCGACGTTTGGCACCGCATCCGGGTCGGGACCGGCGGTGAGCCCGGCCACATTCGCCGAGGCCGAAAAGCTGGCACAAGTGAGCCTTACGGCGGCACAACGCCAGCAACTGGCCGAGTCGTGGCGCGGCTCGATGACACCATATCTCGAGCGGCGCACCGGTCCGCGAAAGGTGGCGCTTGCGCCGACGGATGCCCCCGGCATGGTCTGGAATCCGATGCTGCCCGGAGTGACCGGCGGCCCGGCGCGCGATCGCTTCGTGCGCAGCGCTGGTGGGAAGGAGCCGTTGCCATCGAACGATGATGCGATCGCCTTTGCGCCGGTGACTGCCCTGTCGCGCTGGATAGAGTCGAAGCAACTCACTGCATCGCGACTCACCAACATCTACCTCGACCGGATCGAGAAGCTCAATCCCAAAATCAACGCGATCATCACGCTTACCAAGGAACATGCGCTCGCGCGCGCGGCGCAGGCCGACAAGGAGATCGCCGCCGGCAAGTACCGCGGCCCGTTGCATGGCATCCCGTACGGCGTGAAGGACCTCCTCGACACGGCTGGGATCGCCACCACCTTAGGCGCCGAGCCGTTCAAGAATCGCGTTCCCGCAGCAGACTCCGCCGTCGTCCGCCGCCTCAACGACGCTGGCGCGGTGCTGATCGCCAAGCTCTCGCTCGGCGCGCTCGCGCTCAATGACATCTGGTTTGGCGGCCAGACGATGAATCCCTGGTGCATTGAAGAAGGAGCATCGGGCTCGAGCGCCGGCCCGGGCGCGGCAACGGCGGCAGCGCTGGTGGCGTTCTCGATCGGCAGCGAAACCGACGGCTCGATCGTGTCGCCATCAATGCGCTGTGGCGTGACCGGCCTGCGGCCCACCTTTGGTCGCGTGCCGCGCAGCGGTGCGATGACACTCTGCTGGTCGCTCGACAAGCTCGGGCCGATGACGCGATCGGTAGAAGATGCGATGCTGGTGCTCCAGGCGATTACCGGTCCGGACGCTGGTGACCCGGCGAGCGTGACATCTCACCTTGATTTCGATGCATCGGCCGTCATCGCCGGGCTCAAGGTTGGCTACTTCGCTGGCTGGATGAAGGAGGCGCCGGCCACCGATGTGGACCGTGCGGCGCTCGAGGCGCTGAAGGGGCTCAAGCTGGTGCCGGTTGAGGTGACGCTGCCCGACTGGTCGTATTCGTCGCTCATGCCGATCCTCTTCGCCGAAGGCGCCGCATCGTTCGAGGAACTCACCCTCAGCAACCAGATGGACACGCTGAAAATGCAGGTGAAGGATGCCTGGCCGAACCTCTTCCGGCAGGCGCGCTTCCTCTCGGCTGTAGACATGGTGCAAGCCGACCGGTTGCGTCGCCGCGTGGCAATGGAAATGGCGCGTATCTTCTCGCAGGTGGATGTGCTGCTGGTGCCGTCGCTGCGTGATGAGCAGCTTACGATCACCAACTTCACCGGTCATCCGTCGCTCACGATGCGCGCCGGCTTCGTGGAAGTGTCCGAGGCGCGGAGCGACTGGGCGCCCGATCCGGCGCATCCGCTGCCGAAGTTCGCTCCACCGCGCCGGTTGCCACACGGCATCACCTTGATCGGCCGCCTCTTCGACGAGGGAACGATCGCCCGAGTGGGGGTGGCGCTGGAACGCCAGCTCGCAGTGAGCGGGGAACGGCCGGCGGCGTTCTGACGTTCTGCCTGGCAGTCCGGTAGTCTGGCGCCGGGAAACACATTTGCGAGGGGTTCCATCATGTCCATCCGCCCCGTCAAGCGGATCGTTACCGCCACACCAACGCTCGAGGGCGCAGGGGTGCACCTCCGCCGTGCTTTCGGATTCGGCGATACCGCCGAAGTCGATCCATTCCTCCTCCTCGACGATTTTCGCAACGATGTCCCTGCCGACTATCTCGCCGGGTTCCCGTGGCACCCGCATCGCGGCATCGAAACGATCACCTACGTTCTGGCCGGTACGGTCGAGCACGCAGATTCCATCGGCAATCGTGGCGAAATCAGCGCCGGCGACGTTCAGTGGATGACCGCCGGCAGCGGCATCATTCATCAGGAGATGCCGCGCGGCAATGCGTCGGGGGAGATGCACGGCTTTCAGCTCTGGGCCAACCTCCCGGCCTCGAAGAAAATGACGGCGCCGCGCTACCAGGAGATTGCGTCGCCCGATATCCCGGTGCTCACCGATGACGATGGCACACAGGCGCGCCTCATCACGGGCACGATGTGGGGGATGCGTGGACCGGTCGAGGGGATTGCCGCCGATCCGGTGTACGTGGACGTGTCGGTGCCGCCGGGGAAGCGCAAGACGCTGCCGGTGGAAACCACGCACCAGGCATTCGCCTATGTCTTCGCCGGCAGTGGCACATTTGCCAACGCCTCCGCTCCGCTCGGCGTGCCGACCGAAATTGCGGGTCAGGACGATATGGTCGTCGTCGAGAAGGTGGGCAATCGATCACTCGTGCTCTTCGACAGCGGCGACGAAGTGACCGTGCAGGCGGGTGAAGAGGGAATCCGCTTTCTGCTTGTATCCGGAAAGCCATTGCGCGAACCAGTCGCCTGGCGTGGGCCGATCGTGATGAACACGCAGCAGGAGCTGCAAGCGGCCTTCCAGGAACTGAACCGCGGCACCTTCCTGCGCTGATCGATCATGACCACGCCACCCGGATGGTCGCTGCGCCGCCCGCTGACCTTCGCCGACGTACCGGTGAAGGGGCTCGCCGATCTCCTCGTCGATGCGGTCAGTGGCGGAGCGTCGGTGGGCTTCATGGCGTCGCTCTCGCATGAACATGCCCTGACGTTCTGGCACACCGTCGCGCACGGTGTTGGAGCAGGCGAGCGGGTGCTGCTGATTGCGGAAGATGAAACAGGCGTGTGTGGCACCGTGCAGCTGATCCTGCACCAGCCCGACAACCAGCCGCATCGCGCCGACCTGGCGAAGATGCTCGTCCATCGCCGGATGCGGCGACGGGGACTCGGCGCAGCGTTGATGCGGGCTGCCGAAGAGCTGGCACGAGAATGCGGCAAGTCCTTGCTGGTGCTCGACGCCGTCACCGGTGGCGAGGCGGCCAGGCTCTATGAGCGGCTAGGCTGGGTGCGCGTGGGTGACGTGCCGCGATATGCGCTGATGCCGGGTGGGGAACAGTGCAGCACGACCTACTATTATCGGAACCTTGACTGAGCGGCTACCGGCAGATGGAGGAGGGTTGAAGCAATGACGCAGAAGCTATCGGTACTGACCGCGCTCTTGTGCCTTCCGGCGATTGCCTGCTCCAATGACGAGGCTCCCAAGAATGCCGCCGTCCAGTTCCTGGTGCAGTCTCCATTCTGCGGGCCGACCGTCTATCAGCTCCGATTCCTGATCGACCTGGCCGTCGTGGGCAACGATACGCTGCGAGATGGGCGGACGTCATCGCGGTTCACCACCACCGCAGGCCCCCATCGCCTCGGTGCCGTCATTACCGGCGGGACGTTTGCCGGTTTCACGCTGGACACCACCGTTACGCTGCGGACAGACACGCTATTCACCCAGGTGGTCGATATTTACTGCTCGTAGCGTTCTTGCATCGGGGCGGATCCGCCGCGAAGCGGGATCGTTACCGCGTCTGCACCGGACCGGGCCGGATATTGAGGCGATAGCCGGCCCAGATGAGCAGCAGTCCGATCAACTCCGTGACATACAGCACCTCGACGTGCCCCATGCGGGTCGCCGTTCCTCCCACTCCCGGGAGGATGGCCCCCGTCGCAATCAGCACGTTTCCGATAAAGCGATGCCGCGTCTCGTCATGCCGTGAATAGCGGACCGCCGATACGATCGCACCGCCGATCAGGAAGATCACGGCGTATGTATTGATGAACGGCGAGAGAAGCCGCACCCAGTGCCACTGCAGCACGGCGCCCGAGAGGCGGTGTGTCTCGACCTTGGTGAAGTCGAGCGGTGAGAGCAGTACGGCGCAGATGGCAAAGGCCACGTAGCTCAACAACGCCACGGTGAGCCAGTTCGCGGTCCGCCGCTTGAGCAGCAGGTAGACCGATCCCTGCGCCAGCGGCGCGCCGCCGAGGAGGGCGCCGGCGATGTACCAGAGTCGGAAGACCACCGGATGCCAGCCGATCACCGTGGTCAGCGCCTCGGCAAGCGTACCCAGTCCGTAGATCGCGACACCGATGCACCAGCAGAGGTAATACGTCGCCGCCGGGCGTGTCTGAAATCGCCGCCAGAGCGTCAAGCAGAATGGGATTGCGATCAGCGTCGTGACGATCGGCAGGTAATGAATGAGTGAGATCATGAGGCTCCCACGTTACGCGTCGGTGCGATTCTGAGCAATCCGCATCGCTACGGGCGCGGCGCTTATCGTTGCTTCATCGTGTCGCGCCGGCAATGCACAGGGTATTCTTCGCCAACTCTCGAAAGGCTTCCGGATGACCGCAGCATCAACGCCGACCTCGGGGTCGGAACGCATCCGGACCGTCACGCTGATCACCCTCGCCACATTGGCGGTGATCTGTGCCCTCTATTTCGGGAGGGACTTCTTCGTTCCCGTCGCCCTGGCCCTCTTCTTCAATACGCTGCTCCGTCCGGTGGTGCGCCGGATGGAGGCCTTCCACATACCGGCACCTGCCGCGGCCGCGATCGTGGTCCTCGGTCTCCTCGGCACGGTCGTGGGCGGCGGTATCCTCCTGTCGCACCCGGCCCGCACCTGGATCGAGGATGCACCAGACAATCTGCACGCCGCCCAGAAGCGGCTCCGGGTGATCTGGAAGCCGTTCGAGCAGATGTCGGCTGCAGCAGCAGATCTCGGCAACGCCACCAGCGCTGCCCCCAATGGGGCACGAACCGTGACGGTGGCCCCGACGTCATCGCGCTACATCGATGCCATTTTCGGCACGACGGAGACGGTGATTGCGGCCGGGATCGAAGTGGTAATGCTGCTCTATCTCCTCCTCGCAGCGGGAGGCCTCTTCTTCGTGCGCCTGGTGGGCGTCATCCCGGCGCGCGCCGACAAACGGACGGCCGCGCATATTGCCGCCGACGTGGAGCAGGCGGTGGGGCACTACCTCGGCGTCACGGCACTCATCAACGTGGCGCAGGGTGTCATCATCGGGTTGAGCATGTGGGCGCTCGGCATGCCGGCGCCGGCACTCTGGGCGGTGCTCGCCTTTGCCCTGGAGTTCATTCCATACGTCGGCGGCGCGGCGCTGGTGGCGCTGCTGTCGATCAGCGCGATCGCCACCTTCGATTCGTTCGGTCACGCCATCCTGGTGCCCATCGCGTACCTGATCATCTCGCTACTGCAGAACAACGTCGCGTCGCCGTTCTTCTACGGCAACCGGCTCAAGCTGAACGCGGTGGCGGTGCTGATCGCCGTGCTCTTCTGGGGATTCGTGTGGGGTGCAGCCGGTGCATTCCTCGCGGTGCCGATCCTCGCGGCAACGAAGGTCCTCTGCGATCATCTCGATTCGTTGGGCTCGCTCGGCAAGTTTCTCGAGTCCTGATCGCGAGCGCCCTAGTCCTTTCGAGCGGTGAACTTCCGCCCCAATGATGGATGGTTGCTGACGGGAATGCCCCATAGCTTCCGGTCGTTCGGACAGATGTCATGTCATCACACGATCGGAGTACCGCATGCGCATTCGCAATTTCCTGATTCTTCCAATACTTGGCGCGATGATCGCGGCGCCGGCGCGCGCACCGGCGCAGATCACGATCCGGTTCGGTGCGCGGCTCGGACCTGAGGTGGGTGTCTACGCCTATTCGCAGGAGCGGCAGGGCGACTGGCAGCGCAGTTATCGCCAGTGGACCCCCGTCACG
>Ga0163162_10005312_pt1 | contig 12435 bp, 11 predicted proteins | sample S55metaG_FD_115310 | JGI IMG/M metagenome (GOLD analysis project Ga0163162, IMG submission 115310) | Switchgrass rhizosphere microbial communities from Kellogg Biological Station, Michigan, USA - S5-5 metaG | ecosystem: Host-associated > Plants > Roots > Rhizosphere > Soil | place: USA...
CGCGCCGCTCGACCCGACCGCCCAGCGCCAGTTGGCCCTGCTGACCTTGGGCATGTGGCTCCAGGAGCACGCCGCCACTTACCAGCAGGCCCAGCCCCATCAACGCCGCCCGGATCCGGCGGTCATCGCCCCCTGGCGGGCCTGGATCACCACCGCAACGGCCGCCGGCGGCGCCGCCTTGCCGCGGGGGCACTGGGCCTGGGGACCGCTGGTCGCCTGCCACGATCGAGCGCTGATGGCCGACCTGGCGCAGACCTGGCCGACCCTGGAACGGATCCTGGTGCGCCAAGGCATGCTGGCCGAAGCCCCATCGGGATATGCATCGCGCCCGCGCCATCGGCCGTAAGGCAGTCCGGTGAGGGGCTGGGGCTGTTCACCGTGAAGGCGATCCCTGGCGCATGCCCCCTTCGTCTTGGCACCCGCGCTTACCGCACTTACACTAGAACCATGACCGCATCCGTCCCTCTCGCCCAAGCCCGTGCTCGCCAGCGGGCATTGCGCACCGCCATCCTCCACGACGACCCGGTCGCCGTGCGCGCGGCGCTGGCGGCTGGGGCCAGCCCCCATGTAAAATTCAACGAAAGCACCTACCACCCCAACGAGCTGGCCATCGATCATGTCCTGCGCTCATGGGTTGCCACCAGCTGGGCACTTGAAGAAAAGCAGGCGATGTTCGAAGCGCTCCTGACTGCCGGCGCGCTGACCCCGCCGACGGCCACCCATCGATTGTTCGCTTGGGCCGCGGCGGCGTATCAGCAATACACCCGAACTCCTTCTTGCTATGAACAGATCGCCACGGTCGTGCTCAAGGCACTCATCGACCAAGGGGCCGAACTGGGGGCGCTCAACCAAGAAGGCGCCACGCCCCTGGGGTGGGCCATGCGCCAGCGCAATCCCGTCTGGGCCCAGGCCTTACTGGCCGCTGGCGCCGATCCATGCCAGAAAGACCGCGCCGGCCAGTTGCCCGATGCCACCTGGCGCAGCTACGAAGACACCATCGCCGAGCAGCTGAAGGCCGCCCAGGCGCAGATCCAGGACCGCCAGCACGCAGCCGCACGGGCCGAGCAGCTGGCCCAAGCCCCGGAGGCGCCGCTCCACCGTCGCCCTCGGCTGCGCAGCTGATCCCTGGGCAAGAAGAGCCGCTCTTCGAAGCCGTCTGCGCCCTGAGGTCAGGGCCGCGCGTGGCGTCGCGTTCGCACGGCGGGAGCAAGCAACGTGTTTGCCGTCGTCCGATCCACCCCCGCTTGTGCGAACTTGCGCTCGATCGCATCCACCGTGGTGCCCTGCGCCAACGGCATGCCGATCGCCCGGGTCAGGTCCGTGACCACCGTGGCCTCCAGCCCCAGCGAGCGGGCATCGAGCGCCGTGTAGCCCACGCAAAAGTCATAGGCCAGGCCCACGACGAACACCCGCGTGATGCCTTTATCCTTCAAATACGCCCCCAGGCCCGTCGAAGTCATCTGGTCGTTTTCGAAGAACCCCGAATAGCTGTCAATGGCCGGGTTGGTGCCCTTGCGGATGATCGCGCTGGCGCGGTTCACGACCCCTGACGCATACAGCGCCGGGTGGAAGTCGGCCCCGGCCGATCCCTGGACGCAATGGTTGGGCCACAGCGTTTGCTCGCCATAGGCCATGCGGGTTGTGGAAAATGGCGCCTGGTCGTGCTGCGTGGCAAACGACGCATGATCCGCCGGGTGCCAGTCCTGGGCCAGCACCACGGTGTCAAAACGCACCGCCAGGCGGCCGACGCCGGCGATGATTTCATCCCCGCCGGCCACGGCCAGCGCGCCACCGGGGCAAAAGTCATTCTGGATATCAATGACCAGCAATGCATCGGTGGCAGGATGAAGGGGCACGGGAAGCCTGGATGGGGGGAAGCGGGGCGCTTGTGTTGAGTTTAGCCCCTTTCCGGGCGGCGGCAACCGAAGGCGATCAGCGCGGCCGGGGGCACCGGGTCGAGGCCACCGGTGACGGTCCCGACGAAACGTCTATTCGGTTTCCAGATGTGGGCGGTTCCTGGTAGGGATCGTTCAAGTCAGGGTTGGGCAAGGAAGGACCGAGCCCAACCCGGAAGCACGGAAGACCAGTCCTAAAAAGAAAGGGCGCCCCGCGAGGCACCCCTTGAGTTTACACGATCCGCAAACTTAGACGAGCGGCGGACTGCCCTGTTCGATGCCGGCGTCGCCGAACACCCGGCGGTAGCGTGAGATTTCCGCGGGTTCCCCCGTGGCTTTGCTGGCCACGTCCGACAGTTTGACGACCGGCTTGCCCTCGGCCGACTTGACCTTGCACACCAAGCTCACCGGCTTCATCGCCTCAGGGTTCAACGGATGACACCCCACGAAGTCGTTGGTCAGCATGGTGCCAAAGCCAAAGCCCACCCGCACCTGGCCGGCAAAATGCCGGTGAACGGTCGGGATATCGGCCCCGTGCGGGGTCTGGCCCGGCAGGTGAACGTCCATGCCATCGGCAAAGATGATCAGCTTATCGTGGATATGAGACGGATCCGTCTTCTTCCAGAAGGCCACCAGTTCTTCGCCTCCGCTAATCGGCTCCTTGGAATCCGGCCGTGCCCCCGTCCAGGCCCGGGCCGTGATCGGATTGAGGCCGTCGAGGAACTGCGTGGTGCCAAAGGTGTCGGGCAGCATCACCAGCAAGCCGCCGCGGTAGACGTTCTGCCATTGTTCGAGCACGGCATACTGTGCCTGGCGCAGATCCTCATCCGAGCGCGCCAGCGCCGCCAGCACCATCGGCAGCTCGTGGGCATTGGTGCCCTTGGCTTCCAGGTCGTGTGTCATGGCCAGGTAGGCATTCGACGTGCCGCCGAACTTCTGGCCCAGCACTTCAGTGGCGGTCAGCACGCAATGCTCCTGCCACAGGAACGAATGGCGCCGGCGCGTGCCAAAGTCGGTCAGGCTCAGGCCATCTACCCCCGCCAGCACCGTGAGCTTGTCGTACAGCTTGACCTTGGCCCGGGCGTAGAGGATATCCAGCTGCGAACGGTTCATCCCCCGCATGATCGTGCGGTAGCGCAGTTCGTTGAGGATCTCCAGGGCGTAGATCTCCCACAGCGTCGTCTGCGGCCAGGTGCCGGCGAAAGTCAGGCTGAACTGCCCGGTCAGCTGGCCTGCCGCATCGCGCTCCGGCGCCAGATCATAGTCAGGCAGCGCAAAGCCCCGCAGGAAATCCAGGAAGCCTTCTTCGAACAGCCCACGCTGCCCATAGAAGGACTGGCCCCGCAACCATACCAGCTCGCTTTCCCGAAAACGCAGCGTGCGCACATGATTGAGCTGCGCCCGCAGGTCTTCGATGGCCACCACCTCGGCCAGCTTCACCGACCGGGTGCGATTGCTCACTGCAAAGGTCACCGGCGTGTGGTAATACCGCTTCCAGATGAACTGGAGCATCAACAGTTTGTAGAAATCCGTATCGAGCAACGACCGCACGATCGGATCAATGTGGTAGCTGTGGTCAAAGGCGCGCTTGGAAAAATCCATGACGGAGTCCAGGGTCGGTGGGGGTGGTCCGCATCGGCCAACCCAAGGCGCCAGTGTGCGCTTCGAAGGCGCCAAATGCAAGCCTAAGCGCTTGCTGTCAAACAAAAACGGTCCCCCGATTCAGCTGGCCGTAAACTGGGGCTTGACCGCAGCGACCCCTGCCGGCCCGCCTCGTGGGGAGTTCGCCCTGGCCTCCTTCAAGGGCCGACGATCAAGGCCGATCAGCCCGGCTTACAGCGGCAAATCCACCATCGTGCCGTTGCCATGGGCCTCCCACGGCAAGGTCCGCACCGCATCGGCCAGCTCATAAGGCGTTTCCTGCGCCCGATGGGCCTTGTGGCCAATCCCAAACAGGTCCAAGGTCATGCCGCGGGTCAGCAGGCCCAGGTCGGCTTGGAGCAGCGGTACCGCCGTGGCCTGCGCCCAATGGTCGAGCGAACGCATCAGCCCCGGCGCCCGGGCGCGGATCTCCGCCACCGTTTCGGCCGCCAGGAGGGGGTTGAGCGGCGACATCAGTCGATCCAGACGGCTCCCCGAGCGCAACAACGCCCCCGAGCGCCAGGCGGTGCCCACCGCCAATCCCGCCAGTCCCATCAGCGCCGCCTGGACCGCTGGCGTCAGCGCCGCGTCCCCGCCCAACCAGGCCGTCACCGCACCATGCCCCAGGGTCAATCCCGCCAGCAAGGCCAGGTTGGCCACCAGGATCAGGGCATCGATGCGTAGCCCGCGCTGGATCCGTCGGCGAGCTGCCTGCCACTGGCCGACCGAGGTGAACGGAACCGAGCGGGCAAAGATGCCAGCACGGCGCATGGCGGGGGTGGTCAGGAGCATGGTAACGGCCTCGTCATCAGATGGCCCATCCTACCATGGCTGACCTGGCCGTTGCCAGCGCGCGCGTCGGCGCCCAGGCAGGCCAGTCAGGCCCCATTGGGCGAGCGCCGGCACCCCCTCATGGCTTGCACCTGGCCTGGGGAGCAGTTAGGGTAGGGCCCCCTTCATCGCGCCCACCGCTGACCATGACCACGTCCCCGTTTTCTTGGGTAGATGCCTCCGCCAACTTGGGCTTCCATGAAGATCGCCTTCACGCCGCCATCCTGGCCCGTGATCAGGTCGCCCTCGATCAAGGCCTCGTTCAACTTCAGGGCGAAGAAGCCCGGCCGCGCCATGTGTTGTTGGAACTCACCAGGATCGCCCTGGAACTGTGGCCCGAGCAGGCTGATCAATTGGCATCCCTGGCGCTGGCGGCGCAGGACCAACAAAGAACGGCCGTTCACTGGGACTTGATCAACCATGCCGTGAGTTACGATCGCATAGAGCAAGCCATCGCATGGCTCAAGCACGCCCCGGATCCGACCTGCCTGGGTCAGGATCATATGAACAAAATTTTTCGAAATGCCATCTACCCCCGACGTGAACAGGTGTTGCCGTTCCTGGCCGGCTGGGTAGACCTGTGGGATATTGACGGTAGATCCGCCCTGGAGTGGGCGGTGATCCACGAAAATATGGTGGCCTGCCACGACTACCTGGCCTGCCCCCTGCCGCCCCGGTATGCTCAGGTCCCCACGCTGGCACATCCTGCCCCCGAAGAGCATCCTTGGGTGAGTGCATTGATCGCCAGCCTGTGTTGGCGTCGCCCGTATACGCGTGCAATCCTGGCGCGCATGGCCGCCGCCTGGGGGTCCCTGGATGGGGTGCCTTGGCAACTCATCTGGAAAACGGCGCTTAGCTCGACGGACGCTTGGGCACTGGGGGATGTAACTCATGTGACGCCACCCCAGATTATAGCCGATCTGGCGCCGCTATTGGCCCATCAGTGCTACCTCACGCCATTGGCGCACCTGTTCAACCACGCCGGCCAGCCCGGTTGGCCCCTGCTGGACCACGACCTCATCGTGCGCGATGTGATCGCAGGGGCTCTGGAGAAATACCCACAATCAAAACACCACGCGGGTTGGGTGGAGCGGCTGCCCGGGTTCTTGACCTACCTGCTGGCCCAGGTTGAACGTGCTGATCGCTCATCTGACGCCATTGAACGGATGGAGCGGGCCTGGATTTCCGAGATGAATGAGATCTTGGACCAGGTGGCTCCTCTGGGTGAACAGCACCACCGTGACCATCCTTGGACGGTGCCGGTCTTGACCTGGTATCTGGCCCAGCCCATGTCATGCTCGGCGTCCTCTGCCTGGACCTCGATTCGCGCCGCCATTCACCTGGAAGCTATTCACGCTGACCATCGTTCCCACGTAATGCCCTGTCTCCACCGGCTAAAACCCGTCCTGGATCAGCTTGACGCGATCGAAGATACGCCCGCCATCCTCGCCAAGATCCAGGCCGCAGGCCATCCCGAAGCCTTTGAACTGTTCCTGGATCAATTGGATCCAGCCACCGCCCCTCCCGAACTGTTTGCCTTCCTCGATACCCAGGACCAGCTGCCCCTGGCCAAACGCCGTCGATGGGCCGACTACGGTGGCCTGCGTTTGACCCCCACCCTGGTGGCCCAGGTCCAGGCTCACGATCGCCACCGCGAACTGGCCCAAGCCAGCTCCGCCGTCGCTTCCTTGCCCCGTCACCGGGCCTAAGGCTTACCTTGCCCACCTGCCCAGCCCGATCGATCCGGGGCGAGCCTGCCTTGAACCGGCCCGGCGCCCCATGGTAGGCTACCGCCCCCTGCCTGGGTCTGCCCCATGACCACCTTGACCGTCCCCGTCGCCCTCCACCTGTTCGACCATGCCGCCCAGCTTCGCCTGGAAGAGGCGGCCGTCGAACCCACCCCAGCTGCCCTGGCTCAAGCCTTCCAGCACGCCAGCGCCGAGCAGGGACTGGCGGTCAGCGACGACTTTGCCTGGCGCGTGGTCCAGCGGGCCCAGGGGGCATCGCCATCACCGCCCGTCTGTGTGCCCTGGGCCCGTCCGGCCACGAAGGCCGCCTGGCAGGCCGAACGCCAGCAAGCGAAAGCGGCCATCCAAAAAGCCCAGCGCACCCAGGCTCGGTGGACCACGGCGTTCATCGGAGGCATGGTGGCCCTTAGTCTCCTCGTGGGCGCTCTGTTCCTGGCGGCCAACGATGTCGTGTTCGACCTTCTCGCCGAGCCCTGGCCCGCTAAAATCGCGTATGCCCTGCTGGCCTGGTCAAGTGGCTGCCTGGTCACGGCCATGGTCGGTGCGATGGTCATGACCAGCGGCAAACGCTTGCCCGGCACCGCCCTTGAAACGCAAGCGCGCGCCCGCGCCAAGCAATTGGAGCCAGCCCTGGTAAGCCGGGGCCAGGTCCAGGGCTATGCCCAGGTGCCGGGCTTGATGCCCCAACTGACCGCCTTGCTGGACCACGACGTGCCGCTGCTTCAGTTGGATATCACCGCCGCCCATGCCGCCCGTGCTGAGCACATCAAGGCCACCACAACCGGTCGAGTGGCCGCCGATCGGGCCGCCCGTGCCTGGCTACGCAGCCAGGCCGACATCTTGGAGCCGGCCCCATGACCCAGGTGCCACTGGATGTGACCCTCAAGCTGTTCGACAGCGCCGCCGCCCTCGCGTCGGTTGATCCAACCCATCACCTGTCGGCCCATTTTGCCAGCGCGGCCCAAGCTCAGGGCGTTCCGGTCACCGCGGACTTCGCCCACGCCGTGGTGGTCCATGCGTTTCCCGAGCTGGCCTCACCGGCTCCGGTCCTGCGGCCGGCAAGTGGCCTCCTGCTCCCCGCCGTTCCCGCCGCAGGCCACCCCCTCGTCCCGGTGGCCATTCCCTGGAAACGTCCGGTTCAAGAGCCGTGGCATGCCTACTGGATCCAGCGGCAAGCGCCCGCCAGGTCCCCCTGGACGGGCACGTGGCCAGGGGGAAAAATCTGGACGGTGGGCCTGGTCTTCACGGCGCTCGTCATCGAGGCATCGCCGGCGGGAGTGCCCGCCTTCGCCATGGGGTTGCTCGGTGGACTGATCACCGCCCTGGTCGCCACGGCGCGGCCTGCCCTGTCTTCCGACGCCGCGGCTGTCGCCTATGATAACCGGCCCGCCTGCCTGGCCACGATGACCCGGGATGAGGTGGAACAGGCCCGCGCCGTGCCCGGCCTGCTGCCGATCCTGGCCGCCATCGCCACGTCCGGGGTGCCGTATCACAAATCCGACGAGCGGGAGGTTACCCGCTTATTGGCCAAGGCCCCCTCGGGCGTGCCGCCGCGCCCGCTGACCACCGCCGAAGAGGCGGCCTACCAGATGCTCCTGGCCTACCTGGGGGCGCTCAAGCCGTGTGCCCTGGCCGACTGGAACGTGTGCCGCCGCGCCATGCAGGCAGCCTAGCTGCCCGTCGGTGCCTGGGGTGGCCGTGCCATCAGCCTGCGGTGTCGTCAGGAGGTTGTCGTGCGGCGCGGGCTTGTTGGCCACCCCATCGCAGATTTGCTTGTGGCGCAGGTCTGCTATGCTAGTGCCATGCCGCCATCCACCAGCCTCCCCTTTTACGTGCCCAATGCTAAAGCCGTCCGTCTGGAGGAGGCCTGCCTCAAGAACACCCCGGCCCATCGGTTGGCACGGGCAGCACTGGCCGCCGGCATGGACCATTTCAGCCTATGCTTGATCTGGGAACGCCTCACCCGCCAGCGTAGCAGCCGGGCGCTGGCCCGCCTGGCCGTTCATTGGCACCCCACGGTTGCCGATACCCTCCAGATCCTCGATGGCCCGATGGTCGGCGCGCGCGCCAGCGAAGCCTGGTTACCCCTCCTGGACGTGCCAGCTGGCCGCACCTGGCTGACCGCCACGCTGCCGGCCATCCACGCCGCCCATCCTGAAATAACGGGAGCCCTCTACGGCCGTCTGCGCGTCGCAGACCTGGCGACCCAGCCGGCCGCGCCCTCCCGTGCCCGACATCGCCCCTAGGGGTTGCCATATTATTGAAAATATGCTAAATAATCTCACATAAATGAAGCCTCGTTTTACATTTTTGAAACCCGTTATATTGCCGCCATCGAGCCCTCTTTAGCCCATGCAAACGTTCTGCTCGGTCATCGTCGACGAACGTGCCGAGGCCATTCTGGCCCCGTATGCAGCGTTGATGACCCAGGCCGAAGGCTGGCAGTTTCGCCGGATGTATGGCTGGGGGCAGAAAAAACTAGACGTTCGAAAGGCCGCCCAGGCTCACTTTGGCCTGACCAAGCGCCAGGCTACCTCGAACGAGTTCGCGCTCAAGCAAAAAGTCTCCGCCTGGGAAGGTGGTCTGGATTTTTGCTTGATCCAGCTGGCGGCTCGTATCGATGCCTTGACCGATCGGTGCGCAAACCTGGCGCGGCAGCGCTCGCAACTGTGGCGGCCACTGAAAGCAGCGAAAACGGGAAAGACGGGCCCAACGAAAAACCAGAAAACCTCAACGGCCGCCAAGCGCCAACGTTTGCTCACCCCCGCGCAACGCCAAGCCAAGTGCAAAGCCATGGACACAACCTGTCATCACCTGAACCGCCAGATCGGTCGCCTACGCGACCAGCAGGTCCAGCTTGAACAATCACGCCACCACACCCCAGCGATCTGCTGGGGTGGCCGCTCCGGGTTGCGCACCGCCCAACGCTTGCGCCATGAAGCCAAGCTGGCGCTGGCTGCCGCCAGCCACCCCGATGATCCGAACGACCCGCAGGTCAACCAGGCTCGCGAGCTCACCCGGCAAGCCGATCAGGCCTTAAAAGCCTGGCGGCGCCACCGCGCCGCGCAGTTCCTGCTGGTCGGCTCTAAAGGAGAAGGTGCGGGCAATCAAACGGCCCAGTATTACCCCGCCTCGCACTCGTTGATCTTGAAGCTGCCCCCCTCCCAGGTGGCCGCGGTAAAAGAACGCTTGGGGGAAACGGCCGTGGATGACCACGGCCGGGTGACCCTGGAAGGCATGGGGTTTGCTCCTAAGCAGCAAGCGGTCATCGAACGGGCCCTGGCCCACGACCGTGCGCTGACCTGGCTGTTTTTCTGCGACGATCAGGGCCGGTGGCATGCACACGTCACCATCGAGCCCGAACCGGTTGCCCTCACCATCGGCAACCCTGAGCGGGACGTGACCGATGCGACCGGCCGCCGGCCGGGCCGCATCGGGATTGACCTGAATGTGGACCACCTGGCCATCGTCGTGATCGATGGGTATGGCAACCCGATCGGCCGGCACACCGTGCCGTTTCCGGTACATGGCACCCGGTCGGGAAACGCCCAGGCCATGATCGCCGAGGCGGTGAAGTTCCTGACCGACCTGGCCCAGCAGCATCAGATCGGCCTGGCGGCCGAAGACCTGGATTTTGTCAAGAAGAAAGCGGCGCTGAAGGTTTACGGCAAGGCGCATGCGCGCCGGCTGTCGGGCTGGGGCTATGCCAAGTTCCGCGATGCCTTGACCGCGCGCGCCGCGCGCCTGGGGATTCATGTGGCCTGGGTGAACCCGGCCTACACCAGCATCATCGGTGCATATAAATATGCCCGCGGCTATGCGATGAGCCGGCACCATGCCGCAGCACTCGTCATTGCCCGGCGGGCCCAAGATCGAAGCGAACGGGTGGTGTGCATGGCCGACACGGCCCCTCTTGATCCTGTAAAAGCAAAGGCTCCCTCCGGGAGCCTGCGCCGGAATCGAGCGGGGCACCGGTGGGCGAGCTGGAAAAACGTTCGTGTTCTGGCTGGGCCGGCAACGGCACGGTCGGGTGAGAGAGTTCCCGCCACGCGGCAGCCCCCTGGGCTGAGCCTCCCCTCACGATGTGAGGGTGGGGAGCACACAACGCGGCTTTCACCAAGTCCCGGAGCCGTTGGCGGGGCGCGTGTATCAGTTCAAGCGAAGTGGGATGTCCTTGTGACGTCTGATACTTGAATTACCAACGGTGGACGCTACACTGTCCCATGACCACCGCCATCGCCGATTGTCAAGAGCGCCTCTACCGCGCCTGCCTTTATCCCGAGGCGAGCTCGGTGGCCGCTGCTGTAGCCGCCGCGACCTCGATGGATCGCCTGGCCGTCTGGGGGCAGATGACCTGGAGCAACCATGCGGCCCCCTTGGCCATCCTGGCTGCCCATTGGCAACCTGATCCGGCAGATCTGGTGGACTGGGTGGACGGCAGCAGCTTCGATAAAACCCGCGCCGCCGAAGCCTGGCCGACCCTGGTCCAGGTGCCCTCGGTCCGCCCCTGGTTAGCCACCCTGGTCAGCGCACTGATGAGCTCGGACCACCCGGACCTGGGGATCCAGATCCAGGCCCGCTGGCGCGCGATGGAACTGACCGAACAATCCCCGCCGGTCCTCTCTCGCCCCCGGATTCGGCCCTGACCTGGCAGGCGGACTTGGCGCCTGATGCGCCGGATATCATGTATCTACCGACTCATGCTGGCAGTATTGCTCGAATTTTGGTCCACTTGAAACGAGAACAGAGCCAACGCGCATGCCATCCCGCGCATCGCCTCTTCGGCAGGCCGCTCCATCCAAGGCGGCAAAGATGGATCCACTCCGATCCACCAGAAAAGTCCGGCTCCGGACTTAGGCAACCGCAGAACGTTTATGCTGTTACGTTTCTGCCTCGTTTATCGCTTGCCTTGGCGTCACGTCGCCGACGGCGCGCTGATGGACCCGGCCCGCTCGTCAAGATCAGGCACAGTTCGGGCGGATAGCCCAAATCTGCGCACCATCGTTCGACATACAGCGAAAGCGCCTCCTCAGCAGCACGGTAGGCTTCCTGCGGCGGTCGATCGCGCAACGCCCTGCGGTAGGCAGTTTCCCATATGGCCCGTTCGATTCGATGGGGAGAACATTGACGAGGCATGACGGGACTCCGGGGGGTCCTGCACCCTAGGCAAATACGGGCGGATGTCAAGAAACGTATTCTACCTATTATGTATGCAATCCCCATCCTTCGTCCTCATCCACCGCAAACGAGCCCAGGTAGCCGCCGGGCCCCTTGTATCGCCCCCGCAACGGTGCTACGCTGCGTTCCGTGATCACCCCGGTGATCCCCGGCGTCAGCGCGCCGGACCGCCCCCAGGGTGAACGGCCAGGCCGACGCGGACGCAAGCGACTTCGCATGCCGATACCAACACATCCGTCGCCATGGCGCCGGGCCAGGGGGATCGCCCAGCTGCGCCATTGCCCCCGGAGAGTGTTATGCCCGCTTCACATGTATCCATGGATCAGGCCAAGGATTGGGCCAAGCGCCTGCTCAAGCACGGCAGCTTCAAACAGCTGTCCGCCGCCCAGAACGCCGTTGCCGTCATGCTCGGCCATGCCTCCTGGCATGCCTTGAGTAAAGCGCCCCCCTCCTCGCCGGCCATGCCCGCATCGCCCAAGGGTGCCGAACCCGCCGCGCCGGACACGCGCCCGTTGTGGGATCAGCTGGAAGACATCATCAACGCCCGGCACCCCGGGCTCGGTGGCGGAAGCTTGGTGGGCATGGCCAGGGACCTGGACCTCCTCCAGGACACGCCCGCCGCCCTGGCCTACACCATCGAAACCCACCACGACGCCGGCGCCCTGCTCGACGAAGCGGTGGCCGAAGCCCTGGAGGGGGCCACCCAGCGGATCGTGCCGCCGCCGGGCCACATCTTCGTCCAGATGGAGACGGCCAAAGGCCGGATCTTGATCACGTTGCCGCAAGACGCCTGGCCGGCGTCGGTGACCCCTTAGGGGTCGGTAACAGGGGGGCAGCTGAACCACCGGCACTGTTCTCACTGCGCCCCTGACCGCTAGCGATTGCCCCGATCGCTGTGCTACGATCGGCGCTCGTGCTTCCGGAACCTTCGCCCATGCCTGCCCACCGCCCGATCACCTTGGCCGATACCGACGCCTTGATCAGCCAGCTCCAGGCCCTCCAGGCAGCGCGTGGCGAGGACGCCTTGCCCGAGCCCCCGCCGGAGGTGCTTGCCGCCCACCTGGTCGAAGTCTATGCCCGGCAGGGCATCGCCGTCACCGTGACCGATGCCCACCAGGCCGCCCAGGCGCTGCTGGCCGGCA
>Ga0163162_10005313_pt1 | contig 12435 bp, 10 predicted proteins | sample S55metaG_FD_115310 | JGI IMG/M metagenome (GOLD analysis project Ga0163162, IMG submission 115310) | Switchgrass rhizosphere microbial communities from Kellogg Biological Station, Michigan, USA - S5-5 metaG | ecosystem: Host-associated > Plants > Roots > Rhizosphere > Soil | place: USA...
ACTCGAAAGATTTGAAATTCATTGAGCTGATTAATGTCACTCATAAAAACGGTTGGGTCCGAAGAGGCGAAAGAAGCAGATTTAACTGCGTGTATAGGCAATACATTATCAGGAAAGAAATTCCAGAATAATAGAAAAGCCCGCGTCCATTAAACGTCCAATAAGCGTTCTTGTGAGTCATTCTTTCCCTTATAACTGATCAGCGCTCGAATAACGTTTTTTTCAAAATCCACCTGCGGAAGTTCACCTTTTCTTGCCCCGTGTCGAGACCGGCGATTACAAGGGCCTTTAGATGTCGACGATCTTCTCCCTCCCACTCCTTCAGAAGCCGCTGCTCTTGCTCACAGGTCAATATCGTTTCCCGAGGCTGTTCATCAGCGGTGCTTATCAACTCTCCGGGTCTTGCTTTAGTGAATGGATTAACTGTGATCCAGTCGTTGATTTTAGCCCATTCAACATTGCCCTGAGCGTATTCATCTCACGGTTTACTGTACCCACGTTTACGTTGCCACCACCCTTCGTCTTACTGCGCAGGCGATGATTTCGGTAGCCGCGTAAATTCCCTACCCGGTATGTCTCTAACCTGATCCTTCCAAATAATTCGGTGAAATGTTTTAGGTGTGCCTCGTAAACACTCGTATCCCTGACACCAAAGAGCTTGTTGCCGGCTTCGTCGTACTCAGCCTCGCAATACTTAGTTTGTTCGCAATGAGTTGCCAAATCTTGGAACGTCAAATTGTCTGAGAACAGCGCAACTTCACCGCCCGAAGAAATTCATCTTCGAGTTCGCGCTTAATTAACTTAGCCTGGCTAAATGAGTTCGCGGTACGTCGTTTCTGGCGCCGTTTGCCCTGTCATCGTAATAGCTGAGAACTGCGACGTACTCATTTCTCCTCCCCGGCGCTGTCTCCGAGTGACGCAAGTAGAATATCGCACTGCAATGCTCCTTCGTTGGACCTCATGGCAAAGGTCGATCCAAGAGGCAAACACAGATTTTGTGTGCCCAACTGTGTGCCCAAATTGCAGTGGATGTTTAGAAGTGCAGATTTGCTGAGGAAATTGGTAGGCGCGTGGGGATTTGAACCCCAGACCCCTACCGTGTCAAGGTAGTGCTCTACCCCTGAGCTACGCGCCTAAAGTGGAAAGTTTTCAATCGCTCAAACGACGTTTGAACGAGGGCTGAAAGTAACAAAGCGTCCGTGAGAGTGTCAAGCAAGGGCTCATAACGAAGTGCATGCAGTATTTTGCGTTCGTTGCGGGCAACAAGCCTAATATTCTTTCAGTCAGTGAAAACTCAGAATACAATCCACAGATTACGCCGATTACTCAGGTTTCTTCAGACAGAGTCAATAGAAGTTGGGGTGAGATTCGCGTTGCCCCGGAACTTACACGATGTTTCTGGACACCATCGACTTCAGTCGCGTGGTCATTCAATTTTCGCCCTAGCCCGGGAACATACACGATGTTTCTGGACACCACCGACTGCAGTCGCGTGGTCATTCAATTTCGATCTTAAGAAGTCAACAGAAATAGAGGCTGAAATTCAATCACCAGTTGGCTGAAGCCGATGGTATGGAATTAAAACAAAGATCTCCTCGGGGGCTAGGCGAAAACTGAATTAGCGAGTGGCGGGATGCCGGGGGTTTCCTTGTTATTGGAATTGTTTTCGAGATGTCTAGCTTGAGGCTTCGGCGTGCTCCTGACTCACCAGCTCCCACTCCTCATAAAGATTGCGTAAGACAGATTCTGCTTGTTGATAATCCTCATTCAGCTGAATCAACTTCTTCGCATCCCTCGCAACTTCCGGAGTACTCATCTGCGCCGATATTTCCCCAAGCTTCTGCTCAACTGCAGCGATATCAGTTTCAATTACCGTTGGCGGGCGTGTTGCCGGTTTCTTCTTGACGACTTTAACGGTGCGTTTCGGCGGTTCACTTTGTTTTCGACTGACCTTTTGCTTCTGCGACCCCGTTGGTTCGATAGCCTTTCCTGAAACTGTTTCAGCCTCAACGCTGTCGAAGATTACCAGGTTCTGGTCCACAGGCTTTGTTTGTTCAAGCACGCCACCACGATTTACTTTCCAGTCGTGATACTCCGTGTAATCGCCGTCGTAGTGCTCCGAATGGCCATTTCCATCAAGAGCGAGAATTTGAGTAGCCACCCGGTCCAGGAAATAGCGATCGTGACTGATCGTTATGATCGTACCTTCGTAGACCGACAATGCTTCTTCCAGAGCTTCGCGCGACGGTATGTCCAGATGGTTTGTGGGCTCGTCAAGCACCAGCACGTTTACGCGCGAATAGATCAACTTCGCGAGTGCCAGTCTTCCCTTCTCTCCGCCAGAAAGATCGCCAACATGCTTGTAGACATCATCTCCGGTGAAAAGAAACTTCGCGAGGAACGAACGAAGCTCACCGGCAGCAGCGCTTGCCGGAGCCACGCGTCGCAACTCCATAATGATCTCGTTGCGACTGTCGAGATCGTCAAGCTGCTGAGCGTAGTACCCAATTTGTACTTTAGTGCCCCAACGCAGTTCGCCTTTTAGTGGCGCCAGCTTGTTGAGCACGGTCTTGAGAAAAGTCGTTTTCCCTGATCCGTTTGGTCCAATAATTCCCAGACACTCGCCCCGACGCAAAATAAAGGAGAGATTATCGGCAAGCACGTTGTCACCGTAACCAATCGCCAGGTGATTGAGCGTCAGAACGTGATTGCCGGTACGCTCAATTGCTTGAAGACGAAAATCACCTGACGACTGATCTACGCGGACTGCATCTACACGCTCAAGTTTCTCGAGCATCTTGCGTCGCGATTTTGCCTGCTTTGTTTTTTGCCCGGCGAGATTGCGTCGAATAAACTCTTCGGTCTTCGCGATCAACTGTTGTTGATTGTCGTAAGCACGTTGTTGGGCTTCACGTCGTTCATCGCGCTCCACTAAATAGTCCGAATAGTTACCTGTATAACTTGCCGCCTTGCCGTTCTCGAGGTCGATGATCCGGCGACAGGCGCGATCCAGGAAATAACGATCGTGACTGATGATTACATATGCCGACGGGTAGTCTTGCAGAAACTCTTCCAACCACTCGACCGCGTTTACATCCAGATGATTGGTAGGTTCATCGAGCAGCAAAACGTCCGGCGAGGCAAGCAGGAGTTTAGCCAGGCCAAGACGATTCTGTTGTCCACCGGAAAGCTTGTCAGTTTCAAGCGACCAGAGTTCACGCTCGAACCCGAGACCCTGAAGAATAGCCTCAGCTTTAGCGGCGTATTCGAAACCACCTTCGTGTTCAAACTCATGCTGCAGATCGCTGTAGCGCTCGAGAATCGAGTCAAGTTCATCACCGGCATCAGCCATGCGATGTTCGAGCTCGTGCATCTCGTGTTCGATTTCCTGAAGCCTGCCGAAAGCGGCGAGTGCCGACTCGTGAACCGTCGAACCAGCCTCAAAATGTACATGCTGGTCCAACAAACCCAGCTTCACGCCGCGGGCTTTAACGACATCACCTTTATCGGCAGTCTCTTCACCACGAATCAACTTGAAAATAGTGCTCTTGCCGGCGCCATTTCTTCCTACCAGCCCGACGTGCTCGCCAGGATTCACCTGTAGCGAACAGCCGCGCAGCACATCCTGCACGCCGTAGGACTTGTAAACTTCAGATAACCGAAACAGCATAAGCGACCAATAATACTAAACGGGCGGAAGAATTTCTCGATTCCTCCACCCGTATTGAGTTTGCGTTAACGACCGTTATTTTGGCGAACCACTCGGCTTTACGGTTACCGGTGCGCTGGTGGCACTCGGCGCAGTTGCGGTAGCAGTTGGAGCCGGACTAGTTTGAGTCTCGGGAGCTGCTGCACCTGGTCCAGCTGGACGTAGTCCCAGATTACTGGGGTTGTTCAGCATGTTCGCAGCGAGAGTATTTGAGATCTTCGCTTCGTTCAGGGCCACGTCCAACAGTGCCGCGTTCAATATCTGCTTGCGTTGGTTGGTAAGACCCTGAGTAATTTGTTGCCTGACACCGGGACTCTCGAGGTTCAGGTTTTCGGTCTGCAATCTCTTCTCAGCGAGTTTAAAGATGTACCACTTGCCACTGTTAAAGCGGACTGGCTGAGTGTAGTCGCCCACTTGCATTGGTCCAAACAAGCTGGCGATTAACTCCGCGGGAAAGTTGTTGTTCTTCAGGTCCTGCTCGCTGGCGAACCCGATGTCGCCGCCGCGTCTGAGAGTGTTGACGTCCTCAGTTTTTGCACGCGCGACGGTAGCGAAGTCGGCCTTTCCTTGCAGTTGCTGGTAAACGTTATCAATCTTTAATTTGGCTTCCGCTTCATTCTTAGCATCGTCGATGAGGCCATCTGCACTATTGTCCGCCGGATCGACCATGATCATCGCCAGCGCAACTCCTCTTGCATTTACAAACTGCGCGCGGTTGGCGTTGTAAAAATCTTCAACTTCCTTATCGCTGATACTGATCTTGCCGCTGTACTTATCCTGCAGATTGGCAATGGCCAGGTCCTTGCGAGCTTCTTCGCGCAAAGTTTCAGACGAAATGTTTTGCGATTTCAGACTCTTCTCAAAATCCTCAGAAGTCATGCCGCTATTGGCCTTCTGTGTATTGATGGCGCCATCGATCTGATCGTCGGTGGGGAGGAGTTTTTCGCGCTCAGCCCGTTGAAACAAGACCTCACGTTCGATGAGGTTGTTCAATGCGGAAAGTCGTGCCTGGGCCAACTGCAACTGTGACAATTGAGAAGCATTGCCACTGGCCTGCTGATTGACGACCCGCTCTACCTCTTTGAGCATGATGTTATGCCCGTTTACGGTCGCCGCGACCATATTGTCTTTGGCTGCGGAATTCCCAGACTCACATCCTGAGAGGACCAGACTGATCGCTCCCAGACAAAGAACAGCAATAAGCACTCGTTTCTGCACGTTAAATCAACTCCTTCAATTAGATGTACCGGGTCAAGCTCTCGGGCGAACTACAGACACAGCTAGTGAAGTCCGTTTGGCCGCTTGACGTTGTCGAAATCCGTTTGTTATAAACCCTTGTTTCGGGATAAGGCAAAATACGTGTCCGTATGATGCCGTAGCAGTTAAAAAAGAACCCTAGAGCACCGGAGGTTATTAATATGGCTAAGCGTTGTGAGGTCTGCGGGAAAGGACCTCAATTTGGCAATAATGTGTCGCATGCCAACAATCGAACCCCACGAAGGTTCGATCCCAACTTGCAGTCGATTCGTGTTCAACAACCCCAGGGCGGCGCACGCCGCATGAAGGTTTGCACCGTCTGCATTAAAGCAGGCAAAGTTGCGAAGGCAGCTTAGCGCTAGCTCTTAACCTCAAATTGTCAATTGCTCAACCGGTACCCGCGGGTGCCGGTTGTTTTGTTTCTTAAACGAGCGCGATCGCCTCGATCTCTACTCGCGCATCTCGCGGGAGACCTGCCGCAGCCACAGTTGCTCGCGCTGGTGGCTCTGAGGAAAAGAACGTTGAATAGACTTCATTCATCGCTCCAAATTCCTTCATATCTGCCAGGAAAACAGTCGTCTTAACAATCCTATCCAAACTGGTACCCGCAGCGTTCAACACGGCCGCAAGATTTAACAGAACCTGTTTTGTTTGCTCGGCTATTCCGCCGGCAACGAACTCGCCAGTCTTCGGATCAATCGGTATCTGACCTGAGACAAAGACGAACTCTCCAGCCCGGATAGCCTGAGAATAAGGTCCGATGGCGGCGGGGGCGTTTTCTGTTTTTATGGATTCCCTTACAGACACAACTAGCTTGAATTGTTCCTCTCAAAACAAAGGCGGGATTCTAACAGATAGCGATCAGAAAGGCCAAAGCGCCGAGTCGATGTCTAATATCGGTCTATTGGTCATTTTCCGCAATGTGCAGCGAATAATTTGATAATTATTAATTGAGAATTATCAATTAATAATTATCACTTAATCAGGCGATGCCTTGCATACGCTCGACGTCAAGTACGCCGGGAACTCCCTTGATTGAGCCGATGACCTTGTCAAGATGCTTTACGTCAAAAACCTCGACTGTTACCTCGATATGGCCTCGCTCATCCGAAGCAACTGAAGCGCGGGCATCGCGAATTCCAGTCTTCATGTCAGAAATAGCGCCAGTGATTCCAGCGATCATGCCGGTTCGATTCTCGGTGATCGCCAACAGTTTTACAGCGTAGGCAGTCTTCTCCGGACGTCCGGCCCATTCAACATCAACAATGCGTTCCCGATTGACCATCAGGTCTTTTACGTTCTTGCATCGTTTCGTGTGCACCGCGACACCTTTACCGCGAGTGACATAGCCAATGATCTCCTCACCATGAAGCGGATTACAGCAACGGGCGCGCGTCACCATCAAGTCGTCCACACCACGAACGACAATCGAGTCGTCGCCGAGACGAATCAGTCTCTTTACTGCACGAACGCCACTGCGAAGCCTCGATTCTTTTTGTTTATCAAGCTGCTCGAACTGTTCTGGTCCAAGGTATTTCGCGATAACGTTGCGCGGTACTAATTTTCCGTACCCGATGGCGGCCAGTAGATCATCAACTCGACCATAACCGTAATCACTGGCGACCGCTTTCATCTCCTTATCGTTGTCGCTCAATAGCTTTTTGGGTGAAAGCTGAAAGCGGGATGCCTCTTTCTCAAACAGCTTGCGACCGATTTCAATGGATTCAGCTCTTTGTTGTTCGGCGACCCAGTGCCGGACGCGATTACGAGCGCGCGAAGTAACAATAAAATTGAGCCAATCGCGCGAAGGATGTGAGTTTGAAGAAGTTATGATTTCGACCACATCGCCATTTTGGATCTGAGTACGCAACGGCACCATTCGCCCGTTGATTCTGGCGCCGGTACACGTATTTCCCACTTCCGAGTGAATCATGTAACCGAAGTCGACCGGAGTAGCGCCGCGCGGAAGCTGGATCACTTTGCCCATCGGAGTAAATGCGTAAACATCTTTTGGGTAGAGATCGAGTTTTAATGAGTCGAGAAAGTCTTTGGAATCTTTGACTTCCTGCGTCCATTCAACCAGAGACCGCAACGCCTGCAGTGCCTGGTCGTCATCGCGCGCGCCACGTTTGCCTTCCTTATATTTCCAGTGAGCCGCGACACCCTCTTCAGCGATGCGATGCATCTCTTCAGTTCGGATTTGAACTTCGAACGACTGACCGGTCGTGCCGATCACGGATGTGTGGAGCGACTGGTAAAGGTTGTCTCGGGGAGTAGCAATCCAATCCTTGATTCGGCCGGGAACCGGTTTCCAGTTGTTATGGACCACTCCCAGCGCGCCATAACAGTAACGAACGTCATTTGGCGTCACGATCCGGGCGGCGACCAGATCGTAAACCTGGTCCAACGAGATGCGTTGGCGTCGCAGTTTTTTCCAGATCGAATACAAGCGTTTGACGCGACCTTCAACAATGACGAATGGCACGTCTGCTTCATTCATCTTTTCTTCGATTCGAGCTGTGACTCCTTTTAAGAAGGCTTCATTCTCGGGGCGTCGCTTTTCCAGTTGTTCAGCAAGTTCCCGATAGTCTTCTGGATGAAGGTGCCGAAAAGCCAGATCTTCCAGTTCGCCGCGCAGTTTGCCCATGCCGAGACGATGAGCAATGGGAGCAAAGATCTCCATCGTCTCTTCGGCAATACGTTTCCGCTTTTCCGGGTTGAGATAATGCAGAGTACGCATGTTGTGAAGCCGATCGGCAAGTTTTACGAGTACGACGCGCACATCGTCAATCATTGCCAACAACATCTTGCGTACGTTTTCGGCTTGTTGCTCTTCCCTCGAGATATTGCTGATCTGGGCGATCTTGGTTAGGCCATCAACAAGGTGGGTAATTTCCTCGCCGAAGTACTGGCGGATAGTCTCTAAGTCGACGAGGGTATCCTCGACCACATCGTGCAGCAGGCCGGTAGCCACTGACACCTCGTCGAGCCTCATGTCGGCGAGGATATTGGCAACTTCCAACGGATGGACCAGGTAGGACTCACCAGAGGCACGCTTTTGGCCTTTATGTTCGCGGGCAGAGAACAGATAGGCGCGACGCAGAAGGTCCAAGTCTGCTTGAGCGTGATTAGCCGCTACTTTCTCGACTATGTCCTCAATTCGAATCATCAGTAATTTAAAGGCCCGGAAACCAAAATCAAGTATAACAAAAAGGTGATGTCGCGACTCTTAGAGTCGGACATCACCCATCGTTAAATCGGCCGAAACGTTGAACTAACCTTTAGGAGGCGAGGCTGTTTGACGTGCTTCCTCTTCCTTCTTCTTCTGGTTAGCAGCACTTAGTTCAGTGGTGCGTTGCAGTGCAGCCTGATACTGCTTTTGTAATTCGGCTTTTTGTTCCGCCTGACCGTCCATTTCGGCCAGTTTTGAAGCTTCGAGCAGCAGGTTTGTTTTGTAGGACCACGCCGACTCGTTATTAGGATCAAACTTGATGGCATTTTCGGCTTCGCCTAAGCCCTGCTTAACGCACATCTGAGCTTGTTCAAACTCTTTCTGATCCTTGGGTTTTTTGTACGAGACGGTAGCCTTATTATTGGATTGATCGACGGTTGTCACTTTATTAGTCGGCAATTCCGTAATCTTGAACGAACAATCCCAATCCTTGCTGGCCAGGACGACGTAAGCTTCAGCTCTCTTTTCTGGTTCAGTGGATTCATTTGCCGCGCGACTTGAAATCCACTGTCTCAGCTTGTCGTCTTCCTTGGTAGCGCCGTAAAGATAGGCGATCGCTTTGTAAGCTTCGTCATCTTTGGGATTAATTTCGAGAATCTTTTGGTAGGCTTCAATTGCCTTCTGGGCCTTGGCAATATTCTCCGGGTTCTGAACGCCGGGTCGATACTGCGCGTGGATCGTTCTGGCGATGAACATCGGTGCCGTCTTGTTATTAGGGTCGAGCTCTGCGGCTTGCCGCGAATGCTGTTCAGCTTCTTCAAACTTACCTTCACGATAAGAGCGCGCAGCCTCGTTCAACTGATTCTTCGCTCGTATTCGATTAATTACTCCGCACCCGGAGCTAGTGGCAACGAGGACCGCCAAAACGATGGCGATCCTGGTTTGAGAGAGTTTCATTGATCCATGACTCCATTAACTGAGACCGGCACTGCAGGTCTCTATATTTACTGAGGAAGATCGTCTACCTGAAGACCTACCGGGCTCGCGCCAGCGCCCTTGATAGCGTCTATAACCTTTACAACGTCTCCATACTTGACGCCCCGCGGCGCCTTTACGAACACAGTTTTCTCGATTCTTTCATCTTCCGGCAAATCTGAACGAGTTTCCATGCCTACACGATAGGCACGTTGTTCTTTGCGTTGCTGAAACACCTGGGTCAGAGTTTGCGAAAGCGCTGCCGTGTCATTCACCGAGCCCTTAGCATCCTGATTCAGTTTGATTTGTAAATCGGACGAAATCGAAACGACCAGAGTTAGTGGATTAGGTTTCAACTTACTCAGATCTTCGTTTGGATCTCGCTGTGTTGGTATATCGGCTTTAAAGCGACTTGGTTTTAGAGGCGTAACCACCATGAAGATGATTAGCAGCACCAGTAATACGTCGATGAGCGGAGTGACATTAATATACGGAACGGCCGTAGTACTGCTTCGCTTCTCATGCGCATCAGTGTCCATCGCTGACATCTAAATTTCTCCTCTTGCTAAAACTTGATTTGACTAAGCAGCGGGAGCTGCCGGAGCTGCGGCGCCGCCCTTCTTCTTCTTGTCGGCGACCAGTCCGATCTTATCTACTCCAAGTTTGCGTACTTCGTTGATGACGGTTACAACGTCACCGTAGCTGACATTGACGCCACTCTTGATGTAGACAATGCGGTCCTGATCGTTCTTAATGTTTTTCAACATCGAGTCAACCTTGTCGGCCAGTTGATCTTTCTGCACCGGAATTTTACCGAGGTAGTATTGACCATCAGCGGGGATCGAGATGACTACCGAAGACTCCTTGATAATGTTCTGATCTACATCTGGATTGTTCATATTCTTCGGCAAGGCTACGGTAATACCCTGCTGCAGGAACGGCGTCACCACCATGAAGATGATGAGCAAAACGAGCATGATGTCGACCATAGGCGTGACGTTGATCTCAGACTGTACACCGCCCTGACCGCCTCCACCTGACATTCCCATAACGACTTTCCCTTTCCCTTATCGGTAAATTAACTCCGCGCGGCAACTCAGCACCGCGCGGGGTTCACCGTTTTCAACACACTATGGCTTCAACTGTTTTGTGCGGTTCTTGATGAAATAGTCGACCAGCTCTGACGCTGAGTTGTCCATCTCAACCACGAAACCATCAACCTTGCCGGTAAAGTAGTTAAAGAGCCACACCGCAGGCACCGCGACCAATAGACCGAGTGCTGTCGTAAAGAGCGCTTCCGAGATACCGCCGGCGACTGCCGCGATACCGGCTGACTCTGCGTTCTTCATACCGCGGAACGCGTTGATGATGCCGAACACCGTTCCGAACAGTCCCACGAAGGGAGCGGTTGAACCAATAGTCGCGAGACCCGAAAGTCCGCGTTTGAATTCGGCAGTTTTGATAGCGATTGCACGCTGAAGAGCGCGTTTGGAGGCATCGATCTCATCTCCAGAAATATCCGAAGAGGCTTCGTGAGCTCGAAATTCCTGCAAACCACTGCTGACCACCATCGCCAGGTGGGATTTGCGGTGCTTGTCGCTGATATTGATCGCTTCTTCGATCCGATCATTCTTCAACGCCTGGGCTACACGCGGAGCAAACTCGCGCGATTGTTTCTTAGCCGCGGAGTAAGTCAAGTAGCGCTCAACCATGATCGCGATTGAATAGACCGACATGATAAGCAGCACGATGACGACGGCGATAGCGACGCCGCCCATGTTCTTCACCATTTCTGTCAGGGTGAAGTGATCTGCGTCAGAGGCCCCTGGGCTGGCTGCGGCTGCAGCTTCCTGCAGCAAGAGAAAGAGACCGAGGACCTTTGTTCCTAAAATACTAGTTAGAATTGTCACGGTGAACCCCTCCAAAGGTTTTATTTAGATTGATAGCAAGCAGAGAAACCGGACGGCCTACGGGAACCGCGGCGACCAGACAATACTTCTCCGCAGTTATTGAGCCACGAAGTTGTACTGGATCACTCCGGTAACTTTAACTGGCTGTCCCGAAAGCTTAGTTGGGGAGAATCTCGCTTGACGCGCTGCGCTCACGGCCACCGCTTGCAGTAGTGGGTGACCTGAGACAGCGTGTGCTGAAACTACACTGCCATTCTCATCGATCAGCACTTGCACAACGACAGTACCAGACGCATGTGCGGCCCTGGCAATCGGAGGATAGGCTGGTTTGGGTAAGCTGATCGCTTTGCCATTCAGCACACCACCAGAAATTGGCGCAGTCCGCGGAGTTGGCGCTGGTGCTGGCGGTGGAGGCTCGCCGGCGATATCGACTTTTGTTGGTCCCGAGATGACGCTGCCTGATCCTGGCCCGGCGGGCATTGGCGCCGCGGCGTTGCTACTTTCGTTTCCGAGAACGGTTGTCACTCCTCGTCGGACCGGAGGAACGTCACTGGCTTTCGCGGACACTTCTTTCGGCACCAACTCGGTGCGAGTCACGTCTGCGATCAACTCTTTGCGAACGTCAACATTTTGCTCAACCTTTTGTGGTTTGGCTTCCTGCTTGGGTTCGTCTTGTTTCTGTTGTTGCGGAACAGGGACCGGAGCAACCAGAGTTGTTAACTCGAGCTCCATCTGTCCGAGGTGGTTGTCGTACCAGTAGATACCAGCAACAAAGAAAGCCACCAAAAGCACTACGTAAATCAATGCTGTGGCGGCGACAAATGAGCCTTTTCGCGATATGTCGTCCTTGTGCGAACTTGACTCAACAAGATTATCGAACATTTCTATTGTCCTCCAATTCCGGCGCCAAATGGATCAGGGGTTGCGAAATTGTAGTAGCTAACTCTCAAAGGTCGACTTCTGGGCCACCTATGAGTTCCGTCAATAGAAAGGGGAAAACAGCAGCTCCTGCGATATTTGAGCACACCGAATAGACTTGTGAAGCCGCTGTGCGAGAAATAACTCGCCGGCCTGCTCAACAGACTGCCGCCGCGCCCAACTTCTACTTCATAATGCGCAGGGTCGACTTTGAGATATTTAATTGGCCAGCAACGGTCGCAGTCTATGCCGCATGGCGTTTCAAAGTCAAGCGCAAACTCGACTTGATCTGCTTTTCAAACGCAACCGATCTCCTACTGACAAAACTTAAGCGCGTCCCGGTCGACTCGATTGTTTGTTCGTGCGAGGTACAAACGAATCTCGATTGGTCGTTTTCGCCGGACGTTGAACGCCACCCTTGGTTGGCGCGTTGTAACTGAGGGTCATGGCTCGATTAGCCGCTTCAATTCTCTGCTCCCACCAAACCATGATCG
>Ga0163162_10005314_pt1 | contig 12433 bp, 11 predicted proteins | sample S55metaG_FD_115310 | JGI IMG/M metagenome (GOLD analysis project Ga0163162, IMG submission 115310) | Switchgrass rhizosphere microbial communities from Kellogg Biological Station, Michigan, USA - S5-5 metaG | ecosystem: Host-associated > Plants > Roots > Rhizosphere > Soil | place: USA...
AATGAAGCGCCTTCCTATTATATGTGGCAGATTCTTGACCAGGGCCGTGAACCCTTGAGAGAAAAACTCGCCGAACTGGCCGGTTGTTCTCCCGAGGAAATCGCCATCAACAGAAATTCTACAGAAGGATTAAACTCTGTCATATTCGGATTGAACCTGAAAGCCGGCGATGAAGTGGTGGTAACCAAACAGGATTATCCCAACATGATCAACGCCTGGAAACAAAGGGAAAAGCGCGATGGCGTGAAATTGGTTTGGCTGGATTTGAAATTACCGGCAGAAAATGAAGACGAGATTGTAGCGCAATTCGTGAATGCGTTTACACCGAAGACAAAAATTTGCTACATCACACATCTCATAAACTGGACCGGTCAGATTTTGCCCGCAAAAAAAATCGCTGATGCCGCTCATAAGCGTGGCATTGAAGTAATATTGGACGGCGCGCATACATTCGCTCACTTTGAATTTAATGTGCCTGACCTGGGATGTGATTATTTCGCCAGCTCATTGCACAAGTGGCTGAGCGCGCCGTTTGGAAGCGGCCTGCTGTATATTAAAAAAGAGAAAATACCGAATGTTTGGGCCTTATTGTCGAATGGAACGCCCGATGGACCTGACATTCGCAAGTTTGAAACCCTGGGCACCCGCTCTTTCGCGTCGGAGATGGCCATAGGTACCGCGGCTGATTTTCACAATGTGATGGGATCAAAACGCAAGGAAGAACGCCTTCGTTTTTTGAAAGACTATTGGGTGAACCAGGTTCGTTCACTGCCGAAGGTTTCATTCTACCAACCCAAAACACCGCAACTGGCCTGCGCCATGGCCAACATCGCCATCGAAGGCAAGAAGCCTGAAGAAGTGGCTGCAGAGTTATTTAATAAATACCGCATTCATACCGTGGCCATCAATTGGGAAAATATTCATGGTGTGCGGGTAACACCCAACGTGTATACTTCCACGAAAGACCTTGATAAATTGGTGAAGGCGGTAAAGGCCATGGCTACATGAGCCGACGGTGGTAATTGATTTGACCGATGTGATAATTCAGGTGTCCCAACAGGAACAGCAGGAAATATTCGGTGGTCATAGGTTCGCCAAAAACCTGGATGGGATAATCACCAGCCAGTTCGTTTTTTGAAACTTGTTCCAGTGTATCCGTTACCGCGGTTTTGGTTGCATCAATTTCTTCCAGCAGCTTTGCGCGCGGTACATTTTTTATTTTGAATTCTGCTTCGCGATTGCGGATGTACCCGGTTTCACCAAGGGTAGCGCCGAGAAAATGTTGCAGGTTGCCACAAAGGTGCAAACATAGGTTTCCGCCACTGTTGTTGATGCCCTCTTTAACCATCCACAGTTTTTCGTCGGTTTCGTACAGACTAATCTCTTCTTTTAGCTTGTCCAGGTCCTTTTCAAATAACTGAATAAGGGTAGTAGTAACCATAAATCATCTGAATTTCAGCGTAAAATAATAAACTTTGCCTCACACCCAAATGAAATATTCATGAATGGGGAAAGAATAATCAGGAGTTGACAGTTGACAGTTGGCGGATGACATTAAACAGATGGCAGTTGACAGATGACGGTTGACAGTGGATCGGTGGCCGGGGATTGTTGGTCGAAATAGTACATTAAACATCAGACATTAGACTTTAAACCTTAAATCTTAAACAAAAAATCCACCAAAGGCCCAACTGCGTATATTTAAAAACGCAATCAAAACCCGGGCTTTCTCTTGGACAATGTTTTAATATCTCAGGATGAAATGGTATTTCGCCTAAGAAACGGCGATGAGGCTGCCTTTACGGTATTGTACCGGCAATACGCGAATGCGTTGCTGGGCATTATCGGCAAAGTATTGGACGGGGATATTGAATTGTCGAAAGAAGTGTTGCAGGAAGGAATGCTGAAAGTGTGGAAGAATATCAACAGTTACGATTCAACCAAAGGAACCCTTTTTACCTGGATGCTCAACATCTGCCGTAACATGGCCATCGACAAGACCCGGTCGAGATCCTTTAAAAATCAACAGAAAAACGAATCCATGGACGCGAAAGCGTGGTTGGAAAATAAATTTCAATACCAGCCGCAGCCCGAAACCATTGGTGTAGTAAAGATGCTCGACATTTTGCAACCCTCGCAGCGTGAAGTGGTGGACACGATTTATATGTTGGGCTATTCGCATTCGGAAGCGGCTGAGCGGTTGCAGATTCCCGTTGGGACTGTAAAAACCCGACTTCGGTCAGCGATCCTTGAATTGAGAAAACATTTTAATGAATAAGATGAAATGAACGTCACCGAACTGATATCATCCGGAAAACTGGAGCTGTATGTAGCTGGTTCGCTGCCTTCCGACGAAATGAAGGAAGTGGCCGATGCCATCGCGCGCCATCCGGAAGTGGCGGAAGAAGTGAATCGCATAGAAGCCGCGATGGTGGCCCTATATGCATCGTATGCCCAGCCCTTGTCGACGGAGGAAATGAACAACCAGGTGCGTGCGATTTTGAGATCGGAGTCTGATCATTCTCTTTTGCCTGTAACGCCACCCGCGAAACAAGCAAGATTGATTTCCATGAGCCGCTTTGCCGTTGCTGCTATGGTAACCGGACTGGTGTTGAGTTTGGCGCTGGCGGGTTACCTCGGTATGCAATACAATCGTCTTCGCGATGAAGTAGCAGGTATACGTGGCCGTCAGGAACAGATGGTGCAGGAAAATGACAAGCTGAAGAAGGAATCGCAAATCCTGGAAACGCGATTCAATGTGATGAAAGACATTCTCACAAAACGGGTGGAGTTGAAATTCATTCCGGGAAATAAATTTACATCTGATAACAGCTTTATCGTTGTTTACTGGCACCCGCCATCCCAAAAACTGATGGTGGCCAACGCACAATTGCCCGATCTTCCTACCAATGAGCAATACCAGTTATGGGCCCTCCTGGGTAACCAGCAGGTTGACCTGGGTGTGTTCGACACCCGCAACGGGCAGGTTCCTCCGGAGTTTATGAAGAATATCAATGCCGCCCAGGGATTTGCGGTAACGGTAGAACCCCGCGGCGGCAGTAAGACGCCAACCCTCTCCAACATTTGCATGATGGCGAAAATGTAAGTTTCCAGCAAAGCCGCTAAACTTCGCGCCTTTGCGTGGGAATTTATGAAGAAACCAAAGGTTCCAAAGTCTCGTATATCCAAATGGCCGGTATTGGGACCCGGCCAGTGTATTATTATAGAGCGATAGTGCGCATCTATGAAAAACAGTGCGGATGGATTCCGTAGGGTTAAGATTGCAGGAAGCCACCCCCTAACCAGGGGTGGCTTATTTATTACTTATTATCAATAAGTTATGTGAGGAGAACGGCGCCTAAATTAGTTGTCATTTACTTCAAATTCTCCTAACTTTGCACTCCCAATTTTAATTTAAAAAAACCATTGGGTATTTACTATGTCAGACGAACAAATTGTTAACTCAAACGCTGATGTACAGGAGGCCCCGGAAACAAACGGGACTACAGCGACACCAAAATTACCGGTACAAACTGCTCACGACGATTTCGACTGGAGCATTGACAAAAGGAACGTGTCTTCCTATAGCAAGGAAGAAAAACTGAAGTACGACTCTGTTTATGAAAACACCTTCAAAACCATCACCGATGGTGAAATGATGGAAGGAGCCGTAGTAGGCGTTACCAAGACTGACGTTGTTATCAATATCGGTTTCAAAAGTGACGGCCTCATTTCCCTTAACGAATTCCGCGATATCGCCAATCTGAAAGTAGGTGATATGGTAGAAGTGATGGTGGTTGAAAAAGAAGACCGGGAAGGTCACCTGCACCTCAGCCGTAAACAAGCCCGTATTACCCGTGCCTGGGAAAGAATTGTGGAAGTACACAAAACAGGCGAAGTGGTGACTGGTATTGTTACCAGCAAAACCAAGGGCGGACTTATTGTGGACGTTCACGGTATGGAAACCTTCCTGCCGGGTTCACAAATTGACGTTAAACCCGTTACCGACTACGACCAGTTCGTGGGCAAAACAATGGAGTTTAAGGTGGTTAAGATCAACGAAGCCATCAAGAACGCTGTGGTTTCGCACAAAGCCCTTATCGAAAGCGATATCGAAGCACAACGTGCCGAGATTATGAGCAAACTCGAAAAAGGCCAGGTACTGGAAGGAACCATCAAGAATATTACAGATTTCGGTGCTTTCCTCGACCTCGGTGGTTTGGACGGATTGCTGTATATCACCGATATTTCATGGGGAAGGATCAACCATCCTTCAGAAGTGCTGAAGCTGGATCAAAAACTGAACGTTGTGGTGTTGGATTTCGACGATGACAAGAAACGTATCAGTCTTGGTTTGAAACAGCTCACACCGCACCCGTGGGATACATTGCCTGCTACCATCGCTGAAGGCCAGGTAGTGAAAGGCAAGGTGGTGAACATCGAAGACTACGGTGCATTCCTTGAAATCATGCCTGGTGTGGAAGGATTGGTTCACGTGAGCGAAATCACCTGGAGCAATACCCCCATCAACGCCAAGGAATTTTTCAAATTGGGTGATGAGCACGAAGCGAAGATCGTTACACTCAGTAAGGACGATCGCAAGATGAGTTTGTCTATCAAACAACTTTCACCCGATCCCTGGAGCACCATCGAAACCAAATTCCCGCTGGGCAGTCGCCACAAGGGTTTGGTGAAGAATATCACGCCTTACGGTGTGTTTGTGGAGTTGGAACCCGGCATTGGCGGTATGATCCACATCAGCGACCTGAGCTGGTTGAAGCGCTTTAACCACCCGTCTGAATACACGAAAGTGGGTCAGAACATTGAAGTGGTGATTATGGGCATCGACAAGGACAACCGCAAATTGCAGTTGGGCCACAAACAACTGGAAGAAGATCCCTGGAATGCATTGGAAGAAACCTTTGCCGTGGGCACGCTGCACGAGGGCACTGTTATCCGCAAGGATGAAAAAGGCGCCATTGTACAATTGCCTTATGGATTGGAAGGGTTCGCTCCTAACCGTCACCTGAACAAGGAAGACGGCAAGCAGGTACAGGCCGATGAAACAGCACAGTTCATGGTGATTGAATTCGATCGCAATGAAAAGAAGCTCATCCTTAGCCACACCCGTTTGTGGGAACAGGCGAAGGCTGAAGAGAAAGATGCTGTGAACAAGGAAAGGAAAGTGGAAGCTGCGAAAACCAAGAAAGCCGTTAAAGACGTACAGAGTAAAGTTGAAAAAACAACCCTCGGCGACCTGGGTGTGTTGGCTCAGCTGAAGAAGAAAATGGAAGGCGGCGAAGGTACGGAAGCACCTAAGAGCGAATAACGGCAGCAATGCCAAAATGTATAAATCCCGGAGACGAAAGTCTTCGGGATTTTTTATTTGTTGCCCAACTCGTTCAACAGGTCGTTGTTAAACTCCAGCAGGCTATTGAGTTTTTTATCTGCTGCATCCCACCTGCCATGGTCTCGTTGCGCAGGCGCCGGCACCACCACGCAGGTCATGCGTGCAGCCTTGGCAGCTATCATCCCATTGAAGGAGTCTTCAAAACAAATGCAATGCAATGGGGATGCACCCAGTTCTTCCGCGCAATTTAGAAATACCTGCGGGTGCGGTTTGCCGTAGGGCAATTCATTCCCCGAACTGATGGCAGCCAGTGATTCCTGGATTCCCAATTTTTCGGTTACTACCCGGATCAATGCAAAGGGAGAAGATGTGGCCAGCCCGATTTTAAAATTCCTGGACCTGAACAATTCAAATATTTCAGGCACACCCGGCATAGGGAGGGCTTCATCCCGCACCATGTCAATCACATTTGAAACAATTTTATTTTCGGTTACGGATAACAGTTGTTCAGTAGGAGAAAGTGGCGCCATGAATTTTTCCACGAACTGGCGCGTGCCCAATCCTGTGGTTTGATGGTATTGCTCGTCGCTAAGGCGGATGTTGTGACGGGCCAGCGCTTCTTCCGCGGCGCGTTGCCACAAGGGTTCGGAATCGATCAGCAGTCCATCCATATCGAAAATCACCGTATTCAAATGCATAGTTAAGATTTGTGTATTCCGCGGTCCACGGATTGGCCCTAAACGGGCCGGCAATTTATTGACAAATTCTTACATTGCGGGGGATTGCCTTAACAAGAACAAATGGCCTCATTCAGCGAACGACTAAAAAATTTCCGTTTCGCGCGTAAAATAATATACGCTGTGGTAGGCGCTGTGTCGTATCCCGGATTGGCCTTTGTAAACCGTTTAAAGATTTCCGGAACCGAACACATTCGCGACCTGCCCCGGCACAATGTGTTGTTTGTAAGCAACCACCAGACTTATTTCGCCGACGTCATTACCTTTCTTCATATTTTCTGCGCAGTGAAATGGCGCAAGGAAAACAAGCTGGGAATTCCATTCTATTTATTGAATCCGTTTACGAACGTATACTATGTGGCTGCCGAAGAAACCATGAAAAGCAGTTTCATCAGCCGCTTGTTTGCTATGGCCGGCGCCATAACGGTGAAGCGTACCTGGCGTTCGGAAGGGCAGGAGGTCAGGCGTGGCCTGGATGCCTCCGATACGCGAAAAATTACAGAGGCCCTCAACGATAGCTGGGTGATCACTTTTCCGCAAGGAACCACGAAACCGTTTGCGCCTGGCAGAAAAGGAACTGCGTTCATCATCAAACAAAATAAACCGGTGGTGGTGCCCGTGGTAATCAGCGGCTTTTGGCGCGCGTTCAACAAAAAAGGACTGAAATTTAAGAAGAAGGGATCGCTGTTGTCCATCACTTTCAAAGCGCCCCTTCAAATAGATTACAACGACACGGTGGAAAATATTCTCGACCAGGTGATGAATGCCATTGAACAGAGCAAAACATTCATGCTAAAAGGCAAGCATCATTTGATGAATGTGCTGGATAAATAATTTGTAACCTGCTCCCAAGTTTCCTAGTCAAACATTTCCAACTTTTCAAGATGCTGTCGCAATCTTTTCCGCGACACGAAAATTATTACGCGCGCGCAACACCATAAGTTTTTTTTAACAAGGTTTCGAATGCTGACAGGCAACTGTTGCAATTTGATTTGCGTTTCTCATGCTGGCCATGTTAAATGCGCTTCATTGAAAAATGAAAACACGGCTTAGCCAGATGATCAACACAAAAAATTTCAGTCCATGCAAGTGAGTTTCAAAAACCTCAAATCCCACACCGCTATTTTCGCATCAACATTGATCATTTTTGCGAGTTGCAAAAAAGACAATCCACCCAATGACGGCGGACAGCCTCCCCCTCCACAGATAAACGCCATCGTAAAAATGTCCAGTGGCGATAGCCTGGGCGTGGTTGGCCGAATCAACGATTTTAGAACCCTGCTCGGTGATCCGGTGAACACCGCGCCGGGAGCGGTTGGCGGACGACGTGAAGTAAACTGGGATGCCGTTCCCCCGGCATTTACTAACCTGAATAATTTTCCGTCGGATTTTTTCGGCTCCAGTGACCCTGCATTGGCCAATGGGCGCAAGCGTGGACTGATTTTGCAAAATACCGGCACGAGCTTCAGAGTCGACAGCACGAATTTTTCAGAAGTTGATCCTTCTTACGATACGCAATTTGAAGCCTTCAGCAAGAAGCGGTTATTTGCTTATATGGGGAATAATATTACTGAAATTACTTTCAAAGTACCCGGAACGGACACCGAAGCTTTTATCAAAGGTTTTGGCGTTGTGTTTACCGATGTTGACGTAGCAAATTCCACGTCTATCGAATTTTTCGCCGGAACAAAGAGCCTGGGCGTTTACTATTCTCCCGTAAGAACAGAAACAGGAAGTTTTTCATTCCTCGGTGTGCAGTTTCCGGATGAAAAAGTAACAAAGGTTAGAATTACTTCCGGCAACGGAATACTGGCAACAGGGGTGAAAGACATTACCAATGGTGGAACAAAAGATTTGGTGGCGATGGATGATTTCTTTTACACCGAACCTAAGTCTATAAACTAAGTACGTCGATTGGGTTCTCTTGTGTAGTCCCGCCTGTAATGGGCGGGACATTTTTAGTCCACCCTTTAGTCTTTTATGAACAGGGCTTTCAGTTCGGCGGCCTCATCGGGTTTCATCTTTCCCCCGAGAATCAACCGCAACTGCCGGCGGCGAAGGGCGCCGTCGAATAATTTTTTCTCTTCTTCTGTTTCGGGAATCAGTGGGGGTACCTGGCGTGGTTTGCGATTGGGATCCAGCGCTACGAACGTATAATAAGCTTCATTGCTTTTATAACGGTATTGTTGGGTCAGGTCTTCGCCCCACACTTTCAAATGAATTTCCATGCTGGTTGTAAATGCACGCGACATCCGTGCTTCGATATGCACCACATTTCCCAACTTGATGGGCGATTCGAAAGAAATATTATCTACCGAGGCTGTTACCACCGGCGCATTGCAATGCTTGGCTGCTGAAAGCGCAGCGGCAATGTCCATCCAGTACATTAACCGACCACCCATGAGGTTGCCAAATATATTGGTGTCGTTGGGCAGCACCAATTCCGTCATGATGATTTCTGTTTCCTTCGCTTTTTTTCCTTGCATGGGTTGATTTTTGTAAAGATAAGCCTGCGTCCGCAGCCGCCGGGTTCAGACTTTGATTTTTTCGCAGGTACTGAGAAACTCATTGTCTACATCTGCGCCAATTCCAGCAGCGTCGGGCAACTCAAGAAAGTACCCCCTGAACTGCACACCACCTTTGACGGGATCAACGAGGTGACCCAGTAAACAGGTATCCATATCGTAGAATTTTATATTGTCCATGGCCGTGGCAAAATGTGCGAAGGCAGAAAGGGCCATTCTGCTTTCCAGCATACCTCCCATCATACACGGAATATTTCTTGCGGCGCACACTTCATTTATCTTCAGCGCCTCCAATATGCCACCCGATTTTGCAAATTTGATGTTTACAAAACTGCATGCATCGGCATCAATTAGCCGCGAGGCATCGTGGTGGTCAAATACACTTTCGTCGGCCATGATGGGAATGGGAGAAATTTTTTTCAGTGCTGGCAAGTGATGATCATCCCAATGGCGCATCGGTTGTTCGCAAAATTGAATATCATATGGCGCCAGCGCGGTAAGTATTTCCACGGCCTGGTCGAAGTGCCATCCCTGGTTGGCATCAATGCGCAAACCCATTTCTTTTCCAGCGGCTTCACGAATCCCTCTTACGCGCGCCACGTCCAATTCGGGTTTCTTTCCCAACTTGATCTTTATAATGCGAACACCATCTTTCAGGAAATCGGCGGCGGTGGCTGCCATGGCTTCAGGTGTGTCGATGCCAATGGTAAGATCGGTTTCGAGTTCTTTCTTCCTGCCGCCCAGGTATTGGTATAAGGGGAGTTCCTTTTCCTTTGCTGCGATATCGTAAAGTGCCATATCGAAAGCACTTTTAATCGTTGCATTGAAGGCCGTGAAAGCATGTAGTTCGGCCATTCTTTCTTCAATCGCTAAAGGATCTTTGTTTTTCCAGAGGGCGGCAAAATCGCGCGCCATTTCAAAACAAGTGGCTTGGGTTTCGCCCACAATCATGGGAAAAGCCGAGCATTCTCCCATACCCACCAGGCCAGCGTCTGTATACACCCTGATGAAAATATTCTGCGCATAATCCATCGTGCCCGTGGCTATGGTAAAGGGCTCCATGGGAATGCGGTATTTATATATTTCGATATGGGAAATGCGCATGCCGGTTCAATTAGCGTGCAGCAAATAAACACCTATAATTTCAAATTCAAAATTCAAATTAATAACGTAATCGTACCAGGTGGCTAAACCTTTTTTTAATTTTGCGCTTTTACTTTTTAATTTCGAGAATGGACAAGCCCGGCCTGCCTTCCTTTTCAAATACCGAATACGCATTCGCCTACAAATCAGATAAAGAGTTAAAAAAAGCCCACTTCCTTTTTTCGTCAATGGGGTATGGCTGGTTGGTGCAATTGGGCACACGCATCACGCCCTGGATGATCAGGGTGGGATTTCCCATTAAAGGATTGATCAGGAAAACCATATTTGAACAATTTGTTGGAGGCGAAACCCTGGAAGAAACAGCGCGGGTTGCGCGCAAGCTGGGCGAATACAACGTGCAGGTGATACTGGACTATGGTGTAGAGGGTGGTGACTATGGAGCGGAAAGCCTGGATCACGCGCGCGATGAATTTATCCGGGTTATCAATTATGCCGCCACCCAGCGGAATATTCCATTCATGAGCATTAAGGTGACCGGCATCGCGCGTTTTGCGTTGCTGGAAAAATTGGATCACTCTGTTGAAACCAATGCCGGCTCATTGATGAAGCGATTCGATAAGGCCCTGGCCTCCTTGTCGGATGAGGAGAAGGAAGAATGGGGTAAGGTGGAAGACAGGATGCGCCTGATTTGCAAGACAGCGGCGGAAAAAAGCATCGGCGTGCTGGTGGATGCAGAAGAAACCTGGATCCAGGATCCCGTTGATGTGCTGACCATTAAAATGATGGATGAATTCAATCGGGAGAAAGTTACGGTCTTCAATACCGTGCAACTTTACAGGCACGACCGGCTGGCCTTTCTTGAAGATTCACTACAAGCCGCCGAATTACGCGGATTTGTACTGGGCGCGAAACTGGTGCGAGGCGCTTACATGGAGAAAGAGAGAAAACGTGCAGCCGAATTAAATTATCCGTCGCCCATTCAACCCGATAAAGCCAGCTGCGACAGGGACTACAATGCGGGATTGGAATTCTCCATTGATCATATCGATAAGATCAGCCTGATAGTAGCCACGCACAATGAAGACAGCAATTTATTGGTTGCCCGATTGCTGGATAAAAAAGGGTTGCCCCACAATCATCCCCACGTGCATTTTAGTCAGTTGTATGGAATGAGCGACAATATCACATTCAATCTCGCGAAATCTGGATTTTCTGTGAGTAAATATTTGCCATTTGGTCCCATTCGGGATGTGGTTCCCTATCTCATGCGCAGGGCGCAGGAAAACAGTTCTGTCAGCGGACAAACCGGCCGTGAACTGGGATTGATTGAAAAGGAGTTAAAGAGAAGGCGATAAAGCCTTGCGTCTTTGCGTGAAACCTCGTTTTAACTTAACTTGCACCCATGCAACAATACCTCACCCTGCTGCAGCATATTCTTGATCATGGCGTTCAGAAACACGACAGAACCGGAACGGGTACGCTGAGCTGTTTTGGGTACCAGATGAGGTTTGATTTATCGGAAGGTTTTCCCCTGGTTACTACCAAAAAATTGCACGTCAAAAGCATCATCCACGAATTGTTGTGGTTCTTAAAAGGTGAAACGAATATTGCCTATTTGAAAGAAAACGGCGTGAGCATTTGGGATGAATGGGCCGATGAACAAGGTGACCTGGGGCCGGTTTATGGAAAACAATGGAGAAGCTGGGAAGGCGCTGACGGGAAGACCACCGACCAAATTACTGACCTGATTAAGCAGATTAAGTCCAATCCGGATAGCCGGAGGTTAATTGTGAGTGCCTGGAACGTAGCGGATCTTCCGAAGATGGCGCTGATGCCCTGTCATACCATATTTCAATTCTACGTAGCAGATGGCAAACTGAGTTGCCAGTTGTACCAGCGAAGCGCAGATTCATTTCTGGGCGTGCCTTTTAATATTGCTTCGTATGCCTTGTTGACACTGATGGTGGCGCAGGTCTGCGACCTTCAACCCGGCGATTTTGTACACAGTTTCGGCGATGTTCACCTATACAATAACCACCTCGACCAAGCGAAGTTGCAATTGACCAGGAAGCCTTTTCCGCTTCCGGTGATGAAAATTAACCCGTCGGTAAAAGATATTTTCCAGTTTAAGTTTGAAGATTTTCAATTGGAAAACTACCAGTTTCACCCGCCCATCAAAGCGCCCGTTGCGGTGTAGTTATTTTTTCTTCAAATCTGTTCAGCATGACCATCAGTTTAGTTGCCGCCGTTTCTGAAAACAATGTAATTGGCAAGGACAATAAATTATTATGGCGTTTGCCCAATGACATGAAGTTTTTCAAGAATACCACCTGGGGTATGCCGGTGATCATGGGAAGAAAAACTTTTGAATCGGTCGACAACCAGCCGCTGAACGGAAGAACCAATATTGTAATTACCCGCCAGGAAAAATACAACGCTGAAGGCGCAGTAGTGGTTAAGAGCCTGGACGACGCACTTTTTGTGGTGAAAGAAATGGACGTGAACGAAGTTTTTGTAATTGGCGGCGGAGAGATATTTAAAGAAGTTTTTTCAAAGGCCGATAAGATATACCTGACAAGGGTTCACACCGTGATAGAGGGCGATGCTTTCTTTCCTGAAGTGAAAGAGAAAGACTGGAAATTGATTTCCCACCTCGATTTTTCTGCCGACGAAAAGCACGCGTATGCGTATTCGTTCCAGGTTTGGGTTAGAAAATA
>Ga0163162_10005315_pt1 | contig 12424 bp, 9 predicted proteins | sample S55metaG_FD_115310 | JGI IMG/M metagenome (GOLD analysis project Ga0163162, IMG submission 115310) | Switchgrass rhizosphere microbial communities from Kellogg Biological Station, Michigan, USA - S5-5 metaG | ecosystem: Host-associated > Plants > Roots > Rhizosphere > Soil | place: USA: Michigan...
AAGGAAAAAAATTGTCGGAACCGGTACATAATACTGTGGTAATTTGGTGCGGGAATAGGAGTAATCCAAGGCTCGGTAACAAGTTTTGCCTTTTCTCCTTCTCTGGGTTATCTAATATCAAAAAATATCAAACTCGAAGGTAAATATCTCAGTATTTCAAATTCTACGGGAAGCCTGAATAGCATTGGATTACGGTTGGCTTACAATTTTTAAGGTCTGTGTATCTTATTTTTAGGAAATTTCTTGTTCTGGTTGTGATATTTATGTAACTTTACGCCCTTAAAAATTAATAAAAAACCCCAGATATGAAATTAAATCTACACCTAACAAAACTGATTTGCACTGTATTTTTCCTGAGCATTCTATCGGCTGGCTTTTCACAAAATGAACCAGCAATCCAAGTTCCGATTTCCAATGTAAAAATTGAAAAATTACCTTGCACATTTACTAAAGTGACAACAACTCCTATAAGGCCTATGAGCCCGGCTGTTGTTGATCCGAATGCAGTATATTCGAATATAACAAACTTTACAGGTAGTGGAGGAAGTATGGGAATTTCCGCTGCTGTAGCAACCGTACGTATGACAGCTCTTGTTGCTGATCGCATTTCAATGACGGGTGTTGCTCCTTATCCTATTACCCAGTTCAAATTCAGCGCTGGAAATCTAAATGCAGGTTCAGTAGATGCATCTGTCAGAGTTCGTTTTTACCAAAATTCAGGTACTAACAAGCCAGGTACTTATATTGGCGGGTATGACTTCACCAACTTTGTTTTTGCAGGATCTTCTGTTTACACATTTACCTTCGCTCCTGCTTCACTTATTATTCCCAGCAATGATATCTGGATAGGAATTAGCTTCAGCGAAGGAACTTATACCACAAGACCTACCCTTACCCAATTAGCTAATATGGGATTTGGCCTTTATAATCCGGTTGATGTTGGTTCCAGCGCAGATGAATTATTTGAAACAACAAGTGCTGGCGTTTTTGCTGGAAACAACCCTACAGGTACAGTTTACTCATCCCCTTATTTAGGGTCTCCTATTGCAAATATTGGATGGGAAATGTCAATTGCTGCACCTCTTCCAGTTGCAATTCAATACCTACATGGTGCAAAGGCAGGTAACAATCATAACCTTTCATGGAAAGTTAATACTACCAATGCCATAAATATGTCTTTGGAGCGTAGTACAGATAACAGGAACTTCAGCAATGTTTACAACACCTCAGGAGATGCTGTTAGCTGCCAGCAGGCATTTAATTTTACAGATGCAAGGCCTACTCCGGGAGTTAACTTTTACCGTTTGAAAGTAACAGATGCAGATGGCAAGATATCTTACAGCCAGATAATTGCATTGCTTAACAAGAATGCAGGCTTTGAGATCATAAGCATATCGCCTAACCCTATCGTAACAGGAAATGCTGTGCTTAATGTTACAAGTGCACAGCCTGATCAATTGCAGATAGCTATCTACGATATGACAGGAAGAAAAGTGGCAACTCAATCACAGCAGCTTATTGCAGGAAGCAATCAGATAATCCTGAATGTTAGCAAGCTTGCTTCTGGCGCTTACCAGGTAACAGGAGTTACAAATACAGGTGAGAGCAAAACAATCAAACTTTTAAAGAAATAATAATAATTAATAATTGAAATTGACCCGCTTAGAAATGAGCGGGTTTTTTTATGTCCCTAAGCAATTTTATACTTTCCTTGTAATGAAAATCTTTTACTTACTTTACAGTATCAAAAGTTATTATGAGAATTGCCGGCTTTACTATCTCTCTTTTTATCACAATAGGATTAGTAGTCTTATTAAATACTAACCTTATATTGCCTGCTCCGTTAGGTAAATTATTAAGCCCTCAGCAAGGCTTGTGGCAGAATGCGGAGCCAATAGATCAGGATTACACAGCAAAGCTTTCTTTCCTTCAATTAAGAGGCAAGGTCACTGTTTATCTGGATGATAGGCTTGTTCCGCATGTATTCGCTGAAAATGATAATGATGCTTATTTTATACAGGGCTACCTGCATGCAAAGTTCAGGCTATGGCAGATGGAATTTCAGACCCATGCAGCAGCGGGAAGAATAAGTGAGTTAATTGGTCCTAAAGCCCTTGACTTCGATCGTGATAAAAGAAGATTAGGGATGGTCTATGCGGCAGAAAGGTCATTAGCAGAAGCAGAAAAAGATACTGCTACTAAAGCAGCATGCGATAGCTACACCTCAGGAGTTAATGCATATATAGAATCATTGACAGAAAGCAGTCTTCCTATTGAATACAAATTATTAGGTTATTATCCTGAAAAGTGGACAAACTTAAAGACTGCCTTATTTCTTAAATACATGAGCCTTGATCTTGCAGGTGCTGAAGATGATTTTGAGATGACTAATTCAAGGTCTGTCTTTTCAAGGGCAGAGTTTGATAAGATTTATCCAATCATAATGGATTCCCTTTCTCCTATCGTTCCCAAAGGAACTGTGTTTGATACAACTGCTATTAAGATGAAGATCCCTTCCGACGCAGATTCTCTTTATTATGGGAAAAAAGATTCTGTAGCCATCATTGAACGCAAGCCCGATAAGGATAACGGTAGCAATAACTGGGCTGTTAGCGGGAAGAAAACTCAAAGTGGCGCACCAATTTTATGCAATGATCCCCATCTTGGATTAAATCTTCCTTCTCTTTGGTTTGAGATGCAGATATCAACTCCTTCTTACAATGCTTATGGAGCTAGCTTCCCCGGGGCACCTGCAATAGTTATAGGCTTTAATGACAGCTGTGCATGGGGCTTTACCAATGCTATGAGGGATGTGAGGGATTATTACGAGATTAAGTTCAAGGACGCAACAAGAAAAGAATATTGGTTCACTAATGAATGGAAGAAAACTAATTTCAGGATAGAAAAGATATTGGTAAAGGGCAAGCCTGATTATATGGACACAGTGGCTTATACAGTCTTCGGTCCTGTTATGTATGACACAAGTTATTGTGGTCCTGGCAAAAGGGCTAACAATAAATACTATTCTGTAAGGTGGAAGGCACATGACCCAAGTAATGAAATGAAGATGTTTCTTCTACTTAATAAAGCAAAGAATTACAATGACTATTATGAAGCGATTAAAAATCTTCATACACCCGGGCAGAATTGCCTGTTTGCCAGTAAGAGTGGCGACATAGCAATATGGGACCAGGGAGAGTTTCCTGCAAAATGGTACCGGCAGGGAGATTATGTCATGCCAGGAACTGATAGCAGCTATATGTGGCAGGGAATGATACCTCAGCAGGAAAACCCACATATGATCAATCCGGATAGGGGGTATGTCTTCAGCGCTAACCAGATGCCAACTGATACTTCTTATTCTTATTACCTGGGAGGAAGCTATCCGCCATACAGGGCTTATTACATTAACAGGAGATTGAATGAAATGTCCAATATCACTACACAGGATATGAAGGACATGCAGACTGATAATTACAATGTATTTGCAGAGTTTGCCAGGCCTGTAATATTAAATCATATAAATGAAGGTGAGCTTTCTGCTGATGAAAGCAAATGCCTCGATATTCTCAGGCAATGGAATTTAAGGAATGATCCACGATCTGTTGGGCCAACCATATTTGTGGAAACATGGGACAGCCTGCAAAGCGTAATCTGGAAAGACGAGTTTGATAAAATAGGCCTTCACCTTCAATGGCCCACATCAAGCTCATTGCTTGAGAATATACTTAAGGACTCATCATTCCTTTTTCTTGATGACGTAAGCACTCCGCAAAAAGAGACACTTAATGATGATGTAACAAAAGCTTTTAAGAAAGCATGCATTGTATTAAAGAACGCAGAAAAAGATCAGAAAGGGGAGTGGGCTGCGTTTAAAGACACAAGAGTAAAACATTTAGCTAAGCTGGAACCTTTTAGCAGAATGCATCTTCCTATTGGTGGTGGCATAAATGTTATCAATGCTACCAAAGAGGAACATGGCCCAAGCTGGCGTATGATAGTTAGCCTTACAGCTGAAACAGAAGCCTGGGGTGTTTATCCGGGTGGGCAAAGCGGAAATCCCGGCAGTCCATTCTATGATACTTTTGTTGACTCCTGGGCCCAGGCAAAGTATTATCCTCTCTGGATGATGAAAGAGTCGGAGAATAATGATAAACGAATAAAAGGGGTACTATCCTTTAATAATTAATAAGAAATAATGAAATTCATTTTATCAATATTATTAATAGCTCTTGCAAGCTTTGCAGCCTGCTTATATTTCCCATGGTGGAGTATTGTTATTGCAGCCTTTCTCGTAACTGCTATTATTCCAATGAAAAGCTGGGTTGCATTTATAGCTGGCTTCATTTCATTGTTTCTTTTATGGGGAGCATTAGCTTATTGGATAAGCGACAGCAATAACAATATTCTTGCACACCGTATTTCCCTTCTAATATTGAAAAAAGATAATCCTATGCTTTTGATATTTGCTACTGCATTGATAGGGGCTTTAGCAGGAGGTTTTGGTGCTATGACAGGCTCTTTGTTAAGAAGCATAATGTATAGCAAGAAAAGAAGCTTAAGGACAATATAACAAGGCAGTATGAAATCAGTATTCTTATTCTTATCCCTGGTTATCTCCATAACGGTGTCTTATTCGCAGAACATTTATGGGGTTGTATATGATGAGAAAGATCAACCCTTGCCTTTCTCTTCTATATTGCTAAAAGGAACGACCAGGGGCGCATCTGCAAATAATAAAGGTGAGTTTGCATTTAATCTTCCGGCAGGCACTTACACTCTTGTGTGCCAGCACGTAGGATATGAGAAGCAGGAGATGAAAGTAATACTTAACGGAAAGGATGTAGAAATAAACTTTAAGCTTTATCCCCAGCAGCTGCAATTAAAAGAAATTGTAATAAAGAGTGGGGCAGAAGACCCTGCCTATGAAATAATCAGGCAGGCTATTAAGAAAAGAGATTATTATTTTAAGCAGGTGAATGCTTTTGAATGTGAAGCTTATATAAAAGGATTAATAAAGCTTCGCCATCTGCCAAATAAGATATTGGGGCAGAAGATAAAGCAGGAAGATAAAAAGGATATGGGCCTTGACTCTACAAACAAAGGCATCATCTTTCTTTCTGAATCCGTTACTAAAGTAGCTATGCAGCAACCCAATAAGATAAAGCTTGAGGTTGTGTCAGGAAGGCAGAGCGGCAGTGAGGGCTTTGGCTTTAGCTTCCCAACGTTCATTACTCTTTACCAGAACAATGTAAAGATGTTTACCGAGCGTGTCAATCCCCGGGGATTTATTTCTCCAATAGCAGATGGAGCCTTAAACTATTACAAGTTCAAATATCTCGGTAGCTTCTATGAAGATGGAAAAGAGATCAACTCTATCAGGGTAACTCCGAAAAGAAGCTTTGAACCACTCTTCTCGGGTATTATCAATATTACAGAAGATGACTGGAGGATACACAGTTGTGACCTGCTTCTCACCAAGAGCTCTCAGCTGGAGATAATAGATACCTTACAACTCACACAGATATATGTGCCCGTAACAAAAGATGTATGGCGTGTAAAGAACCAGGTTATCTACTTTAATTTCAAGCAGTTTGGTATAGATGCAATTGGAAACTTTGTCAATGTTTATTCTAAATACAATGTTGATCCACATTTTCCAAAGAAGTACTTTGACCGCACTATAATGACGTTTGATACTGCAGCTACAAAGAAGACAAAGGAATACTGGGATACTATCCGCCCTATACCACTTGAACCTGAGGAGATAAAAGATTACAGGGTGAAGGACAGTATATACAAAGCAGAGAAAGATTCTGCATTTACCAAACATACTCTCGACTCTTTAAGAAAGAAGCAGGGTAATATAACTGTGAAGCAAGTTTTTTGGAGTGGTATAAACAGAACGCACTATGATAGTGCTCATCCATTCAACTGGCACGCAGACCCTTTGCTAAGGACAGTACAATATAATACAGCAGAGGGGCTCGTCATCGATGCTTCAGGTAACTATGATAAGTACCTTAAGAAGTGGAGAACCAATCTTATTATAACTCCTGAGATAAGATATGGCTTTGGTAATACTCATTTGAACCCCTCGCTGGATATTACTTTCCGGACAAGAGATATGACTGAAGACAAGAAGCTGAAGAGAGAGGTTTGGCATTTTGCAGGGGGAAAGAGAGTGAGCCAATTCAGTAAAGAAAGTAATTTGGGTTACCTGGGCAACAGTGTAAGTACATTGTTGTATGGAGAGAATTATCTGAAGATATATGAGAACTGGTTTGCCAACATGTCATTCAGTAAACGACTGGAAAGCGGATGGCGCTTTACTATCTCCGCTTTATATGAAGACAGGATACCCTTAATTAATACAACGGACTTTACCATCTTTAAAAAGGATACTATCAATCTTACGCCAAACTATCCTTACCTGCTGATGTCTTCTCAATTTGAAAGACACCAGGCGTTAACGGCTTATGCTGAAATAAGCGTTAAGCCGGGACAACGATATATACAATTCCCTAAGAACAGGGTGGCTATTGGCTCTAAATATCCAACCTTTACGCTAAGCTATGAGCATGGTTTCAATGATGTGCTGGGAAGCGACGTGGACTTTGACAGGTGGAAGTTCACTTTGCGTGATGATCAGAACCTGAAGCTTGCCGGAGCTATTAAATATAGGTTATCTATTGCCGGGTTCTTAAATGACAATAAGGTTTACTTGCAGGATTACCAGCATTTCAATGGCAACGAGTCAATACTTGCAAAGGAGTACCTGAATACTTTCCAGCTTTTACGTAATTATTCTGTGGCTACTACTGCACCTTTATATGGCACTCTTTATTTTGAGCACCACCTGAATGGATTACTAACTAATAAGATACCTGTATTCAGAAAGCTTAACTGGAACCTTGTGGATGGGGTGAATGCCTATTATATCAATTCTGACACTCATTATGCTGAGGTGTTCCTTGGCCTGGAGAATATATTTAAGGTTTTGCGGGTTGATGCAGTAGTTGGCTTCCTGAATAATGAGCAGGCTCAGTTTAATGTAAGGCTCGGCCTTGGTGGAATTATCGGAGGAGCAATAAGTAACAGGATGGTAAGAATAGGCAGATAAAATAATACTATGAGATTATTATTGTTAATGATGTTTATTGGCTTGAGTACAGTATCTTTTGCTCAGAAGGAGACTCATGGGTTGTTCAGCATTTCAAGAAAGCTGGAGCTTAATTACAATCGGTCATGCTATGATAGCATATTCAATATGTTCTCAGCTGAGATGAAACTATCAATGCCTATAGAAAAGACGATCACTTTTTTTACTGACCTGAAGAAGCAGGCTGGTAATATGACAGGCAGAGAATTTACAGGCTATAAAGATGGGTATGCTGTTTATAAAACCTATTTTGAAAGAGGAACATACTTAATGAATTTAGCCGCAGGACTTAATTCGCAAATAATAGGAATGATTATAGAGCCATACACTAAGTAGCTGCAGAAGTTATATCCCCAATCTCTTTACAAGTATGTTATCCAGCTGCGAGAATAATACGTCAGGCTTTACCGTGCGCCATTGTGGAAGTTCCATCAGCTCAATATATTGAGTAAGATGCGCACGTTTAAAATCATACTGTGTCTGCTCAGGCATGTTGAGGCAGATGACCCAGCCTCCTTCATCAATAATGTCATTGAACCATTCTTCATAATAACTGTCATCACTGCTATGGAAGTTTAGCACGTTCTCTGCAATGAGAATATATTTTGTAATGCCCTCAGCAATTAGCTTGTCTATTACATCCCGCTTTAAGGTCATTATGTCGTTCTCAATGGCATCGTTCCATTCTCCTATCATCTCTATTATGGCATATTTAGAATCATAATCAACCATTAAAACCTTAATGTACAATGTAGAGCTGCCAAAGTCATCCCATTGGGGATGGATGTAGTAATTGTATATTGTTTTAGAGAACTCAAATTCGCTGTATTCCCGCCCATAGAAAGGGGAGCGGGCATCCTCTTCGGAGGTGTAGAGGTAACGCCAGTTATCGTATGGTTCTATGTACTGCAAATCGTTGTTTATCTATAATAAAGTTACCAATAATGTGAGGTAAAACATGAGGATTTTATATAAAATATTGATAACAATTCTGACAGTCCTCAGCGATCAGTCGTCGATCTGCGGAAATAAAAAAGCCGCCCCTTTTGAGGGCGGCCGATCTTTATTAACCCAATATCTTAGTTGATAACTATCTTGTCTGAATAGATCGATTTTTTGTTGCTGTCTACAACCTTGATCATATACATTCCGCTTGCAGGCTTCCTGGTAAGGCTTATGTTCTCAACCTGGTTCAGGTTCCTGATGTACAATTCTTTTGTCATAATGGTCCTTCCCTGGAGGTCAGTCAAGACTACATTGTATGTCCCTGCCTGTATCTTATCAAATCCTATCTTAAACTGAGCCCCAGTGATAGGGTTAGGATAGATAGAGATGAACTGGTTGCCTATTATCTCAGGCTTCAAGTCAGCAGAGCCAAAATTGTTCTTGTTCTGGAAAAGTATGTTGCTGTTTGCAAGGTCTGAGGTATTGTAGATAGCACCGCTTGTCTGGATCTTTGTAGCTGCAAGGGTTTTCATATTCACGCTGTAAAAGCCATCAAAGCTGTTTGCGCTTCCTACTATAACATTATCATCTTTATCAACCGCTGCGCCGTTTGTTGAGAAGCTGCCTGGCAGATTAAGAATTGAGCCGCGATATGAAGCAACGCGTGTTTTGATGTCGATAACAAACACATTGTGTGTAGCTGTGAACAGGTAAAGATTCCCCGAAGCATCTGCTACCATATCGCCGCCCCAGCTGCTGCATTTATTATGAACAGAAAGGCCGCTGTTTGACTGAGCATCGATAATATTGCCAAGATCGGTAACAATCACTTTCTTGCCTGTAGAGAAGCGAACAAGATGGTTGCCATCATTAGTAAGTGCATATCCATAACCATCTGCACCAATGGTCATGCGCGTAAAATTATTGGCCTCGTCATTATAATTTGCTGATTGAACCAAAGGAACTCCGGTATAGAATTTAAGGTTATCAGCTTTAGAATTAAGATCAAGCCAGCGAAGCTCACCACTGCGCATAGCAATAAAGAACAGCCTGTTGTTCTTTGCATCATATGCTGCTGCAGCCGACATTGAGCTTAATGGAGAAACTCCCTCATTGCCAATAGACTTTTTGGTGTTAGCATCAGCCATGCTGAACTTAGTCTTGTCCATTTCATAAATAGTGCTGGTTACATTTCCTGTTGCCAGGTCAATCTCACGAATGTTGCTCCAGTTATAGTTCCCTTTATTTTGCCCGGTGATCGCATAAGCCTTATTACTTTGGCCGTAGGAGAGGGAAGTAAGCGATAAAGCGGTAAGAAGTAAAAATGATACTTTCATAATTCTTATATTTTATAGGTTAATGAAATTGCGATATAAATTTAGACATTTTTAATATTAGAAAAGAATATTTTTATGAACGGCAATTTTTAGTTTAAAGTTTAGAGTTTAAGATTTAAAGTTGTTGAGAGCTTCTTTCACGCTTCCATGCTTTGTTAATAGCTTCCGTGCTGTATGGTGTGTAGCTCCTGTCTTTTCCATGATCATCTTTATTCCCCTGTTTATCAGTTTTTTATTGGATAACGCCAGGTTTACCATTTTATTGTCCTCGATCCTGCCCAACTGTATCATAACCGCTGTGGATATCATATTGAGGATCAGCTTTTGAGCTGTTCCTGCCTTCATCCTTGTAGAACCCGTCACAAATTCAGGGCCGACAATAACTTCTATAGGATAGTCAACTATGGCAGTAGCCTCAGCTCCCGGATTGCAAATGATACAGCCTGTCGCTATCCCTTTCTTCCTGCATTTCTTTAGCGCAGACACTACATAAGGGGTGCTGCCGCTGGAGGCTATACCCAGCACAAAGTCCTTATTACTAATGTTGTATTCCTTTAGATCTTTCCAGCCCTGTTTTGTATCATCTTCTGCAAATTCCACTGCCCTGGTTAAAGCCTTTTTGCCGCCTGCTATTATTCCTATTACCCAACCGGGAGGAACTCCGAAAGTAGGAGGGCACTCAGCAGCATCTAATACCCCAAGCCTTCCGCTTGTTCCTGCACCTATATAAAACAGTCTTCCTCCAGCTTTCATCTTTTCTGTAATAGTGTTTACAGCCTTTTCTATTTGTGGGATTGCTTTACTTACAGCCTCGGGTACTGTAGAATCTTCCTTATTTATATAAGTAAGTATTTCATTTGCCGTCATTTTTTCCAGATGACGATAGGGGGAGGAATGTTCGGTGATGTTATCAGGCATGGAGTAAAGTTATGGAATAGATATATCTATTAATGCTTAATAGATATCCCCGGACTCCATATCAAGCACAAGAGGAGTAAGCTCTATTTTATATTTATTTCTATCAAGCAATAAGCTAGTTACAACTCCTACAGTTAGATCAGTGATTGGCCGATTGGTGTCTTGAACTCCCATTGTTTTATAAATCACATGAGTGAATTTATTTGAACCGAAAAATGCATATGTATTTCCCTGTCGGATTAACTCGTAGCATTTTAGACCACATTTAATGAATATCTTTTTTCCATCGCAATATCCCCAAATATCTCTTAATGACACAGTATCCTTTCCTTCAACAACGTAAATGTTAGTACTTAACTTATTGTCCTGTATCTGGAATTGATCTCTTGAAGGATGATTCTTTCTGAATTCTTCAAAATCCTTGTAAACCCCTTTTTTTAAGGAATCAATGAGGATAGGTATCTCCATTCGCTTTCGATAATACGCATCTATTTGATTGTACGAATATTTTTTTCTTTTAGAAGAGCTATTAGCCGCCTTCGAAATGCCAATATTCGCTAAATAATGCTCAATAGAATATCCTATTATAAGTCCTTCCTCGGGGCTGTCTCTTTTTTTTGCAACTTTAATAGCTGTATCCTTTTTAACAACAGGGGTATATTCTCCATTCTCTTCTATCAGGAAATCAATACTTAGGGTAAGAGAAAAGAAGACGTTATGTGTAGATTCATAATCAGCATTGTCATAATTCCTGTTAAACCAGAATTTTCTTAATACAATGACCAGATTCTGTTTTGAAGAATCGTTCAGGATATTCCTGTTCTCCTTATTTAAAAAACTCTGAAGATCTACCTCAAAAGAGTTCTTCGTAACTAACTTATAGGTTTTCTCTAAGGACTTTCCATATTTGATATATCCTATTGCAGTTGTATCAAATCTTTTATCAATAACCTTAATACTATTAAATGGCAGCTTATCTAATAGAATGCGCTCTGTATTTTCAAGCTCTATCGTTTGCCTGTCAATATTATTAATCCCAATGTTTTGACTCCGGGAGATATTGAAACATAAAATAGATAGCAACAATAATGTAAATCTCATATTAGCTTTGGTTAGGCCATGGATATAATAGAATGATGAAGTTATTTAATTCTTGTGAGATATAATTGCATCAATTTTAGCCCTACTAGACCGTATGGAAAAACCTGACAAAAAGACATATTTAATAAAGACATTTTCTGATTTTTATTCATCAATCCCGGCTCTTTCTCAATCCGGCAAGCTTTTTAAAGAAATTGAGCTTTGTAATCCTTTAGGCATAGGAGTTTCCGCTTTCCTACCCAGCAGGGACGGAGGTTGTACCCCTTTGGTGTGCTTTCGGTGTGTAGTTAGTGTGCAGTTACTGTGCAGTTACTGTGCAGTTACCGTGAAGTAACCCCGTACATGGCCTTAAAACTGACTGCCATTTTTGCAGTTTATCTTGGGCACATAAATGATGGGAAAGACTAATTTATCCCTATTTCTTATGATACTCCACTAACCCCTCCAAAGGGTTCTTAATAACCCTTCCCAGTTCCAATTGATATGAATTGCATAGATCCTGCAATACATCCTTAAACTGGAAAGCAATGCCACCTACAAAATGGATAGGCAGGCTCCAGCTTTCTTTATACTTATAAACATGATTGAAGAAGAAATCATTAAGGCCATCCTCGATAATATTCTCTACCATATAATGCCCACGGTTCTCTGATAAGAACAAGGCGAAAGAGGCCAGGTAACGATTGGGCAATGGCTTTTTGTACACAGAAGCAAGTATCTCTGCACTGTTGGTAACAAACTTTGCATCGAATCTCGATCGGAGGTCTTCGTCAAATGTATCGTAGAGATAATACTGAACTACTTTTCTCCCCAGGTATGCGCCGCTGCCTTCATCTCCAAGTATATATCCTATGCCGGGGCTGTTCTTAACTATTTTCTTGCCATTATAATAGCATGAGTTAGAGCCTGTGCCCAAAATACAGGCTATGCCTCTTTCATCTCCGCATAAAGCTTTAGCCGC
>Ga0163162_10005317_pt1 | contig 12422 bp, 7 predicted proteins | sample S55metaG_FD_115310 | JGI IMG/M metagenome (GOLD analysis project Ga0163162, IMG submission 115310) | Switchgrass rhizosphere microbial communities from Kellogg Biological Station, Michigan, USA - S5-5 metaG | ecosystem: Host-associated > Plants > Roots > Rhizosphere > Soil | place: USA: Michigan...
ACCTTTAAGCGCGAACCCGCAGAATAAAATGCCGATAATTACTGTTACTACGTCTTTTAAAATTTCTTCAATTTTCAAACCCGGTTGTGTCATTAATAGCAGTATTTAAATTTTTGTTGTGATAATTTTCAAATGCTCGTTTTTACCTTCAGCCCTGAGCCTGAGTGCGGTTTGGGTGAAATAATGATGGCTTTGCAGGAATTTCACCTGCTGCCTGTCCCACTCCAATTCCGATTCAAGGTGATCTGTAATTACAAGTTCCGAAAATAACCTTTTACTGAGGATAAAAAAATCATTTCGGCCCAAATAATCCAAATCGGCATCACAAATTATTTGTCCTAAATGATTGTGAGGGCTTTGCGGCATTTTGGTTGCCATAATAATATCGCAAACCTGTTCAATTTCCTCATTGGTATAATCGAATTGTGGCAAGTATTGCCTTGCATTTTTGCAAGAGCCCCCCTCATGATTAGCCTGCCCGAACAAAAAACCCGAATCATGGTAGTAGGCAGCCGTAAGTAGTAATTGTAATTCGCACCCGCTCACCCTCTCTCCTGCTGCTATCTGCTTTGCAGCGGTGAAAACATCAATTGCATGATCGGCATTATGGTAATGAAAATGTTCGGGGAGCTCTTTTTTTATTTTGTCGAGAATAAAATCCCCGGCTTGTTCTACTTGCATTCAGTATTTATAATGGGCGCTAATATATTAATTTAAGAGAAATGCGGATCTTAAAGAGGCATGAAATCAGGAAAATCACACTTAAAAAAAGAGGCACCTACGGAGCCTTAATATTGTTTTTATTTTGCTATAAACATGGTACTCCTCCGGAGTTTGAGATCGTGAAAACACAACTCCAGAGGAGTACCATGTTTATAGCAGATTCCAAACACAGCTTTTCGACTCCATCGGAGTCTCCTTGTAGCCACTATTTAATATCGGAAGCGTCCTCCTACCTTGATATGAACTGGTGTATAATTCCGTCTTCCTTTTGAGTTTTATTTTTTAATAATAATTCACAGACGCAATTATGCGTCTCTACAATAAAAACAAAACCTATCAATTATCTTAGCAAAATGAACAGCTGGTTTAAAAACTATAAAGGCATCATCCTATTAATAACAGGTATTATCGTTGGCAGTATTGCCGGGGCTGTTTTGGGCGATAAGGTATCTGTGATCAAACCCATCGGCGATATTTTTCTGAACCTTTTGTTCACGGCTGTTGTGCCGCTGGTTTTCTTTGCCATAGCCTCGGCCATTGCTGCGCTGGATGGCTCACAAAAACTGGGAAAATTATTAGGCGTTACCTCGTTGGTATTTGTATCAACCGTGGTGGTGGCTGCTATAGTGACCATTATTGCCATCTGGATCTTCCCTATTCATCAACATCTCGTAGCCAGCCCTATCACCGAGGCTATCACTAAAAAGCCCTTCGGCGACCAACTGACCAGCCTCTTTACAACCAGCGAATTTTACCAGCTTTTATCACGCAAAAGCATGTTGGCCATGATCATTTTTGCAGTGATCACCGGCTTTGCCACCCTGAATGCCGGCGAAAAAGGTAAAGCATTTGCCGGTTTTTTGCATAGCGGCAACGAGGTTTTCAAGAATATTTTTAGCCTTATTATGAAAATAGGACCAATTGGGTTGGGCGCTTATTTCGCATACCAGGTTGGCGTGTTCGGTCCGCAGTTGTTTGGTGGTTATGCACGCTCCATGGCTTTATATTATGGCGTTGGCGCTTTTTATTATTTGGCGATATTTAGTTTATATGCCTTTATTGCTGGTGGTGTAAGTGCGGTAAAGCGATACTGGAAAAATAATATCGTGCCATCGGCCACAGCGGTGGGTACCTGCAGCAGTATTGCCACCATCCCGGCAAATTTGGATGCCGCTAAAAAAATGGGCATCTCTGATGCTATTGCCAATATCACTATCCCGCTTGGGGGCACCTTGCATAAAGATGGTTCAAGTATCTCATCTATAGTAAAAATGGCTGTGGTGTTCGCGCTGTTTGGTAAAAGTTTTAATAATGCCGAAACCATAGTGATAGCCCTTGCCATGACCGTTTTGGTGAGCCTTGTTGAAGGAGGCATACCCAACGGCGGTTATATAGGCGAGTTGCTTTTTATTTCGGCTTACGGCTTCCCTCCCGAAGCGCTTCCTCCTGCTATTATCATCGGTACCCTGGTCGACCCAATGGCTACCTTGTTAAATGCCACCGGCGATACGGTGGCCGCCATGCTGGTGGCCCGGTTTACAGAGGGACGAAGCTGGATGAAGCCGGAGAGCCCCCTAACTCCCTGAAGGAGGAACTATAACGGTTTTAATTATTGTTTATTAAATTGCCCTATAAACCTTAACATTTACCTCTATGTTGCACATTCTATACATTATCGCGATCATTGCCGAAGCCATGACGGCCGCCCTTTCGGCCGGGCGAAGAGATATGGACTGGGTTGGTGTTTGTATTATTGCCTGGGTTACAGCGCTGGGTGGCGGTACAGTTCGCAATATTTTGTTTAACCATTACCCCATGAGCTGGGTTGAACATCCTGAATATTTAGTGATCACCGCCGTGGCTGCCATATTAGCGGCCATTATTGCCCGCCTCATGACCAAAATGAAAACACTGTTCCTTTACCTGGATGCTTTGGGATTAGTAGTATTTACCATTATCGGCTGCCAAATAGCAGAACAGATCAATCTCCCTATTATCATCATCTTATTGAGCGGCATGATAACAGGTTGTGCGGGAGGTGTGCTGCGCGATGTATTATGTAATGAAGTCCCTTTGCTTTTCCGTAAGGAGGTTTACGCCAGTGCGTCTATTGTTACCGGGGCGTTTTACTTAGGGATTGAACATTTGGGTGCTCCTGCCGGGATATCTATAGTAATAGCTTGTGCTATTGGTCTGGCGCTGCGTCTGCTTTCTATCAGATATAACTGGCAAATGCCCAAGTTTGTGTACCGGGAAGAATGGCATTGATTCTTGATTTCGGATTTGGGATTTTCGATTTCGGATTTGCTTTACCTCAGCTGGAAGCTGACACTATGGTTCACCACGGGCTGAAAGCCCGCGGCAGTTGTATTTTTATAAACAACAAAAGCGAGATTTCATCTCGCTTTTGTTGTTTTGTGTCCAAACGTCATCCCGAATTTATTTCGGGATCCCATTTGCTAAATCTATATGCATGGCTTACACCCTGCATGTCAGGTGCCGAAACAAGTTCAGCATAACCAATTTTATATTTTATCCACACCATTATTGCCCCTTTAGGGGGTTAGGGGGCTATTCCGTACTCAAAGAATACGGCACATCCCTCACTTTCACAGCTCTTGTTTTATTGGGCTGAGGTGCCATGTTAAAGTTAAGCACTGCACCTTTTTTAAGCTCCGAATGGCTTAACCATGTTAAATCATACGGTTTACCGTTAACGCTTAATGTGTTGATATATTTATTAGCCGGGCTATTGTTAGCCGCATTGATCACAACAGTTTTACCATTCTCAAGATTTAACGTAATTTTCTTGAATAGCGGCGTACCTAATACGTATTGATCGCTGGCCGGGGTTACGGGGTAAAAGCCCATTGCTGAGAACACGTACCATGCTGATGTTTGACCATTGTCTTCATCACCGCAGTAACCATCAGGTGTGGCTTTGTAAAGTTTTTCCATGGCATCACGTACGTGGAACTGAGTTTTCCATGGCTCACCGGCATAGTTATACAGGTAAATCATATGCTGGATAGGCTGGTTGCCATGTGCGTATTGCCCCATGTTCATGATCTGCATCTCACGGATCTCATGGATGGTTTCGCCATAGTAGCTATCATCAAATACCGGCGGCATGCTGAATACCGAATCAAGTTTCACGATAAATTTCTGACGACCGCCCATCAGATCGATAAGGCCCTGCATATCCTGGAAAACGCTCCAACTGTAATGCCAGCTGTTACCTTCGGTAAATGCATCTCCCCATTTAAACGGACTGAAAGGTTTTTCAAATGTACCGTCCTGGTTTTTACCACGCATTAATTTAGTTTCAGGGTCGAACAGGTTTTTATAGTTCATAGCCCTTGTTTTGTAAATACCGATCTCCGACTCTGGTTTACCAAGCGCTTTACCTAATTTATAGATAGCAAAATCATCGTAAGCATACTCCAGCGTGCGTGCGGCATTCTCATTTATCTTAACGTCATAAGGTACATACCCTAATTTGTTGTAATACTCCACTCCCTGCCTGCCTGTTGCCTGCGGACCAGCATTATTTGCACCATGTACCAGAGCTTCCCACAAAGTACTGATATCATAACCGCGCAAGCCTTTCAAATAAGCTTCAGAAACTACCGACGCAGAGTTATTACCGATCATCACCGCTGAATACCCCGGGCTTGACCATTCCGGCAACCAGCCGCCTTCTTTATAGTCGTTAATGAGGCCTTCCTGCATTTCTTTATTGATAGATGGATAAACCAGGTTCAGGAACGGATATAAAGCCCTGAAGGTATCCCAAAAGCCGGTGCCGGCAAACTTATAACCCGGGAACACTTTACCTGTTGATGCGCTGTAATGCACGATCTTGTTATCCTTGTCTATTTCATACAATTTGTTCGGGAAGAAAACCATGCGGTAAAAGCATGAGTAAAAGGTACGCATCTGGTCGACAGAGCCACCTTCAACCTGTAAGTGATTGAGGGTTTTATTCCAGGTGTCTTTAGCCTTTTTGCAGGTTACATCAAAGCTGTCTTTACCCTGCTCACGTTCCAGGTTAACCTCAGCCTGTTCAATGCTGATGAATGACGATGCTACACGTAAATGAACCTTTTCACCTTGTGTGGTTTTGAAACCTATCAAAGCGCTGGCATGTTCGGCTTTTAACTCCAAACCATCGGCCTGGGTAGTATCGCTGAAAGTATGCGCATAGGTGATCGGCTTATCTACATAAATAACAAAGTAGTTTTTAAAGTTTTTAAGCGGACCACGTGCGTATTTGGTTGAGTAGCCTACGATCTTCTTTTGATCGGGCATGATCTTTACATATGAGCCTTTGTTCAGCGCATCGATCACAACAAACGAACTATCAGTTTTAGGATAGGTAAACCTGAACTGCGCTGAACGCTCGGTTGGCGTAATTTCAGTAGTTACATCATGGTCGGCCAGGTATACACTGTAATAATATGGTTTAGCGGTTTCCGCCTTGTGCGAAAACCAGCTTGCCCTTTTATTTTGCCCTACTGCCGCGTGTTTCGTAACCGGCATAATAGCAAACTGCCCATAGTCATTCATCCATGGTGATGGCTGGTGGGTTTGTTTAAACCCGCGGATCTTGTGCGCGTCATAAGTGTACGCCCAGCCATCGCCCATAACACCGGTTTGCGGTGTCCAAAAGTTCATCCCCCATGGCAGGGCAATAGCAGGATAAGTGTTACCATTTGAAAGATCGTAGTGCGAATCGGTACCCATCAACGTATTGATGTATTCAACAGGGTCGGTAACTTTATTTACCTGCTGAGCAAAAGTACCCGATGCCAACAACACGGATGTGATAAGTGCAAGGGCTTTTTTCATTGTTTTAATGTAATTAATATTTGGTGAAACGTTTTACCAGCCGTAAATATAAAAGACTGGCTTGATATGGCCAGTCTTTTATGTGTATTATTTGCAATATACAATTACCAACCCGGATTTTGGGTTAGTTTACTGTTAGTGCTGATTTCACGCTGCGGTATTGGCCACAGGTAATATTGTGCTTTAAAGGTTACATTCTGCTCTGTTTGTGAAGCAGTAGGATCGGCAAAAGTGTTTGACTGCGGCAGGTACGCCATATGGGTACGCTGCATATCAAAGTACGCTTTATTCTCGTAAGCCAACTCATGATAACGTTCTGTCCAGATGGCCTGGCGGAAAGTATCTTTAGTTAAATTACTCAACGGAGCCAGTTTTGCACGTGCGCGGATAGCATTAACAGCAGCATAAGCATCGGCAGTTGGGCCATTTACTTCGTTTGATGCTTCCGCGTAAATTAGCTGTGCTTCAGGCAAACGTAATAAAGTCCAGTTCTCATCGCTGTTACCGCTTTGTGCAGCACTTTCAACATGGAAATATTTGTAAAGTGCATGTTCGCCAAACTGAATAATATTGCTCGGGTTACCATACTGCGGATAACTTGAGAAATAAAACTGACGTTCCTGTGTACGCAAATCGCCTGCCTCATAGCTGGCCACAAACTGATTGGTAGGGATCATGGCACCCAGGTGGTCACCGTACGCGCCAACTAACAGGTTAAACGGAATGGTTAACTGAGGTATAGCGTTAGTTTGAGTTCCTACGAGGTAGTTGATCTGGAAAATTAATTCCTGTTGATTTTTATGAGCATTATCATGCAAATAAGCATAATCGGTAAACAATGAATACCAGCCTAAAACAGGCTGAATTTCAGATGCTGCTTTAGCATAGTTTTCGGTTTGCTTAAGTGGGAAACCTGCAGTTGTTAAGTAAACACTGGCCAGCAAGGTTTTAACTGCTCCTAACGAAACACGGCCGGTTGCATCGGTATTTGGCATACCTGAAGCTTCAGCTGCCTGCAAATCGGCGATGATTTGTTTATAAACATCGGCTACAGGTGTACGTGAAGGATACAAATCAGGGCTGTTCACGCTTTGACTTTTAACTATCAAAGGTACATCGCCGTACAACCTAACCAGGTGATAGTAAAAAAATGCCCTGAAAAAGTAAGCTTCACCTATCAGTTTCTTTTTTAACCCATCATCCATTGGGGATATAGCAGGAATGTTTTCAATTGCAAGGTTTGCATTGGCAATACCCTTGTAGCAATTGTACCATACTGTTTCAAATCCGGGATTAACTGCATCTGTACGCTGATGGATCACGTTACCGTTGTTAACGCTTTGTCCTAATGAAGTGGCATGGCCGGCAAATAACTCCAGTGTAATAAACGGGCTTTCGCCATAGGCATCACCATTCTGGAAAAAGTACATTACGTTATACAAACCATTTACAAAGGTTTGTGCCTGGTTTGAGCTGGCAAAATAAGTACTCTTAACAAAGTTGCTCTTATTTTTCTCATCGAGATATTTTTTGCAACCGCTGCTTACAGTAGCAGCAAGGATAAGTAAAAGACCACCTACCCAATATTTTTTTAAGTTAAATTTCATAGTATGATATTTTAACATTTTTAATTAAAGACTAACATTAACACCTAACAGGAAAGTACGTGGTTTTGGATAATCATAAAACTGGATACCCTGTGTAAAGTTACTTGAGCTGTTATAGGTAGAAACCTCAGGATCATAACCGGTATATTTGGTTATCAGGAACAGGTTTTGCGCCTGTGCATAAACCCTTAAGCGGCTTAATTTTAACTTCTTAAGTATGTTATCGTTAAAGGTATAACCAAGTGTTACCGCCCTGCCGCGGATAAAGTTTCCGCTTTCAACTTTGGTTGAATAAATTTCGGTTTGATAACGCACATAAGCAGGCCTGTCTTCGGCAATGCTGGTATTTTGGTTAGTTGGTGTCCAGGCATTAAGTACAGTTGCATAGCTGTTTGCCTGACCGGTACGGTCCTGACCCGAGTGACGGGTAAGGTTCATGATCTGGTTACCATAGTTAAACTGTAGATCAACACCTAAATCAACGTTTTTGTAACGGAAGTTGTTGCTGAAAGTACCGTAGCCATCAGGTATTGATTTACCCAAAACCACTTTATCAGCAGCACTAACTTTGCCATCTCCATTGGTATCCTGTATTTTCAGGTCGCCAGGCAACAAACCGTATTTGGCAGCTTCGGTAGCCTCGGCAGTTCCCCATGTTCCAAGCACTTTGTAACCGTAAAAGCTACCGGCCGGAAGACCAACGCGCATCAGGTTAAATTGCGACAGGAAGGTTGGGGCAAGGAAAATGTCATCATTAGATGCACCTAACTGAAGGATCTTGTTTTTAAGGAATGAGATATTAAAGGTAGTATTCCAGGTGAAATCCTGCGTTTTTATTGGGGTAGCGTTTATCGTAAACTCTAAACCTTTGTTTTGCAGCTTACCTATGTTTTTATACACTGTTTGAAAACCGCTTGTTTCTGGCAATGGTGCATTTAACAGCAACGCTTTGGTTTTTTTCAGGTAAGCATCAGCTTCGATATTTAAGCGATTGTTAAATAAGCCTAATGAGAAGCCTAAATCATACTCAGCCGTTTTTTCCCATTGCAAATCCTCGTTACCAATAGAAGTTTGGGTAGTACCCACCGCACTGTTACCACCAAAGGCATAGCCAACGGTATTAATATTTGCCAGTGAGCGGTACTCACCAATTTCGGAATTACCGGTTAAACCATAGCTCAACCTGAATTTAAGGTCGGATATAGTTTTGTTATCCTTCAAAAAGTCTTCCTGCGATGCGCGCCATGCAAACGCTGCCGAAGGGAAGAAACCATATTTTTTGTTGGTACCAAAACGAGATGAACCGTCTTCGCGGCCTGTTAAAGTTAACAGGTACTTTTCATTGTAGTTATAGTTCAACCTGCCGAAAAACGACTGCATTTGCCATGCATCATAATCAGACTCAGGCTTATTAGGCACAATACCGGCAGAAAGGTTATAATACTGATAAAAGTCGTCAGACAATGTACCGGTTGATCCTTTTAAACGAAGCTGTTGATAGTTTTGACGCTCGGCACCTACAACGAAGTTTACGTTATGTACCTTGTTGAAGGTTTTGTTGTAAGTAAAGTAGTTTTGCCATTGCCAAAACGTTCTGTTAAACTCCTCTATTGAAGCAGAGCTATAGCTTTGTCCTGCAACCGGACCGCCAACAAGGCCGCTTTGTGAAGCCGGGTTATAGTTAGCAGATGTAGTTACGCCCAAAACGCTGCGGAATTCAAGACCAGGCAACAGGTTTAAATTCAAATAACCATTACCGCTGAATATACGGTTGCGGGTAAGTGATTGAATTTCGTTAGCTTGAGCTACCGGGTTATCACCACCTTCAAGGTTCGGATAATCGGTACGTTTACCGTAAGTTCCGTCAGGGTATCTGACAGGAATAAAAGGCACCATCTCAATCAACATACGCGGGATATTGTTACCGCCTGTACCCTGATCCTGGTTACGGCCATCCTGGTAGTTATAGTTTAACGTAGCGCCAACTTTTACCCATGGCTTGATCTGGTTATCAACCGTTAAACGTACATTGTAACGTTTCAGGTAACTGTTAAGGATAATACCTTCATCATCGGCATAGTTCAGGAACAAACCATAGTTTACATTTTCGGCACCGCCTGTAAACGAAACGTTATGGTTTTGGCTTACCGAAGTACGGGTTGTAGCTTTTTGCCAATCAACATCATACAATGGGTTCAGATTTTGGTCGAACAGTTTACCGATCAGGGCAGTTCTTTGCGTTACCGGGTTACGGTCGGTATAGTCACCCGCAGCCCAGCCGGTAGGGTCATATTTCTTAATATTAGCGTACGAGATATCTTCAACCTGCATAAACTCCTTTGAGTTAAGCACCGGTATCTCTTTAAACATATGGTTTACGGCAACATAGGCATCGTACGAAATAGTACCGCCTTTTTTACCACGTTTGGTAGTAACCAAAATTACACCATTTGCACCACGAGTACCATAAATAGCAGTTGATGAAGCGTCTTTCAAAACGTCGATAGTCTCGATATCGTTAGGGTTGATAGCGTTACCGCCTTCTGTCCAAACTACACCATCCACAACATACAATGGGTCGGTATTGGTGTTGATAGAGCTGTAACCACGGATCCTGATCTTGGTTGCGCCGCCTGGTGCACCCGAGTTGCTCGACACGTTCACACCGGCAATTTTACCTGACAATTCCTGCTCAAGATTGGTTTGCGGGCGCTCCTGCAATTGTTTTGCGCCAACACTACCCACCGAACCGGTAAGGTCAACCTTTTTAGCGGTACCATAACCAACAACAACAACTTCGCTCAGCGCTTTTGGCTCCTCAGCTAAAACAACATCAATCTGGCTTTTACCACCGATAGGAACTTCTTTGGTAGTGTATCCTATAAATGTAAATATCAATGTACCGTTAGCATCAGGCGCGTTGATAGTGTATTTACCGTTAACATCGGTTTGCACACCAACATTGGAGCCCTTTACCCTAACAGTAACACCCGGAAGAGGGCCTTTGGCGTCGCTTACCGTACCCGTGATCTTGATCGGGGCAACAGCGATCTGCGAGGCAACCGGTTCGTCCTTCTTTTTTACGACTATGGTCTGGTCAAAAATTTTGTAGGTAAGCGGTTGATCTTTAAAGCATTGATCAAGCGCATTTTCAATAGATACGTTTGCAACTTCAATGTTGATTGCTCCGGCTTTTGAAACATCCTGCTTATCATACATGAAGTGGTAGCCTGTTTGTTTTTCAATTGAGCGGAGTACTTTTTCAACGGTAGTGTTTTTTTGGTGCAAAGTAACTATCTGGCTATAACTTTTGGCACTCACATGGGTAAGGGCCGCAAGTATAATAAAGGCAGTTAACTTCATGGCCAATATAAATTTGCGTAATTGGGGCCATGCCAAAGGCGTGGCCTTAGAATTAAAATTCATAAGTTTGTAGAGTTTGGGTTAAACATTAACTTTCAATTCGTCGATTGTAGATTTTTGGGACCCAGATATTTAGGCCGGGAAAGTACTGCGAATACTTCCCGGTTTTTTTTATATGCTGATTTTGGGGTTTTGCTACATGTGTTTAAACACATGATAAACCGTTTTACCAATTTGATCCCAGGGGTCGGGCTAAATGATCTTAGGTATTTCTTCCATCATAGGGTTGTTTAAATTGTTAACAATTGGTTGCTTAATATAGTAGGTATAATAATTATGCTATTGTTGTATGGTAATGCGCTTATCTTCGATTTTAAATTTCACGCCGGCGTAGCCAAGCATGTTCATTAATTCGGATGCTTTTACATTTCGGGATATCCGGCCTGTAAATTCGCGCTGTGGTATTTTGCCTTCATAGGCCACCTCAACATCATACCAACGGGCAGCCTGCCTCATAATGGCATCTATCCCGGCATCTCTGAATTGAAAAATGCCGTCTTTCCAGGCTATTTCATCATCTACATCAACATCGTTGAGTACTTTCAGCCTGCCCGCTTTATTAAGTACAGCCTGCTGCCCCGGCTTTAAAATGCCGCTTGCTGTACCATTACTTATTTTCACCGAACCTTCTAATAAGGTAGTTTTCATTTCGGCTTCGTCATTATAAGCCATGATATTAAAATGCGTACCTAAAACCTCAACTGTTGTGTTATCAGATTTAACCCTGAAAGGCATCTGCGCGTTTTTAGCTACCTCAAAGTAAGCTTCGCCGGTGATGGTAACCTCACGTGTTTTGCCCGTAAACCTGGTTGGAAAACTTAATGATGATGCCGAATTCAGACAAACCTTGCTCCCATCCGACAAGACCAGCTGATACTGGCCGCCACGCGGAGTTGAAATAGTATTTATAGCCAAAGCATCAGCATCAATGTTGCTGCCGGCTTTATAAACCAGCTGGCCGTTACGGGTTTTATTGATCTTAGTTGTACCCTGTTGCGCCAGCAAACCGTTTTGCGCGCTATCAAGTGTAATGGTTTTACCGTTGGCTAAGGTTAAAACAGCTTTGTTGCCACCCGGTAAAGCATCATTTTTAAAATGAGTTTTGGCAATACTTTTTTTTGTAAAAACCTGTTTCTTTTGATTGCTATAAATGTAAGCGCCAAAGCCTACAAGAAATAATAATGAAGCAGCAACACCCAACTTTCTCCATGGTAAACTATTATTCTTTATCGGGAGCTGGGCAGTTTGTTCGGTATTAGTCCTTAAGATCCGTGTGAGCATATCCTCACTTTTCGAGCGGTCAAAAAGCGGCCCCTGATCGTCAAGACTATCCCATGCATGATGTATAAGTGCAGCAAGCTCGGCATCCGTTGCCGATGAGTTGATGATCTCAAAAAGTTCATCACGCTCGGCCTGCGTGGCGGTGCCATTATAATAACTGTTAAATAAATAGTCAAGCCGGGCGTAAAGTTCGCTCATAGTAATATTTTTCGGTATAACTGTATAATTGGCTACAGTGAGTTCGGGCAGATCTCATATACATGACACCTGTAATATTAAAAAAGGGGGTAGAGCTTTTTAAAAAAAATAAAAAAAGTGGATTAACGCCATAATCATTGCTATAACTTCCATACGCTCATGCACATATTCTTTTATTGAGGTTGTGGCAATTTGGAGGTATTTCTTAACTGTTTCGCGGGATAGCTCCAGCTCATCGGCAATTTCATGATATTTTAAACGGTTATGCCTGCTCATAAGATAAACCTTTTGCTGCTGAGCCGGCAACTGATTTATTGCCTCGTCAATCAAATTATAATA
>Ga0163162_10005319_pt1 | contig 12422 bp, 9 predicted proteins | sample S55metaG_FD_115310 | JGI IMG/M metagenome (GOLD analysis project Ga0163162, IMG submission 115310) | Switchgrass rhizosphere microbial communities from Kellogg Biological Station, Michigan, USA - S5-5 metaG | ecosystem: Host-associated > Plants > Roots > Rhizosphere > Soil | place: USA: Michigan...
GCTGAGCGTAATGGGCAACCAGTAGGCGGATTTAACTGGCGTACTGGTACTGGGGGGATTGAAACTAACGAAGTGCTAGCAGGGATGTTGGAAGCCGGCGGGGGGATTGATGCCGGTAGCCAAGAGTATTACATCTCAAAGGCCGAGTACCCGATGGTACAGTTCTTTAACTTCATGATGCGTCGTGAACAAAAGCTGTTCTATCATAACTACATCACTGTTCGAGATTCGTTTATTCTCGATAACGTTACCGGTGCGGTAGATCCAATAAAGAAAGACTTTGTAGAAGAAATCAGCCGTCGTCCTGAGTTTATCAAGACAGTGGCAAACCAGGGTATGATCATCTTTGGTTATATCTTGATTGAAGAGTTGCGTCGCAGTAATAAAGAAGAGTGGACTCAACAGGATTATTTCAATGGCGTACAGTTAGCTGTTAGCCATTTATTGCTCTTGGAGTTCCTTAGCTGGATTTGTTATACCAAGAAAGGTCAAGGCTGGATCAACCGGTTGCCAAAGCGGCTGGAAGACATCCTTAGTAATCTGGACCGGTTTAAAGAACAGTTTAGTATCATGTGGGATTTCTTTGATGCAACATTCCCATACGCACAGCTTGACTTTGTAAAACGTATCAGTACACCGCTTGAATATGCAAAGCTTAATGATCCAGATCAGTACGCAGAGTTCCTTGGGTTCACACCAGGCCGCAAGATCGACGCAAGCTATCAAAACATTGAGCTGCAAAAGACGTTAGAAATGATTCGCCGTAACGCACAAGAGTTTAACAACGGTGGTTATCAAGAACACCATCATCAGGCCGCTAGCCAACCACAATACGAAGAGGTCAATATGACTTGGGGTAACTTCCGTAGCGATTTGGAAAATCTCGATATACAAAATAAACACACGTTTGACTTGAATCACTACTTCAAGTACACCGGTCGTGCAAACCACTACTACGTGGCAGAAGGCGATTGGAAATACATCCAGCGTGTGTTCCGTCGTCACCCTGACCAACGTCAAGAGCACGCAATTGCCCACAACGTTTATCGTGTGGTAGTTATTGACCTGGACAAGAATGACGGCTGGTTTAGCTACCCAGTACGTTTGGAGAACGTTGACGTGCCAATCCTCATCCAGAACCCAGCACTTCTGTTACCACCGCTCGACAAGATGCGCGCCGATGGTGATGTTTATCCCGGCATTGTTCCGGTAGCACTGGAAGATGTTACCGACAAAGATCTGTTGGTTAAGATTCCGGTAATCAAGAAACAAGGTAAAGGTACACCGGCCATTGTGGTATCCGATCCGGTAGTTGCTACTGAATCGAAAACCATTATCGCTGACATCAGCCTGATTACCAACAAAGTTACCGCTGATCTGAAAGGCCAGGCCGCTTGCATCTTTACTGATGTAAGTTCCTGGGACGTCTACGAAGTAGATAAACCAGAAATCAAAACCCGGCTGTTCCATGATCTTCCATTCCTGTTCGCTGATAGTGAAATGGATCTTCGACCTAACCTGGTTGAAGCTGGCGCGCTGTTGGCTCATTACTTTGAGCAGGGGATTATTCCAGAAAGCCTGGCTGAGTTTATTAACGGTCGTCTGACTGACATTACTAACCAGTGGCTGGTAAACAGCTGTGGTTACAACATGGTCGAAGGCAAAGGTGGTGGCGGTAAGCTCCAGATCAAAAGCTTTGTAAAAGATATCCAGGCTCTCAATGAACACCTGCGCAGCAAAGATGCTCTGGTATGGAACATCCTGATTGATAATGAGGCTGACAACTACATTAACAATCATCTCAAAATGTTCCACAAGGTTAACCGGTTTATCCAAGCTCCAGAAAACATGTCAGCAATTGACAAGTTGAAAGACGATAACAACATTTACTTCATCCGCGATTTCTATATCGCTAACGTTGTAAATGACGGTGGTCCAATTTACGCTGAAGAAAACGTCGCACAGTACATCAAACGAAGTGTTCTCCCAGAACTCTTCCAGCTGGTAGAAGTGCAAGTTGAAATGGAAGGTGAAGACCTTACTGCCGGTTATCGTGATCATTTGATCCGTTTCGGTTCCAGCAATAACCTGTGGCTGTTCAGCTACAGTGTGGAAGACCGTAACGTCGCTACGTTGCGTCACATCAATCCAGATAAACCGTTGGTGCTGTTGAAGACCAATTGACTGTATATAACCCTACTGGCCTTTGCGGGCCAGTAGGGTTATAGTTTATTGTTTTAACTTTTGAAAAGACTCAGGTCTATATTACTTGGGTAGATAAACAACAGTAAATCATTTGATTACTAATTAGGAGTTCTACCATGAAAGTAGTTAACAATTTCGCAGCAGTACTGGCCGCAGTAAATACTTCCGCTGGTTCTTGCAAAGACGATCATGCGTGCGGTGGTATGCGTGACATCTTCGGTCTCGCCAAACTGGTTACAGGCAGTAAAGAATTCACCGTTAGTCTGCACGATGCACGCTATTTCTCGCTCAATGCAATGTACGTTGATTCGTTTAACCTACCACACATCAGTCGCGATAGTTGTGGCGGTGTGGTCGAGAAGTTTGACAAAACAATGGAGCAATCCATTCTCGACTACAATGAAAACCAATCTACTAACATCATCACCGCAAGCTTTATCACCGACGTCCATTTCCTGGTCGACGGAAAGCTGCAACCAGTAGATCTGGTATCCCCAGAAAAGCTGGCAGAACTACAAGCAAAAGCAAAAGAAGGTTACGATGCCTGGAAAGCTCGTGACTCCAAATAGTCCCATCCGGGAAAGCCTCTAATCGAGGCTTTTCTTTTTAGTAAGAAACCATCTATTTCAATCAGGAGATACACCGTGGAAAACGCTCAACCAAAGTTTGCTACCCAAGATGACTTCCAGGAAACTTTTGTCATCATGCGTCCAATCCTGGATCAATTTCAGGCTACCAACGAAGCACCACGTTTTACCAGTTTCCCGATCACCATTCCCGGTCGGCTGCTCTTCAAAGAGCGCGGTGATACCGAACAACCTTACGTGGACACCTCGGCCATCGCTCAGGCGTTTTCAGACATCCGTCGGGCCGGTAACTGGCCTAAAGATTTCCTCCGTCTGGAGAACCTCCTGGAGCGTATTACGGTTACGTTGTTGAACATCCTGGATAACAATGAAGCCGAAGCTTTCTCCGAAAACTGCGTCTTCTTCATGGCCCCGCCAAACACCAACAACGTCATCGACTCCATCGCCAGTATGAACGTTGCGCAAGGCGCCAAGACCCAGTACTGGGTTTACATGTATGTCAACAAAACCTTCGAACCTACCCCGGTCGAAATTGACGAAGCAATGGCTCTGTTCAACAAGATCGATTTTGATCGACTGAACAAAGTTGCCTCGGAAATTGCAATTGACCAGGGCAGTGATGTACCAACTGTATTCCCAATGGTGGTTAAACTCACCGACATCCTGGAATACACCGACGAAACCGCTATGATCAAACCAGAAATGGTAGTTGGTCATCTGCACAACATTTTCCAGGCGGGTAACTGGCCAGAGTCGTTTGGAGAAATGCCGAAGTTCGCCGAAAACTTCATGGCGTTCATCACCAACCTGGCAACCATGCACGAGCCGGAAGAATTCGGCTATAACGAAGAAGCTCTGGTGCTGTTCGCTACTGATGAACAGGTTCCAGGCATGGCAGCTGTAACTGATCTGCATGATCTCAAAGACATGCCAAACGTAAACTGGGTGTTGGCAAACGTAACCAAATAAAAGATATACTACTCCTACCGCGCAAGCGGTAGGAGTAGTAGTCTCTAACACTTTTATTTTTTGCCGCCTTTCCAAGGATTGTAATCAGGAGAAGTAGGATCACTGCTACCAGCTGACTTACCGTCCTCAGGAACGTCCGTTTCATCGGTTGTTTCATCTGGCTTAGGTTCACCATCTGCTGGCGGTTCTTCCTCTTCTTCTTCACCCGGTTCCAATGCAGGCGGTTCTTCAACATTAAGACCATCGTCACCAGTACCCGGCTCAGACAAGTCACCAGTTAAACTGGCGTCAGCGTCCAAATCACTATCTTGGGTTTCTTCGTCACCACTTGCCTCATCAATATCGCTACGCAGTTTATCCAGCAAAGCCTTGTGAGACTTAAGGAAAGCCTTATCATTCTTGAGCTTCTCGGTCATGTACTGAACGAAGAACTCTTGAGAGTTAGCCTGCTGATGGATAATACCGTGTACCAGAGAAGCAATACCACCACTCTTACCATCGTTGACAACATCGTCGAATGGCATTGGAATGTTGTAGCGTTTAAACGCTTCGGTGTAAAAGTAAGCTTTAACATGTTTGAGGATTGTCTCACCACTTGCCTTGCCATCGGTAAACCCGAGACCAGTAGCGATGTCAGTTAGGATGGCTCCACCACTTGCAATCTCCATCCATTTAGTAACCAACGCGTCAACAGCTTCCAGCTGGTTCTTCAGTTTATCAGTGGACTCAATACTGGACGGGATAGGGAAACTAACCTTAACCGCAGTAAAGAAGTCAGCCAACAACATGTTTACAACTTGGTTCTCATCGCCAGGGATAACAACCTTGCTACCTTCTGGTTTCCAAAGTTTCTTGTTGTCTACAATCACTTCAACCAATGCATTTAACAGGGGCTCGTTTACACGGGCATGTTTACGCATGAAGTCTACAAGGAAGTCAGCCAAAGTATCCTGCCAGTTAGCAGCCTGGTTAACAACCATGTCGTGTTCAGTAATTGCTTCAATCTTGAAGTTATTCGCGTCATCACTAACATCCAACCAACTACGAGGAGTATGGAAGTAGTTAGCAATGTCATTCATAACCTTTTGACGGGAGGTATCATCCACTGGTTTAAAGTGGTTCTTCTCCATGTGCTGCATATCAATCTCTGGCACAGCTACCAACGGGTTATCCCCAGCATTAACTTTAATAGTCAAAGCCGAGTTACGCATCGAGTCAACAATGCTTGGCACCGAGAGCTGAGAAGAGGAGATAAGACTGTGTAAGCCTGGGTTGTTGTCGTAGAACGCAGCCCGTGCAATAGCAGCCGTGTTCTCAGGATCTCCATCCTCCTTACCATGCGTGATATTCATCAACGTATGGGGTTGCGCAGCCTCCAAGTTAGCCAATGTGTCAGCAACGTCAAAGGCAGCCAAACGGGCAATGTGCATCTTAGCCAGTTGGGTAAGCGATTGGCCAGTACCAAGGTCGCTATACTTCAGCGCCATGTAGGTAATAGCTTCACCGGGGATGTACAAACAACGAACACCCTGTTTAGCAAACATACGGGACAAGAAGATCTTGTTGACTTCCTCATCCAGAGTAATGCTTACCGAGTCCGCCTTGTCGCTAATAACAGCCGATGTAAACTGACGAATAAGGTTGGACCTGTTAATGTCCGCAAACTCACGCATATCAAAATCACATGGCTTGCCAGACTGAACAGTGCGAAGACTAGAGATGATAGCGTTTTCGCTACCAGTCTTGTTCTTATTGGAAAGGCCACCTCTAACCGCCGACGTAGACTGATAGAACTCAGTGTCGGTAGTGTTCTTGAGGAACTCACCAGTATCACGGTCCATCAAAACAATTACGTCTGGGTTAGCCCGCCGAACACCATTGCGGTGAATAGGAACACATGCCTCACTAGGGATGTGGAAAACCAGACCACGCCCGTAAGGAGCCACCGACAAGGTATCAATGCTCTTAACAAACTGCATTGACTGCGAGCGAATATTTCGGCTTGGATAAAGCTCCCGTGCAATCTCAGCAACCTGATGCGAATCCAAGTTCTGGGTTGTTGCGTCAGACGGAGCGGCCTTCTTTCTTTTTTTGTCTGTGTCGTTGGGTCCGATTGGATCACGGTCCTTATCTTTCTTAAGGGCGCGCTCCACCATCATGTTGATGTTCTCGTTACCAACTACACTACCCAATTGCTCTTCACGACGTTTCTGATGAAACCGTGGCAGAAACAGGCAAGCAGGGTTATCTGTAATAGTGATATCAATCTCGTTAGATGGATCAAACTCACTATCAAAGAGACGGTATTCATCTTCTTGAACAGACCCCGCATCTTTAAGCAAACGTTCCAGACCATTAATGGAAGAGGCTGCTGCCTTTTTGTTAGGGTCTTTAATAAACTTACCGAGGTTACGAACCTTTACCTTATTAGTGGTAGGATCGTTTGCAAACGAGGTATTAAACTCGTCCATAGCAGCTTCACGGAACTTGCGTTCGTAAAGTTTAAATGCTTCAGCACCTTCACGAGCTTTGGCATCTAGAGTCTCGGTTTCTGAATTATGTTTAGGGTCAACTTCGCTACCGTTGATCAGGTAATCGAGCCCAGGACGACTAAGATTAAAAAGGACGTAGCTCCCTGTATTCCAGAGGATATCCTTAATCATTTTGCTAAGATCTTCCTCGATCTTATAGTCGTTGGTGAAGTATTCTTCCCATACCTTAAGGAGTTCTGCGTGCAGCGCAACGTTCTTCAGTTTAGAAGGGATCGTGCTGTACGTAAGGATCTTGTCCTGCTTACCGTTAGGGTAGAGCAAGATAGTGTCCCAAATCAACTCTGCCTTGTCCACGTACGGTGTAATTGCACGCAGATCGGTTACAGCATTGATGTTGTTACTTAAAACGTCACTGAGCCGTTGTAACTTATATTGGTTAACAGTTTCAACACCACCTACGTCACCCTTTTCTGGCGACACGCCATTAAGAGGTACTGCGTTGCGAAGGGTGGCCCGAATGTAAGAAGGCATGTTACTAAAGTTCTGCCGTACCTGAGTGATATCTACGGGGGTATTGCCCACCGTAGTGGACCTGGTTCTATACGACATGTGAATTCCCTTAGCGAGTTAACTTATGAATAATGCTGATAAAGACCGGTACTTCAGGGATATCTTTTCCCTTGCAAGAACCATGGTTATCAAAAATGAGGCGTTAGCAAAACGATATAACCAGGCCCTAGAGCGCGTGGGTTACGTTGTAAAGGAAGATAAGGCTACTTGGCGGTACTACATGAACCTTAACGGGGACTATCATGAGACCGACGTTCCCATGACCGTTAACTCTTTGGACAACGATGAAGAAATCGTTTTTAACAAAGAGAACCTGCGTGTTCACTTGATTACTTTTCGTGAATACGCTAAAGGTGGTTATTGGTTTAAGCAACTCACCGAACGTTATCCTGCTCAGCCAACACTGATACGCGGCATACTCTCTCCGATCCCTTATGCAGAGACGATTTCCGCCGATGACTATAAGATTCTTCGCTACAATGAAAAATTAGTATTGTGGAATGAAGACCAGTTAATCCCGAAACTTCAAAACTTCATTAAGTCAGAAGTTAGTCAGCTTTTTAGTAACGAATACATCGGTACGGATAACTTGTTTCTTCCTACCATGAACCGTGTTCTCATGGCTGACATTATTAAAGCGATTCACACAATTCGTATTGAGGACATGTACAGTCGTCATAGCCACGACTTTTATATTTGGAGTCACATTGACTCCTACGGGGATTTCTCCAAATATAAAAACAGTCTTAATCACGAACAAACAATGTGGCTGTTTCGTAACATTGCCTGGATTAAAAACAACCCAGGTCAGACGTTGACGTTTAACAAGTTGATGGAGAATTTGCTGACCATCGCAAATATTCCTTTGGCTAAGTTTGACATGGTGGAAGGTACTGCAACCCAGCTGGATGATCTAAGCCCGACTCCGTTGTATCGTCGTCTTAACCTTAACCTCATTGAGGACTACGGTCGGGAACCCACCTACAACACCACTGAACAGATTATCCTTAAACAGCAGTTGTTAGCCAGGGATAACTACGATCAAACGGCTATCTATCAAGAGGAAGCCTTAGAGCGTGGTAAATACAGCCTTCATTCGGAACTACCAACCAAAGTTTTAGAATCTAGCATGCGAGATTACACTAATCGTCATGCTGATACTTTGATGTCGGTTGTGTATAACGAATGGATTTATCTGGCCGGTAACAAAAAGTTTACAGGACGTGTGGTTGTTGCTGATCCAAAGACTGGTAAACAAATTCGCATGACCGTAACTGATGCATATCACATCTGGCGTTATCTGGTAGATTATAGCAACGGCGCACATCCCGTTGACATCTGTCCGGTTTATTATCAGAACGTGATGCGCATTCGCCCACCTACCATTGCTGATGTTTATGAAGCCGGGGGTAAGAACTTTATTTATCCAGAGTACTTGGCCTATGATATCCGCGATATCTGGTTTCCAGTTGCCAACTTCGTAGCACCAGACTATCTTGTCCAGTACGCCTTTGAGGTTTATGAGGCGATGTGGAAACACAAGAAGATGTACAGTCAGTTCTACGATCTGAACAAACGTGCTCGTGTTAAGAACGCCACTAAGACAGTTTATGAATCAGGTTATGTCAGCCTTGGTGAATATACCAAGTATGATTTGTTGTTGAGAGATTACAACCTGGATTTCTCTGACTACTCGGCTGCTGAATGCAAAACGTTTGCCTGGGCTATCTTTCAACGGGTTACAGGTTGGGACACCAACATCCAACCAAACATGCGTGTTAAGCAAAGCGACCTTATTGACATCATGTCTCGTCTCTCCTCGTACACCATCCATTTCATCAAAGAGATGGCTGATGAGATTGGGGTTATTGAACTCCCTAACGAGGTATCAGTCGGTGACAGTAAACTGACAGGTCCTGGTAATAGTCTGATTGGTGACTTTGAAAACGTAATGCTTAACACACAGTCCAATATGGATGGTATTCGAGAACTAGAGTCTGTGCTTGCTGTGCTGTTCCCGGACAAGCCGACTATTAAAGCTGACATGGCCGCGACCATCAAGCTGAAAGATAACAACTTCATTAAGAGTGTTGACAGGTTTAAGCACTCCTTTGAATACACTGTTAAGATTCTGGATAACTCTTACATCCGTTCTATTGGTAATGATGACCCGATTAACTACTTTGTTATACCTGACACGTACTACGGTGTTTTGGGAACTCCTGATGACACGTTCTACCTCCCAAATACGTATTACGGGGTGCTAAGCAAACCGGACGGGACGTTCTATCTTCCTAAAACCGATTACGGTGTGTTGCCCGCTAAGACCAATCCTAAAAAGGACGGTAAGTAGTCATGAGTAACAAAGCCATCCAGCTTATTAAAAAGAAGTACTTTGAAGATTTGTACATTACCGATAAGGCAATTATTGCGGCAACGCAATTTGATCTGGTAACTGTTAACCGAAGAGGCAACAATGTCTTTCAGGTTAGCAGGCCAGGTTCAGAAACGTCTTATTACGAAGTGCGCAAGGTAGATCTGACAGGACTTGACAAACTCAAGTCCTTGACGATTCCTCCTCGTAAACCAACTGATGTTGATATCACCACTAATAAAGCGCTCATGGCCGAATGGATCTATCGCTGCACTGGGCATGAGTTGCAAGAAGAAGATATTGGCAGGTTGGTAGTCGATCGTGACAATGTTTTGGTAGTGGTGTCACCGGATTCTATGCGCTTTAAATCAAGCTTCCAGCTTATTCGTTCATAAGGAATTTACCCATGGCTTTGTCCGCCTCTGAAATCCAAGACCAGAACAGGTCGGAAGTACCTACGCAGACCACCACCAACACTGCGTATGGCAACATCATCATGAAGTGCCTGGCTACCCGTCAGGGGTTTAACCTGCCGCGTTACACCACACTCAACGAACGTTACGGGATCATGGCTGAAGAGTCTATTGGTCCAAAAATGCCAACCAACTTTGAACTGAAGTATTTCGGCGTTGGTATTCGCGGTGCTAACTGTGTAGGCCAAGATGCTCTTGGCGTTAGCAAGATGAAGGTTAACCAACACCAACCAACTGACATGAACTTGTTTGTTCATATCCCGGTTGCGTGTCGTCCAGTCGATAACGACTTCGATAACGTTAACCGCGGTAAGTATCGTCTCCGTGTTATCGAAAACGGCTTTGATGGTCAAGCTTATGTCTTCTATTACCTGCGTCTGATTGACTTCTCGCGTTACAATCCTGAAGTTAACAAGATTACTCGTGATGAATCCGGTAATGAGTTACCAGTGCCGTTTGTACCAAGTCGTGACAGTCTGTTTAACCCACAACCGGTTGCTACTACTAGCGAAGGCAGTGTGCCTATCTCGAACACTTACATCAACTCTTCGGCAGTTCTTGGTTGCAGTTTTAACCAAGGTGACCTGCAAGAACTGGCTAACGCCTGTCAGAAGAAGTACGGCGATGCCAGTTACGCGGCTATTAACGAGACCATGGTTTGTTGGGGTGTTGATACGCAAATCGACGGCACTACTGGCGGCGGCGGTACTATCCGTTTTGCAGAAGTGCAGAGTGCTGTTGTTTCCCACTTCATTACTGAACGTGATGCACGTAGCGCACTGAACAACGAACGTTTGAACATGGACTTCGATCACGGCGCTAGCGAACCAATGCTGATCTTTACTAACTCCACCGCTGGCGCGGCTTCTCAAGGAAACTGAATATGGACGCATTAGCCGCTTTGGCCGATCAGCTCGGCACGGTTAATGTGCATCTCCCTATTACTGAGGGGATGTACAGTTATCAAGCCATTGAGCTGATCAGTGACATTTACATTCCGGAATATCGTTTGGACCAGTCCAACTATTCCGAGTCACAAGCTTATCGTAACAAAGATGGCAAGTTGAGTATTGACATTAAGGAAGCCGAAACCAATACTGTGTTAATGACCTTTGTCAACATGGTCTCTGGTCCTGCTAAGTCAGTTGGTGGGTTTATCCCATCAAAAGAAGTTATCGCCTTTTTGTTTGAGCCACTTAAAGTGGATATCGCAGAAGAGTTAGGGCTCCTTCAACGAATCCCTATGGGCGTTCCGCTGCCAAAGTTTGAAACTGCCAATACGCAGGCTTATGAACTGGCGACCTTCTTGAACAGCTATAACTACAACGGACGCTGGATGGCTGGTACATTTGGTGAGCTGTCTACTTGTGGTTTTGAATTGGTTTATCTGGGTCCAAGCAGGGAAGCTCCAGAAAACTTTGTAGTGGGGTTGTCACCTATGGTGGCTATCATCAAACTGCATTGTGGTAACAAGCCGGGTCACATATGTCTAAGGACTTAAAAACTCCTGAGATAGTAAGGGTCATAGGGATTGACCCTTCTACCACAAACATGGGCGTGTGTATCATTGATGTAGACCTGACAGTTAAGACCCCTTACAAGCTGGTGTATCTAAACACCATCAAAGGGGATAAGGTCCTCTACGATATTCCCGTTCAGTATGACGATACCAACGGAACCTCTGTGCTGGCTCGCAGTTTTTGTTTAGCCAGGGCTCTAGGAGAGCTTTTAGATTACTATACCACAGAGTTCGTGTTACATGATGATGGACAAATGGAAGTCCGTGAACGTCATCTAACAGGTATTATTGAGGACAACTTCTTAGGGGCTGCTGTATTAACCTTTAAGCAGTTAGTCCAGTTTGTGTCGTTGGCTCAAAATGCGTACATTAGTCGTGGTATTCATGTAAGTAGTGTTCTCCCTAACCCAGCTAAGGATATTGTTGGGGCTAACTTTAAAGGTAGCCAAAAGGAGGACGTACACAAGGGTGTTATGGCTTACGAGCATCTGGACTCTACGGGGTTCGATCTCACCGTAATTGACGAACATAGCGCCGACAGTGTTGCTGTCACGTTGTATCGTTGTGAAATGCTTGCCAAACACTATGGGGTTTTCCATGAGTGATCAATCAGACGACAATAACCTTTCTGGTAAATGTCTTGTCGAAACCCAAAATGATGTAGAGAAAGAAGTATTCGGGGGGCAAACAGTTCGGCTGCGCAACCTGGGTGGTCTTACCGCATCTGTTACGGTTTGTATTACTGCTTTGATCAACTCTGCTGTAATTTACCTTTCCGTTCGGGATCACAATGTATGGCCTAGCGAGACGAGCATGTTTATCATGGTCGTTGGTCCAGTTCTCATTGCCTGGAGCTGGATGTCTGTTAACCAGACGCTGAAGACTTTGTTTAATGGTGCCAGCAGTATGACTAGATTCCGTAGTCGTGTGGCTAACATCATTGCCCCAAGCTCAACAGAGCAATCTGACAACAGACAACAGTAGAAGTTGACTAGTTATGTGCCGATGCAGCTATAACCCCTCTAGGAGCCTGTGAGGGCTCCTAGAGGGTATATGGTTTATGTTTGTGTCTGCGCTAATTAGGGAGGTTTAAGTGCGGTAGTTGGCTGACGTGGCGCAAGGTCAATAATGCGATTCATGTTCTTGACCAATTGCTGGACGGTCTGCTTAGCACCCCAGAGTGTTACATCCTTCTCATCCAATACTTGTGTGGTCTGGATGAGAATTACTCTA
>Ga0163162_10005320_pt1 | contig 12421 bp, 11 predicted proteins | sample S55metaG_FD_115310 | JGI IMG/M metagenome (GOLD analysis project Ga0163162, IMG submission 115310) | Switchgrass rhizosphere microbial communities from Kellogg Biological Station, Michigan, USA - S5-5 metaG | ecosystem: Host-associated > Plants > Roots > Rhizosphere > Soil | place: USA...
ACGTTCTCTACAGCGTCAAGGTCAAGCTCTATTCCTGTATAGGTATCCTCAGTAAAAGCGGTTGCATGAGCGACAGCCTGGATAAAGTTCCTTTTCTCGTGGATGAAAATGTCCTCGTAAGTAATACAATCAATGAAAGGATTGTTGACCATTTCTATCCAAACGTTTTCCTGGATATAATTCTCATGAAGACCAATTACACAGTATTTGTCTAAGTATCCATCTTCATCAGCATAATGAAATGCATTGCCGCTGTGCCTGCCTTCAAGAGGACGGAAATCAGCATGGGCGTCTAGATTTACACAGTTTAACTGGGCAAGAGGAATAACCTCAGCCTTGTATAATCCTTTAGCAGCGCCTTTTATAGCAGGGTAAGCGTTGTTGTGCCCCCCTCCTATTATGATGGGTATTTTCTTATGTTCTGTTATGATCTTTACCAGTTTTTCTACTTCATCATCAATGGTATTTACAGCATGGCGATATGCTTCGATCTTTTCCTCGTCTGTGGCTGCATGGCTCTCTATCAGTATCTCAAGGTCATCAAAATCAAAGTGGCCTCCGAGCATTATTTCTTCTCCGTTAAGGAAGTCGTTGCTCTGGGTATTAAGGAAAGAAGATATAAAAGAGAACCAGACAGAATCCTTACCGCCCTGCCCACCATTGGCCCTAATGCCAATGTCCTCAGGAATTCCAAATAGAACATACTTAGAAGATGATTCCTTTAGCAATTGCTGGAACTTTCCTTCGCTGTCAAAACATGATACCTTCTCCCCCAGCTTGGTCTCGAACTTACGGAGCTTGGTCAGTAATAATATATCGGCTTTGTTATAATACTTGAAGTGCTTCATAGTGGGAAGGTAGGAATGAATTATGAATTATGAATGCTGAATTATGAATGAAATACACTAATTTGATATACTTTAAAAATCGAAACTATGAAAACAATACTACTGGCATTATTCATTCTCTCAACAGCACTGATAGCTAATGCACAAAAAGATACGGTCTGGAGGAAAGGGGGATTGCTTTCGCTGAATCTTAGCCAGGTATCATTTACAAACTGGGCGGGCGGAGGACAAAACTCCGTTGCAGGAAATGCGCTGGTAAATTACTTTGCGAGCTACAAAAGAGGTAAGATTGCATGGGATAACTATATTGACCTGGGGTATGGAATTCTTATGCAAGGCAAGAATGCGCACTTAATAAAAAGCGATGATAAAATCGATCTGACATCTAAGTTTGGCAGGCAAGCTTCCAAGCATTGGTATTATTCTGCTCTTGCTAATTTCAGGAGCCAGTTTGCCGCAGGGTACAATTATCCCAATGACCAGGATGTTATTTCTAAATTCTTTGCACCAGCCTACGTTACTGTAGGACTTGGAATGGATTACAAGCCCGGTAAGAATTTTTCCCTGTTCCTCTCTCCTGCATCTGCACGCTTTATTTTCGTATTAGATAATGATCTTTCAGATAAAGGAGCCTATGGGGTTGATCCCGGTGAAAAAGTAAGAACAGAGTTTGGTGCTCTATTAAAAGCTATCTATAATAAAGACATTGCGACCAACATTAATTTAATGACCTCACTGGATCTGTATAGTAATTACTTAGACAAGCCTCAAAATATTGACGTGAACTGGCAAATGCTTCTCGGCCTTAAAGTAAGTAAATTCATTTCTGCCAGTATCTCAGCTCAATTACTTTATGATGATAATACCCAACTTACGTTTTATAAGGATGATGGCGTGACAGTTGATCATACCGGACCGGGAACTCAATTTAAAGAGGTCATAGGAATTGGGTTCGCTTATAAGTTTACCAGATATGGAACCCGGTAATCTTTTAAACTGAAAACTATCTACTACCTTAGTTGTTGATGAAGGTTAAGATACTTACAAGAACGATCTGGATACTTTCAATAGTGAGCCTCCTGAACGATACAGCGAGTGAAATGCTGTATCCTATTATGCCTGTTTTTTTAAAGAGTATAGGCTTTTCTATTTTCCTTATTGGTGTTTTGGAAGGACTTGCAGAGGCCACAGCGGGGTTAAGCAAAGGATATTTTGGGAAGGAAAGTGACATTACTGGAAAACGCCTACCATTTGTTAGATGGGGGTATGCCTTAAGCGCCATATCAAAGCCAATGATGGCAGCTTTTGTATATCCCCTTTGGATATTTTTTGCCAGAACTCTTGACCGTATAGGCAAAGGCCTGAGAACCGGAGCAAGGGATGCAATGCTTAGCGATGAGGCAGAAGCAAAGAATAAAGGAAGAGTATTTGGCTTTCACAGGAGCATGGATACAGTTGGTGCGGTGTTGGGCCCAACTATCGCATTGATATATCTCTATTTTAACCCCGAGAATTATAAGATGCTTTTCATACTGGCATTTGTTCCCGGTGTACTTACTATTTTATTGACACTGTTCATTAAAGAAAAGAAGAAAGAACCTACAATAAGCAAGAAGAATAATTTCTTCACCATATTCTCTTATTGGAACAGCAGCTCTCAGCAATACCGGAGATTGCTGGTAGGCCTACTACTGTTTGCATTGGTAAATAGCTCAGATGTGTTCTTATTGCTGAAGATAAAAGAAAGTGGATTGAATGATACATGGGTAATAGGAACCTATATATTCTACAACCTGATCTATGCCATTGTAGCATATCCTATAGGAATACTTGCAGATAAAATAGGGCTTAGAAAGATGTTCCTGATGGGCCTGGTGGTATTTGCAGCTGTATATACAGGGTTTGCTTTCAATACGAATGTCCTTATCTTTTTTATCCTCTTTCTATTCTATGGATTATATGCTGCAGCCACAGAAGGGATATCAAAAGCATGGATAAGCAATATCGTTCCTAAAGGAGAAACTGCTACTGCGATTGGCACTTACTCAGGATTACAGAGCTTGTGTGCACTTGTTGCAAGTAGTCTTACGGGCTATTTATGGTTCAGTTTTGGAGCAAAAATTACTTTTTCAGTTACAGCGGGTATCACATTAATAGTTGTTATTTATTTAGGAACTTTGAAAACAAAGATCAGAACATGAAACATTACGACACAGTTGTAGAGACAATAAACGGACTTCGTGAGAATGGATATAAAGTTGATTTTAATATAGCTTTTGATAAGTTGATCTGCAGTGATAAACGTATTTGTTTGAATCCCGATGAGTTTGAGATTGTAGAAGTTCATAGATTTGAAGGAGATAGTAATCCTGAAGATGAGGATGTTGTATATGCTGTAGAATCAAAGGATGGAAAGATAAAGGGAATACTGACCAGCGCGTTTGGTATGTATGCGGATACTGTAGATGTAAGCTTATTGAAGAAACTAACTATGCACAGGGAACCATAATTTCAGACTATAATCCTAAAATAAAAAGATGCTTTCAAGAAAGAAATTCCTGCAACTCACCTCTTTGTCCGCCCCGATGCTGGCTTCACTAAAGTCTTTTGCCCTGGATGGACCTGTTATAAATAAACCAATTGTGGTATCTACCTGGGCTCCGAATGTAAAAGCCAATGCAGAGGCATGGACCATATTAGGAAAAGGAGGACGGGCATTGGATGCAGTAGAGGCAGGCGTTAAGATACCTGAGGCTGATCCTGATGATATAAGTGTTGGCTATGGAGGATTGCCCGACAGGGATGGAAAGGTTACCCTGGATGCATGTATCATGGATGAGATGGGAAATATTGGCTCCGTAATGGCACTGGAGAAAATAATGCATGCAATATCTGTAGCAAGACTTGTGATGGAAAAGACGCCGCATGTTCAGATAGCAGGAGAAGGGGCATTACAGCTCGCCCTGGCAAATGGGTTCAAAGAAATGAATCTACTAACTCCGAATAGTGAAAGGATGTGGAAGGAATGGTTGAAAGATTCTAAATACAATCCAATGACCATTCCGGACATGCTCAAAAGCTCGTCTATGAATGACAAATACAAGTGGCCCGTTGCTGCTCTGAATCATGATACGATAGGGATGATCGCAATGGATAGCAATAGTAATCTAAGCGGGGCCTGTACAACAAGTGGGATGGCTTATAAGATGCATGGACGCGTGGGAGATTCTCCTATAATTGGTGCGGGCCTCTATGTAGATAATGAAGTTGGTGCAGCAACATCTACCGGCGTAGGAGAAGAGGTAGTAAGGATATGTGGCTCTCATACAGTTGTAGAATTGATGAGACAGGGCCATTCACCGGAAACTGCCTGCAAAAAAGCAGTAGAAAGAATGATAAGACTAAGAGGACAGAAAGCAAAAGAACTGCAGGTCGGATTTATTGCTATCAATAAAAGAGGTGAACATGGAGGTTATGCTATACAGAAAGGTTTTAACTATTGCGTACAGACTAAGAGTGGCAGCAAGGTGTTTGATGCAAAGCACTTAGTTTAAAGTTTAAAGTCTTGAGTTTAAAGTTAGAAGTAATAGGGTTTACTATTAGTGATTGCATAAAGGCACAGGAGGCAGGGGCTGATAGAATTGAGCTATGTGATAATGTTGCAGAAGGAGGTACCACCCCATCTTATGGATTTATAAAGGCAGCACGAGAAAAGCTGGATATTGAGTTGTATGTAATGATCAGGCCCAGAGGAGGAGATTTTGTTTACAGTGATGATGAGTATGAAATAATGAAGGAGGATATTAAAGTTTCCAAGGACCTTGGGTGTGATGGAATAGTATTGGGAATATTAACTGATGAAGGAACTGTAGATAAAGCAAGATGTCGCAAACTGGTTGAGCTCTCCTACCCTATGGGTGTTACTTTTCATCGTGCTTTTGACAGGACTTCAGATCCCTTCAAAGCGATGGAAGATATAATAGATATAGGCTGCGAGAGAATATTGACCTCGGGGCAACAGAAAACTGCGGAAGAAGGCGCAGAGATTATTGCATCATTGATACATAAGGCAGATGACAGAATAATCATAATGCCAGGGGCGGGAGTAAGAAGTGATACCATATTATCGATAGCTCAGAAAACATGCGCCCAAGAATTCCATAGCTCTGCAAGAGTAAATAATGCTCTAAGTGCAGAAGAGATAATCCTCATGAAAGAACACCTAAAGAACATCAAAGCATGAGAAAGCTCATCCTTCTTACCCTTATAATCCCAAGTATCACAGCTCAGACAATAGCACAGAATACATCTATTGAGTTAAATAAGAGCTGGTTCTTTCGGAAACAGGGAGATACAAAATGGATGAAAGCTACCGTGCCGGGGACAGTGCATACCGATCTCATGGATAATAAAGTTATACCTGATCCCTTTGTAGGAGATAATGAAAAGAAAGTGCAATGGGTTGAGAAGGAGAATTGGGAATATCAGACTGTGTTTAACGTAAATGAGAAAACTTATGCAAAGAAGAACATAGAATTGATATTTGATGGATTAGATACGTATGCAGATGTCTATCTGAACGGTAAACTGATAATCCATGCAGATAATATGTTCAGAATATGGGAAATGGATGTAAAACCTTTGCTTAAAAGAATAGATAATAAGTTATTCATAAGGTTTTATTCTGCGCAGAATAAGGTGGACTCTATAGCGAAGAGCAAGCTGCCCTTTGTATTGCCTGATAATCCCAGAGTATATGCAAGGAAGGCTCAGTATAGCTTTGGGTGGGACTTTGCACCGAAACTTACTACTTGTGGAATATGGAAAAGGGTGAGGCTAGTGCCCATGGAATTTCATTTTATATGTAAAGAATTTGACCGTTATAAAGTAAAATTAATCCAATCCCAAGACTCAATAGGTCGCTCTTTTTACTTTCAAGTAAATGGAGCTCCTGTTTATATAAAAGGAGCTAACTGGATTCCTACGGATGCATTTCTACCGCGAGTTAAGAAAGAAGATTACAGAAGATTATTAGTAATGGCTAAGGAAGCTAATATCAATATGCTGAGAATCTGGGGAGGGGGAGTGTATGAAGATGATTACTTCTATCAACTATGTGATTCACTGGGTATAATGGTTTGGCAGGATTTTATGTTTGCTGGTGGGATGGTGGCAGGCGATGAACACTTCTTTAATAATGTAAAGGAAGAAGTAATGTATCAGGTATTGAGATTAGAAAGTTATAAATGTATTGTTCTCTGGTGTGGCAACAATGAAATTGATGAGGCATGGCATAACTGGGACTGGCAGCAACAGTTCAACATACATGGAGAAGACTCCACAAGAGTATGGAATGACTATAAGAGATTGTTTGAGGATAGCTTAAAAGCCTGGGTTGATAGGTACGATGGTACAAGGCCTTATGTCTCCTCCTCTCCTATGCATGGCTGGGGCAGTAAGGAAAGTATTACAGAGGGTGACAGTCATTACTGGGGAGTCTGGTGGGGCCTGGAAGATATCGATGTGTTTGAAAAAAAGACAGGTAGGTTTGTTAGTGAGTACGGAATGCAGGCGATGCCGGAGAGCCAATTAAGAATTAAAAATGAAGAATTAAGAATGAAAGAGGCCTACTCTTCAGAACTAAAGACGCACCAGAAACATCCGACAGGGTTTGAGAACCTGAAGCATTATTTACATAGATACTTTTTAGATTCTAATAAGGTGGATAAGCTCAATCTTGAGGAGTATACTTACCTAACTAATTGCCTACAGTATTATACGTTGAAGAATATTATTGCGATACACAGAAGTAAATATCCTGTAAATATGGGGACTATTGTATGGCAGCTGAATGATTGCTGGCCGGGGGTAACGTGGAGTGTTATTGATCATGACAAAAGGCCTAAGGGGGGATATTATGCTTTGAAAGAGGCATATAGAGATGATGTAATGCCGAAGAAAGATAGTCTGTCCCCTAAAGAACTGCACTTAAGTAAGCCAACGTTTAAAATAATAATTAAGGACAATAAAGTATTTATTAGTTCTGACGCCTTTGCTAAATATGTGTATTTAAAGCCTGAGAATGGGAATGCTGTCTTCTCTGATAATTATTTCGATTTGAAAGCTGGAGAGACAAAGGAAGTAAGCTTTAAAGGGAAATCAAACCAACTAAAAGTGCAAAGTCTATGGGATATATTAAAATAAAAACAATTGTTATTTCTTGGGTTTATAAAACTCTTTAAATATAAGTCTCAGATTCTGGTCAAACGTAATATAGTTGTATACCCAATTACTGAATACAGAAAGTCTGTTCTTTACTCCTAATAAAAGAACCAGATGGAGGCCCATCCATATTAGCCACGCAAAGAAGCCCTTAAAATGTAAATGGGGTTTGGGCACATCGACAACTGCAAGATTACGGCCTATAGTGGCCATTGTTCCTTTGTCTTTATACTCAAATGGAATATAAGCCAGTGATGTTTTACTTCTCGTGAGATTATCTGCGAGAACTGAGGCTTGCTGAATGGCAACAGACGCTACCTGCGGATGACCATTAGGATATAAATCTGTTTCCATATAGGCTATATCACCAATGGCGTAGATATTTTTGCTGCTTATAATGGTATTAAATCTGTCGACCTTTATCCTGTTACCTTTGGCGATAAGAGCTTGATCAAGTCCAGCAGGAACATTTCCTTTAATACCAGCGGCCCAAATCACCATTGAAGATTCAATGGTTCCTCCATTTTGCATAGTTGCTATCCTTCCGTCATAATCTTTAAGTATAGTGTTTGTTTTGACAATAACTCCTAATCTTTCCAGGTATTCCAGCGAATCCCGAGAAGAGCTATCGCTCATTGCCCCTAATGTCTTAGGGCCACCTTCCAGAAGATATATCTTCATCTGGCTAAAGTCCAGCTCTGGATAATCTTTTGGAAGCACAAATCTCCTCAGGTCTGCAATAGCACCGCTTAGTTCAACCCCCGTTGGCCCCCCACCCACAATTACAACTGTTAATAGAGAATTGAGCTGGCTTTGGTCTTTTGCGTTAAGTGCATCCTCAAAATTGTGTATAAGCCGATGGCGAAGCTGTAAAGCTTCAACAGTGCTTTTCATTGGAAAAGCATTATCCATTACCTGCCTGTTACCAAAGAAGTTTGTATCGGCCCCAGTGGCGATTACTAATACATCATAATCAAATTCGCCAATGTCGGTAATGACGTTGTTAGAAGAAAAATTGATCTCTTTTACCTCGGCCATACGAAAATGAGTATTCTTACTACCGTGAAAAACTTTCCTCAAAGGGAAAGAAATATTACTGGCATCCAGACCTGCTGTGGCTACCTGATAGAGTAATGGCTGAAACTGATGATAGTTGAATTTGTCTATCAGTAATACTTCAAAACCTTCTTTATTATTCAGAAGCCTTGCTAATTTCAGACCACCAAAGCCGCCGCCAATAATGAGAATTTTCATATTGATAATTTGTGTGATAATAATGCAATAATCTTACCCTGAATGAGGATAACTTTTAATTTCTTTAACAGGACGGAATGGTCTTTGTACAGTAATATTGCAAATATAAAACGTTCATACTCTATTTATTGCCAGCTCAATGCGATTAGTCAGGATTCTAACCTATTTTATTCTACAGGGAATTTTTGTTATTGGCTGTAAGCCTCAATCCAAGGATAAAATTGCAGCCAAACCTATTAAGGATACAACATATCATGCCTCCCTTCCCGCTCCCATTACTGATGAGGAGCGAAACAAACTACACAGTGAAATAGAAGTATTTTACAACAAGTATCTTAGACCACCTGCTTTTAATGGAGCCTTTCTAGTAGCGAAGAAAGGGAATATCGTTTTTGAGAAATATCAAGGTTACTTCAATATTAAAAAGAAGGACAGCGTTATTAATGAACATACCGCTTTTCATATTGCTTCTCTTTCAAAGACATTTACAGCTATGGCTGTATTAAAGCTATACGAGGAGAATAAGCTGAGCCTTAGTGATAGCTTACAGAAGTTTATACCCAACTTCCCATATCATGGCATTACGGTTTTTATGCTCCTGACCCACCGAAGTGCCCTTCCTAATTATGTCTATTTTATGGAAGACCTGGGATGGGACAAACATAAGGTGCTGACTAACCAAGATATCATAGATGTAATGGTTGCCAATCAGCCTCCGCTTTGGGGCCGCCCCGGAACACATTTCAGATATTGTAATACAAATTATGCACTTTTGGCAACTGTAATTGAAAAAGCATCAGGCAAGAGCTATCCTGAATATATTAAAGAAACATTCTTTACCCCACTGCAAATGAATGACAGCTACGTGTTTACCTGGGCGGATAGCGCACGCGCAATGCCTTCATTTAATGCTAAAGGAACGCAGGAAAGACTTAATTATTTAGACGGCGGATATGGAGATAAGAATATTTACAGCACAGTAAGAGATCTTTTAAAATGGGACCAGGCATTATATGCGGGGAAACTTTTCAAACAAAGCACTCTTGATTCTGCGTTCGCTCCCTATAGCAATGAAAGACCCGGAATAAAGAATTATGGATTAGGATGGAGAATGAATGTATATTCCAATGGAAAGAAGATCGTATTTCACCCGGGATGGTGGCATGGCAATAACTCTATTCTAGTAAGGCTAATAGCCGACTCAGCTACAATTATCGCGGTAGGGAGTAAGTTCGACAGGAATACTTATATGACAAAGAACCTAGCCAACATTTTTGAACCTTATTTTAAGGTTGCAGAGGCGGAAACCAATGAAGGAGATGTAAATGAACACAGGAAATATAAGAGAAAGACTGTAAAGCACGGGAAGAAAACTGTTGTCAAGAAGAAAATAAAAAGGCATTCCTAATCTTAACTTTATCAATAAGAAAAACCTGCAAGTTCTCAAACTTGCAGGTCTTTTTTATTACGGATAATCAATCTCCTACTTCTTTTTTATCTTTGAGCTATCCCCCCGAGCTTCCATTATCTTCTTCCTAAGCTGATCTTTCTGAAGATTCTTTTCCATTAATTTCTTCTGGTATTCTTCACCCGGAACTACATCAGCTACTTCAATATCAAAAGTAAGATTTTCATTTGCATCTACTTTTGGTCCCATAGGGCGAGGTCCGTAAGCCAGTACCGAAGGTATGAAGAGCTTGCCCTTTCCGCCTTTTTTAAACATTCTCACCCCTTCATCAAATCCTTCAATAGATCTATGCTGTCCAACTACAAAAGTATATGGACGAACAGATTTGCCTGTTGAATCATAACTTTCATCAAAGACCTCACCTTTCAGGTTTGTCCCTTTATAGTTAATAGTTACAGCCTTTCCAGAATCAATTACATCTCCTGAACCTGGGTTATCAATAACAACATAAACACCTCGTGGAGTTTTGATAGTATTCTTGATATTATGCTGTGCTATATAATCACTGAGGATTTTATCATCCTTTGCCAGCTGAGCAACTTTGGCCAGAGAATCTGCGTGTATGATCGATTCATTCATCCGAGTCCTTTCCGCAGCAGCAGAAGCTGAATCTGTAAAGACATCGATTATCTTTATCCTGTTACTGATAAAATTACCATCTTTTGCAAAGGGAGGCAATTGCGGATTATGTTTACGAATGCTATCAATTGGCATTCTTGTAACAATGCTATCTCCTTTTTGTGCAGCAAGAAAAATTGCAGTGAAGTATGATGGCATAGAAGTACTATCAACTTGAGCTATCTTAGGAAGGGTGTCATATTCGGGGGTCAACATAGAATCCTTACGGTTTGCTCCGACATAATACACACTCATTTTATACTTGATCGTATTGCCATATTTGATAGATGTTCCACCGCTACCTTTTACAATTTTGTACTCCATTCCATTTTTTGCTTTTTTAAACCTTGTATCCTGGCAACCGGAAACAATAAGAATTAAAGCTAACAGATAAAATATCCTTTTCATTTTGTGCGTTTTATTATTATTTAATTAGTTAACAAATGTTTGTTTTCTTCAAGAGCCTGCTTAAATTTCTTTATTACAACTTCCAAAGGCTCTGTATTCTTTCCTCCCGCAGCATTGAAGTGTCCTCCACCATTAAAATACTTACGGGCAAAGGTATTTACATCAAATCCTCCTTTACTGCGGAATGAGCTCTTTCTTTCTTCCCCTCTGTCTATAATTATAGCGGCGAGCTTAATGCCCTGTATACTTAAAGGGAAATTAACCAGGCCTTCTGTATCTCCTGTTTTTACATTGTATTTAATAAGATCGCTCTGTGGAATGGCGATCAAAGCCGTATTGTATTCATAAAATATCTCCATCCTGTTAAGTAACACATTTCCAAAGAATCTAAAGCGGTTCTCAAGAAAGTTGTCGAAGAGATTCTCGTGTATACGGCCATGTTCCAATCCTTTTTCCTTAAGAGCAGCTATCATTCTATGAACGCTTGCAGAAGTAGAATCAAATCTGAATGAGCCTGTATCTGTCATTACACCGGCGTAGAGACATTCAGCACAGTCGGTATTTATTTTATCAGCATGACCACTCTCTACTATAAAGTCATAAACCATTTCTGACGTTGAGCTTTTATGTATATCACTGATCCCATATGCAAACATCTCTTCCTGTGGTTCCCTGTGATGATCGATCAGTATCCTTGTGCCGGTAAAAGAAGTAAGCTTAGACTCCATGTTCTTTGTACGGCTTAGTGTATTGAAATCCAAACAAAAAAGCCATTCAGCCTCATTAATGGCGGTATTAGCCTTGCCACCCTGGGTTTCGTAATCCAATATATCTTTACAACCAGGCATCCAGCCTAGAAAAACTGCCCAATTGGTTGGAGAAATAACCGTTACAGAATGACCTACCTGCCGCAAAAACTGATATAGACCTAACCCAGAACCCATTGCGTCAGCATCAGGCTTCTGATGAAACACTATGACAGTGTTCCTTTTTTGTTCAATTAAAGGATATAATTCGGCTATAGGCTTCATAAATGGGCTGCAAAAGTAAGGAATAGAAATAAGGAATAAGAAATAAGTCAGAAGGAAGTACCTTTGCCGCCGAAAAATAAGACTATGAACAATAGAACATTTACTATGATCAAGCCGGATGCTACTGAGAAAGGGTATACCGGGGCTATCTTAAAGATGATCAATGACGCAGGATTCAGGATCGTTGCTATGAAAATGACCCACATCTCTAAGCAAAAAGCCGGAGAATTCTACGCAGTGCATAAAGAAAGACCGTTTTACGGGGAATTGGTAGAGTTTATGAGCCGCGGACCTATTACCGCTGCCATATTAGAAAAAAATAATGCAGTAGACGACTTTCGCAAGCTTATAGGGGCTACAAACCCTGCCCAGGCTGCAGAAGGAACCGTAAGGAAGTTATATGCCGCTTCTATTGGCGAAAATGCCATTCATGGCAGCGATAGCGATGAGAATGCTAAAATAGAAGGAGATTTCTTCTTTAGCATGCTGGAGCAGTTTTGATCATTGATCACTAATTATTGAAATATGAAAAAGGTTGCAGTACTCGGAGCGGGAATGGTTGGCAGCGCTAT
>Ga0163162_10005322_pt1 | contig 12417 bp, 9 predicted proteins | sample S55metaG_FD_115310 | JGI IMG/M metagenome (GOLD analysis project Ga0163162, IMG submission 115310) | Switchgrass rhizosphere microbial communities from Kellogg Biological Station, Michigan, USA - S5-5 metaG | ecosystem: Host-associated > Plants > Roots > Rhizosphere > Soil | place: USA: Michigan...
TGTACATGCAATCCGAAAATAGCCTGGGGTTGCGGATTATGCAGGACGCCCTCTTTCACAAGCAGGCTGGCCCCACCGGGATTCCGTTCTTCACCCGGTTGAAAAATGAGTTTGACCGTACCCTCCCATTCGTTCTGGAGTTCCTGTAATATTTTTGAAGCGCCCAATAAAATGCTGGTATGTGCATCATGGCCACAGGCATGCATCACACCTTCATTCTTCGATTTATACGGGATTGAATTTTCTTCCTTAATAGGAAGCGCATCCATATCCGCACGAAGGGCAATCACCCTCTTATCAGGATTTTTCCCCTTTATGATTCCGATCACGCCTGTTGTGGCTCTTATTTCAAAAGGTATTCCAAGGTTTTTGAGCTTTTCCTGTACAAAAGCTGAAGTCTCAAATTCTTTAAAACTCAGCTCCGGATGAGCATGCAGATGCCGCCGGATATCAATGGTTTCCGGTGCATATTGTTTTGCCAGATGACGGATTTTTTCTTTCAGCATATTCAATAATTAGTCGGGCTTTACTTCTATGACGTCATGAATCAGGTAAACTCCTGAAGGGAAATCCTGGGTTAGTTTCTGCATATAAGGTTCCGCATCTTCCGGTGTTTTGAAATTGCCCACTTTCAGTTTATAATTTGGCGGCTGGTAAATAAGATAGGGCTTTAATTCGGGATAAAGCTGGTAGATTCTTGTCTTTATAGCAAATACCTGGTTCCGGTCGTTGGAATTTGCGACCTGAATACGATAGCCGGGGATATTCCGGCGGCTGTCGCGGGTCGTCACTTCGTTGATCTGGATTTGTTTCTTTATTAAGGAATCAACCCTCGGATCCCGGTATATCAGCGAATCCTGCGCATAGGCCGAACCGTTATAAATCAAAACAAATATCAGTATGTATTTCATATCGGTTAATTTAAACCAGGCTGAGCTTTTCTTCTTCCACAATCTGCAGGCTTGAACTACAACCCAGCCTATCGGCGCCGGCATCTATCAATTCCTTTGCAAACGGGTAATGACGGATTCCCCCAGATGCCTTGATTTTTACGCTGTCAGGTAGATTTGATTTCATGAGCCGGACATCTGAAACTGAAGCGCCTTTTTCCGCATATCCGGTAGAAGTTTTCATAAAATCAATTCCCATTTTACCATAAATTTCGCAGCATCGGATCAATTCATCTTTTGTGAGTACTCCGCTTTCAACAATGACTTTAATTATTTTTCCCTTTTGATGAATGAGGTCAACCTGCGCCTGCATTTCTTTTTCAAGATAAGTCCAGTCGCCGTTCTTCAGGGCAATTAAATTAATTACGGTATCCAGCTCTTCAGCCCCGTCGTGAATGGCTTCTTTTATTTCTGATATTTTGGAATCCAGGGAAGAATAGCCCATCGGAAATCCAATTACGGTAGCTGTTTTTACAAGGCTTTCCCTGAGCAGCCGGACGGCCTGTTTTACTACAAAAGGCGGAACACATACCGCTGCAAAACCAAAATCTACCGCCTCCCTGCATAATTTATCAATATCTGCCGAATTGCAGACGGGTTTCAGCAGGGTATGATCAATGTAAGAAGCGACCGGCACTTTCATTGGCAGTTTAAAAGGCGAATTTAATCCTTTTAAGCTAAAGCCATAAGGCTTAAGGCTTAAAGCTTAAAGCCGAAAGCTTAAAGCCGAAAGTTTAAAGCTTTAATTTGATATATAGAAGGTGATTGAAAATTGTCAATTCCACTTGCACATTTGCAGGTTAGCACAATTGCAGATTTGTACACTGTTATCAGGCTTTAATCTTTAAACTTTTTCGTCTTAAATACCGAAAGAGCATAATAGCGCCAAATAAAAAAACGCCGAAAATGAGCAGATCCACCCGTATCATGGAAGAATTTTTTTCTTCATTTTGCAGAAGCCGTTTTTGGGTGTCATGAATATAATAAGCGAGGCCGGGAAAACGGGTATTCAGTTCATTGACCTCCCTGAATTTTTTCAGTGCATCATTGTAGTATCCGCGGTCATATAAAACCATGGCATCTCCAAAAAGCTTGGATGTTTCGCTTGTATGGGCAAGTACACCGGCACTGTCCAGAAATTCCTGAAGAATAGAAACGGGAATGGCAAAGTTCAAGCCTGCAGCCAACCCGCCGCTGTTTTCAAGACTGCCAAAGGTTGTGAGGCCCACCACTTCGCCCTTCTCATTGCAGACCGGCCCCCCACTGCTGCCGCGGTTGATATTGGCATCCATTTGTATCAGCGGCCAACCGGCGACAGATTTTTTCAGTGCACTCACGATACCGGTAGTCAGGGTTGGTTCAATCGCTGATTCAATAGCCACATAATTATTATTTGTCACCGGACTGGGGAAACCATATACAAACAGTTGCTCCCCTACCTTGGGCAGTTCGTCCCTTGCAATTTTCAGGGTGGGCAGGGTACTGTCTCCTTCCATCTTAAGGATGGCTATATCCTTCCCCGGCATGGGCTGACCTTTTATGATTACATGGGCAGATTTCTTAATGGAGCTGGTAATACCTTTGTCCGAATCAACACTGTATTCGATAAAAATTTCCTTCTTCAGGTCATAAAGTGCGATGGAAAACAAACGCGCATATACAGAAGCATAAGTATTATAAAGAATAGACTTTTGTTGTTCGGAAAACCGGGTAGCCCAGGCATTTTCCAAAGCAGAAATATTGGCTTCAGTGATCTGCTGAAATGCTGACAGAAAAAACTGCCGGCGGATAAATGCATTATCCCGGTCTATAAGGTGACAATTCGTAGCAACATATCCATCGGCGGTAACCAGGAAACCAGTACCACTGGAAGTGATTTCCTCCGGCTCTTTTATATAATCCAGGGAAGCTTTAAAAAAACGATTGGGATGATTATTGATCTCCTGGAGAACAATATCCAGTTTTTGTTCAGCCGTATAAATTATACCACTGCTATCGGCTTTTTGAATGGAATCTACCAGGTTGTTGAAATGCCGGGCATCCAGTTTAATCTTGTTCACATACACATCTGCAGAAAAAACTGTTCTTACCATTACTACGCCAGGGCGGTTGACGCCATAGTTCTGGACGGCGGTTAAAGCCTGGGCATAGGAAGTTCCCCATCCGGCAAAAATTAACAGGAGAAAGGAAAAAAGTGCCCTGAAAGCTGAGATCTGGTTTTTCATGGTAAGGTATTCCACTTATATAAAACCTTAAAAGGGCTAACTTGTTGTGGATTAAAGGTAAACTTTTTCTATGTCTTCCACTCCGGCGCCCCTGGCGGAACGTCTTCGTCCTGAAACACTTGACCAACTGGTGGGTCAAAAACACCTTACAGGCCGGGGCAGTATCCTGCGAACTGCCCTCGAACAGGGCAAAATGCCGTCGATGATACTCTGGGGACCCCCCGGAACCGGTAAGACGACCATCGCCAATATTATTGCTCATACACTTCACTCCCCTTTTTATACCCTGAGTGCGATTTCCGCGGGGGTAAAGGAAGTCCGGGAAGTGATCGAAGAGGCCCGGAAAAAGGAAAAAGTGATCCTTTTTATTGATGAAATACACCGGTTTAACAAAGGCCAGCAGGACGCTCTGCTTGGAGCCGTGGAAAAAGGTATAGTAACGCTGATAGGTGCCACCACCGAAAATCCTTCCTTTGAAGTGAATAGTGCCCTGCTCAGCCGGTGTCAGGTGTATGTATTGAAACCGCTGGGTAAGGAAGAACTGGTGGAGTTAATGCAAACAGCGCTGAATAAAGACAGCAGGCTGAAAAAAAGGGCTATCGAATTAAAAGAAACCGAGGCGCTGATCAATATTTCCGGTGGAGATGCACGAAAACTGCTTAACCTCCTGGAATTGGTTACGGATGCTAACGCAGATCCATTGGTAATTACCGATGAAATAGTGATGGAAACAGCACAGCAACGTATTGCTTTGTATGATAAGAAAGGTGAGCAGCATTATGATATCATTTCCGCCTTTATCAAATCCATGCGGGGCAGCGATCCGAATGCGGCTGTTTACTGGCTGGCCCGTATGATCGAAGGAGGGGAGGATGTTAAATTCATCGCACGACGTATGCTGATCCTGGCCAGTGAGGATATCGGCAATGCAAATCCAAATGCACTCCTCCTGGCAAACGCTACTTTCGACGCCGTGAGTAAAATCGGTTATCCCGAATCGCGGATCATTCTGTCCCAATGTGCCATCTATCTGGCCAGTTCAGCAAAGAGCAATGCCTCTTATATGGCGATCAGCGAAGCGCTGGATACGGTGAAAAAAACCGGCGACCTTCCCGTGCCCCTGCACATCCGGAATGCCCCTACACAACTGATGAAAAATATGAACTATTCCAAGGGGTATGAATACAGTCATGACTATGAAAAAAACTTCTCCCAGCAGGAATATCTTCCGGACCAGATAAAGGGAAATGCTTTTTATGAACCGGGGAAAAATGCGAGAGAAGAAGAACTTCGGAAGCATTTGCGCGGTCTTTGGGAGAAAAAATACGGATACTGATTTTTATATTTATCACACTAACATGACCTGGAAACTGAAGCCTTTCTCCGAACTGACTCCAAAAGAACTCTATAACATTCTTCAGTTAAGAAATGAGGTTTTCATCGTTGAACAAAACTGTCCCTATCAGGATCTTGACAATAAGGACTTATACGCGTTTCACCTGATGGGAATGAAGGATGATAAATTATTGGCATATGCCAGGCTGCTCGCTCCCGGAATTTCCTATAGTGAATCTTCTATCGGGCGTGTAGTAAGTTCCCCTGCAGCACGTAAAACGGGCATGGGAAAAAAACTTATGCAGGAAAGCATTGAACAGATCAGGAATTTGTTTGAGACAGATACGATCCGCATTGGTGCTCAGCTTTATCTGCAAAAATTTTATGAATCCTTCGGATTCAAAACAGATAGTGAAATCTACCTCGAAGATAATATTCCACATATCCTTATGTTGAGAAATCCAAAATGAAACCGTTTTCCAGTTGTTGGAATTTGTCCCAATAATATAGTTTATCCTGCTTACACCATATAAATAACAATTCCCGTTCTTGTATGGTAACTGGTTTCTGTTATATTATAAACCAGAATCCAAACCGTCGAAAACTAAATCGATATTCCATGAAAACAGGTTTACACTCCATTCGGAAGTGTTTGTGTTCGCTGGCCATTGCGCTGGTATTTTATAATCCTTCCTATAGCCAGCTTTCTGCCGGCAATTACTTTGAAGCAGGCGTTACTGTAGGTCCAATGGTATTTCTCGGTGACCTGGGTGGTCACTACGGGATAGGCACAACCTTTCTGAAAGACTATAATATGAATGCCACGAAACTTTCATACGGTCTGTATATTGAAGCCCATCCGTCGGAATTAATTGGTGTCCGTCTTTCTGCCAATTTTGGCACTATTGAAGGAGATGATAACTATATCGTTGATAAGGGCGGGCTGGAAGTTGCAAGACTTCAAAGAAACCTGAATTTCAAATCTTCTATTACCGAGGCCAATTTAATGCTTGAAGTAGACCCGACTGTTTTGTTTGAAGAACAACCAACGGATGTGACCGGAAGGTTAAGGCCATATGGTCTTATCGGAATCGGGGTGTTTCATTTTAATCCGATGGGTCAGTATATTGATCCCAACACTTCACAAACTACTTGGGTTTACCTGCAACCTCTCCATACCGAAGGAGAAGGTTTTGTGACCGGAAGAAATAACTACCCACTTACCCAGCTGAATATACCGATGGGTTTTGGATTAAAATATTATGTCAGCCCGAAAGTAAATGTAGGCCTCGAGTTCTTATACAGAAAAACTTTTAGTGATTACATTGATGACGTCAGCACAACTTTTGTGGATCCTGCCGTGTTGCAGGCAAACCTTCCAAACGGAACCAGCCAGATTGCAATAGCAATGTCGAACAAAAGTCCCCTATATGGTATCCCCGGAAGCAATTATAATCCCGGAGACAAGAGAGGAGACCCGACCCAAATGGATGCGTATTTCACCATAGGTTTGAAAGTAGGTATCCGTTTAGGCAGTGATCATTCATATGACAATTCAACCCGGTGTCCGTTCCTGAGATTCTAAAAATATTCTGTTGATCCGTACCCTTTTTACCCTACATGAAAACTGCATCTGATAACTTTAAAAGAAAATCAAGGCAGGCTTTAATGCCTTTTGTTCTGATGGGAACTTCTCTGATGTCGTATGCCGGTGGATCATTACCGGTGTCGAACTCGGTAATGATTACAAAGAATCTGAATAATAAAAAGCATAAAGTGAAGCTTTTTACTGCATCAGATTATAAAACCCTGTTGTTTACCGTACATGGAGTTGTGGCGAAACGGTATAACTTATACATATTCGATCTTGATGGCAGGTTGATTGCAGAGTCCGCAATCCTTAATCAGGAAACCGGCATTCTCCCTGAAATCTCTGCAGGCACTTACCAGTATGAAGTGTTCGCAGGTGATATAAAAGTGGAAAACGGCCAGTTGAAAATTAAATAACCCTTAACGCAACCCAATAAGCAGCGGGAGAAGTGATTAGTAAAATCCTTTTATCCGAAGGTTAAGTAAAACCAATCCGTTCCCTATTATTTTGTACCCAAACGGTTTTATTAGTTTACCTCCCGCTTCCCTTATTGGAACTACATATTTTGGTTTGTCCAGTATCCTCAGTAGCCGGCGATGAGTAATTGCCGGCTGCTTGTTTTATGCTAATTCTTCCTTAAGATACTTTGCAGTAAAGCTCCGCTTCACTCCCACCAGATTTTCCGGCGTTCCTTCATATAAGATTTCTCCACCCCCGTCACCGCCTTCGGGACCGAGGTCGATTAAATGATCTGCCACTTTTATTACATCCATATTGTGTTCGATAACGAGAACCGTGTTTCCCCGATCTACCAGTTTATTCAACACATCAAGCAGGTGGCTAATATCCTCAAAGTGCAATCCTGTTGTCGGTTCATCCAGGATATAAAATGTCTTTCCGGTTTCGCGTTTCGACAATTCAGTACCCAGTTTTACCCGCTGTGCTTCGCCGCCACTCAATGTTACAGCTGACTGACCCAGGGTGATATATCCCAATCCCACTTCCTGCAATACTTTTATTTTTCTATAGAGATAGTGGACGTTTATAAAAAATTCGCAGGCCTCATCCACCGTCATATCCAGCACATCGCTGATCGATTTGCCCTTATATCGGATTTCCAGTGTTTCGCGGTTATATCGCTTCCCATTACATTTTTCACAATGAACATATACATCAGGAAGAAAATTCATTTCAATCACCCGCATCCCGCCACCTTCGCATACTTCGCATCGGCCGCTTTTTACATTGAATGAAAACCGGCCGGCAGTGTATCCCCGGATCTTGGCTTCGGGGATGGAAGCAAACAGGGTGCGGATATCAGTAAAAAATCCACAATAAGTTGCCGGGTTGCTGCGAGGCGTCCGTCCGATAGGTGACTGGTCGATTTCTATTACTTTGTCTACATTTTCCAACCCTTTTATATTTTTATATTCCAAAGGGACTCCCTTGGATCCGTAGGCATGATGACTCAGTATCGGATAAAGTGTTTCATTGATCAATGTTGATTTACCGCTTCCGCTCACCCCGGTAACTACGATAAATTTTCCCAACGGAAACTGGACGTTTACATTTTTCAGATTATTCCCCTTTGCTCCTTTTATATCCAGATATTTCCCATTTCCCTTTCTCCTGCCTTCAGGAAGTGCAATCTTTCTGTGTCCGTTCAGATAATCCGCTGTGATGGTTTTTAATTTCAGCATGCTGGCAGGCTTACCCTGTGCTACTACCCTTCCGCCGTGGAAACCAGCTTTCGGCCCGATGTCAACCAGGTAGTCAGCGGCCATCATAATATCCTTGTCATGCTCCACAACCAATATACTGTTTCCTATATCCCTTAAGTTCTGCAGGGCCAGGATCAATCGCTGGTTATCACGCTGATGTAACCCGATGCTGGGTTCATCCAGTATATAAGTAATCCCCTGCAATTGAGAACCGATCTGAGTGGCAAGACGTATACGTTGTGATTCACCACCGCTTAATGTTCTTGTCGGACGATTCAGGGTGAGATATGTGAGCCCGACATCAAGAAGGAACTGTAATCGTTCGCGGATTTCTTTCAGCACATCTTTCGCGATTGTATTCTGTTTATTATCCAGTCTTTTTTCAATATCTCCGAACCAGGCAGCGAGTTTATCCAGGTTCATATTACTGAGCTCCGAAATATTTTTTGAATCGATCCTGAACCAGAGACTTTCTTTCCGCAGCCTCGCACCTCCACAGGCATCACAGGTTTTTAGTTCCATATATTTTTCCACCCATTCCCGGAGCGTATCCGTACTGGACGCGCCAAACCATCTTTTTAACATGGGGATCAGCCCTTCGTAATCTGATGTGGTAGCTGCTGTTTCTGTTTCATCAATATCCAAAGCTGATTCTGAGGCGCCTTCTGTAGTACCATAAAGAATCATGTTCAGCGCTCGGGCCGGCATTTCATCTATGGGTGTATCAAGACTGAATTTATTTTTACGGGCGAGTTTCTGTACGGCCGTAAATGTATATGAATCCCGTTCAATGCCCAGCGGCAGGATACCCCCTTCATTTACAGATTTTGTTCTGTCAGGAATAATAGCGTCAAGACTGATCCGGTAAACTGCTCCCAGTCCTTTACAAACAGGGCAGGCACCATAGGGAGAATTAAATGAAAAGCTATTGGGAGACGGCTCTTCATAACTGATGCCTGTTTCATCACACATCAGTTGTTTGCTGTACTGAACGATTTTATTTTCATCGTTGATCAGGAGGAACATCAGGCCTTTGCCCATTTGCAAGGCCGTCTGTATACTTTGACTAACGCGTGTCTTCATGTCGGCCGATACGGCAAGCCGGTCGATTACCACTTCGATATCATGTATTTTGTACCGGTCCACCTGCATCTTCGGAACCAGATCCTTTATCTCACCATCCACACGAACTTTCACAAACCCTTTCTTCCGGATATCTTCAAACAATTCCCTGTAATGCCCTTTTCTACCACGGACCAGGGGAGAGAGAACCGAAATTTTTTTGTTGCTGAATTTCTGAAAAATATTTGCGACAATTTCCTCTTCGCTGAATTTTACCATGCGCCGTCCGGTATTGTATGAGAAAGCCTGTCCGATACGTGCATATAACAAGCGGAGAAAATCATACACTTCGGTAACCGTTCCGACTGTACTCCGGGGATTACGGTTCGTAGTTTTTTGTTCTATGGAAATAACCGGGCTCAAACCTGTGATTTTATCGACATCTGGTCTTTCCATATCTCCAATGAATTGTCGGGCATAAGCGCCAAAGCTTTCCATATATCGCCGCTGACCTTCGGCATAAATCGTATCAAAGGCAAGTGACGATTTACCACTGCCACTGATACCGGTGATCACCACCAGTTGGTTTTTTGGAATGGCAATGTCAATATTTTTCAGATTATGCACCCGGGCTCCGAATACCTCAATCATTTCTTCCCCGGCTGCTGGGGACGGACTATTTTTTTCCACCATAAATTAAATTGGAGCTGATAAAGGTAATAACAAAATACCGGGCAACTTGTTCCGTCAATAGCCAGGGTATAAAAGAGGCGGTCTGTATTCCTTAAAAAAATTTTTAAATTTAAATATCCGGGTCTATCTTTGCAGCAGTTCTTTTACTTGCTTATCAAGAAAGGCTGAGGGTAATGGCCCTGTGAAGCCTTGACAACCTGTTACGCATTAAGTGTGACAAGGTGCCAATTCCATCCCGCACTTGCGGGAACGATAAGTCAGATCACAGCTTACTAATACTAATTATATGAAAAGCTCTTCTGACCTCCGGAAGAGCTTTTTTGTTTTAGAGCACAGCTTTAATTCCGGAAAGTATTCCTGTCAATTCTTGAAAGCATATTCTATTCACCAAAAAATCCCAGAAGGGAATGGAGGAATTTTTTATGCATGAAACAACAGCATTCATTCACAGCATCCCGGTAGATCCGCTCACCGGGGCAGTCTCGGTGCCCATCTATCAGACTTCCACTTTTGTACAGGAGGCGCCCGGCGTACATAAAGGGTATGATTATGCGCGAAGCAATAATCCCACCCGCGCTGTATTGGAAAACATTATTGCCGGGTTGGAAAAGGGATCCCGCGGGCTTGCATTTGCCAGCGGACTTGCAGCCATCGATGCTATTCTTAAACTCCTGAAGTCTGGCGACGAGATCATCGCTGTAGACGATATTTATGGGGGCGCTTTCCGGCTTTTCGAACAGGTTTATAAAAAGTTTGGAATCCACGTGAATTATGTGGATGCGGCCAATCCGGAAAATGTATTTCAGGCGCTGAATGAAAATACAAAACTGATCTGGCTGGAAACGCCCAGTAATCCCACGCTGAAGATTGCAGATATCTCAGCGATTGCTGCTATCGCGAAGGCCGGTAATTGCCTTCTGTGTGTCGACAATACTTTTGCTTCACCGGCTCTGCAAAAACCCATACATCTAGGTGCCGACATTGTGGTGCATTCAGCTACCAAATACCTTGGCGGCCACAGTGACCTGATTGCCGGACTTGTCGTAGCATCAACTGAAGAGTTGGGTGAACAAATCAGGTTTTATCAGAATGCCGCAGGGGCCATACTGGGTCCCTTTGACTCCTGGCTGGTGATCCGGGGTATGGAAACGCTTTCCCTGCGGATGAAACAACATTGCAATAGTGCTCAGCAGATTGCAGAATTTTTACAGGAACATCCTGCGGTGGACAAGGTTTTTTATCCGGGATTGAAATCCCACCCCAATCACCCGATTGCCGTAAAACAATCAAAGGGATTCGGTGGCATCGTATCTTTTACATTGAAAGAAGACAGTCTCGCTGCAGCCAGGCGATTTGTATGTTCAACCAGGCTTTTCAAACTGGCTGAAAGCCTTGGCGGGATAAAGAGTCTGATCAGTCATTCGGCAGAAATGACGCATAAAACCATTCCGTCGGAAATCAGACGGGCAGCAGGAGTCAGCGACAGCCTGATCCGCCTTTCGGTGGGCTTGGAAGAAACAGAAGATTTAATCGCGGATCTTCGCAACACATTTGACCATATAATTGTTAGGACAAACAAACATTCAAAGCTTTTGGAAAACTGTTAACTTCTGTTATGGATGCACATAAGAAACTGACGATCGGACTTTTTGGATTTGGCGTGGTGGGCGAAGGTCTCTATCGCATTTTAATGCAAACGCCCTCTCTTAAGGCAAGTATAAAAAAAGTATGTATAAAGCATCCGGGCAAAAAAAGAAATGCGCCGGAAGAACTTTTTACTACCGACCGCAATGAATTATTGAATGATCCCGAAATTAATGTAATTGTTGAAGTGATCAATGAAACCGAACCCGCCTTCGAGATTGTCAGCACAGCATTAAAAAATGGAAAGGATGTGGTCAGCGCCAGTAAAAAAATGCTGGCAGAACACCTCTCACAATTACTGGAACTTCAAAAAGAAACAAATCATTCGGTTTTATATGAAGCAGCAGCCTGTGCCTCCATCCCGGTGATCCGCAATCTGGAAGAATATTATGATAACGATCTCCTGCATTCCATGCGCGCAATCGTAAATGGTTCAACCAATTTCATTCTTACAAAAATGTTTGAAGACAAACTTGATTACAATGAAGCATTATTACTCGCACAGCAATTAGGTTTTGCAGAAAGTGATCCTTCTCTTGATGTGGAAGGTTTTGATGCAGTGAACAAATGGACTTTCTTGCTAACTCATGCTTACGGGATTGTAACTGAGCCCAACGAAATTTTATTTACAGGTATTCAAAATATTCAATCAAATGATGCATCTGTTGCTAAGGAAAAAAATTATGACATCAAACTCGTTGCACAAGCACAGAAATTAAAAAATGGAAAAGTTGCTGCATTCGTATTGCCGCAATTTGTTCCGCATGACGATCATTTGAGTTTTGTAAAAAATGAATACAATGGTGTTGTAATTGAGAGTGGCTTTGCTGACAAACAATTCTTTTATGGAAAAGGTGCAGGAAGTTTTCCAACTGCATCCGCTGTGTTGAGTGATATATCCGCGTTGCGATATGATTATCATTATGAGTATAAGAAATTGTATTATCACACGCCGTCTGAATTAACAAATGATTTTTATGTAAAAACTTTTGTCAGTTTTAATAAGCTGAACGATATTCCCAAAGAAGAGTTTGAATGGATTGAAGAATGGCACGGCGGACAAGAGAGAAGTTATTTAATTGGTGTGATACATTTTCAAAAATTGATTGATGACAAATGGTGGAAACAGCATGGAGTGTCTTTAATATTAACACCGGCGTCGGTAATAGAAAACATTGAAATAAGAAATTTGAAAA
>Ga0163162_10005324_pt1 | contig 12415 bp, 9 predicted proteins | sample S55metaG_FD_115310 | JGI IMG/M metagenome (GOLD analysis project Ga0163162, IMG submission 115310) | Switchgrass rhizosphere microbial communities from Kellogg Biological Station, Michigan, USA - S5-5 metaG | ecosystem: Host-associated > Plants > Roots > Rhizosphere > Soil | place: USA: Michigan...
GCATTGGGGCATGTCGGCGCATTCCTTGGCCAAAGTGCCACACCTGATCAAGTCGCCGCACGTCGAACCCGCTTTGGGCTCCGGGACCTCAAGAGCCGGGAAGCAAGGCTGGAAATGGAAATTCATTCATGGATCAACGGCCAAACCCATGAAGAACTGCTCCAGTACGACCCGGATTCAATTCGAGAACACGTCTTTGCACAGCTTTTGTCCTGGTGCTAACATCCCTCGCTTCTCATGGAACCTTCCGAAATTTTAAAATATCGAGAAATTCTCACGTCCAAGCGCGATGATATCCTCGGCTCGGCACCGGGCCGGGCGCCGTCGATTGAACCGGGTTCCAAAAGCGGGGACTGGATTGATCACTCCAGCATGGAGAGCGATATTCATGTCCGGCTTGCTTTGCAACAAACCGATTCCAAGCTGCTCCGAGCCATCGAGGAAGCGATTCTGAGGCTCGACCAGGGCGTCTACGGCATTTGCATGGATTGCGAGGAAGAAATAGCGGGTGCAAGACTCGACGCCGTACCGTGGACGCGAGTTTGCATCAATTGCAAGGAACGTCAGGGGAAGAGTTAGACACTCAGGGAGAACTGTAAAACAAGATGGCGGAGCTCGATAAATTTTTCAACCTCATGATCGAGGTCGGTGCGTCGGACCTCCATCTTGCATCGGATTCCCAACCCATTGTTCGCGTTCGCGGAGAGCTGGAACGAATTGAACACCCCGTCCTCAACAGCGATCACCTGAAGAAGATGCTCTACGAAATCGCTCCGGAATTTAAGGTGAAAACCTTTGAGGAGACCGGCGACATCGATTTCGGATACGAAATTGCCGGCGTCGCCCGATTCCGCGCCAACTTCTTCAATCAAAAATACGGCGTCGCCGCGGTTTTCCGGTTGATCCCCTCGAAAATCCTGACGACCGAGCAGCTCGGCCTTCCGCCAATCATGAAGAAGTTCGCGGAACTTCACAAAGGCCTGGTCCTCGTCACCGGACCGACCGGAAGCGGAAAATCCACGACCCTGGCGGCAATCGTGGATTATGCCAACAAGATTCGCAAGGATCACATCATCACCGTGGAAGATCCGATCGAGTTTGTGCACAAGAGTCAGAGCTGCCTGGTGAATCATCGCGAAGTGGGCCTGCATACGAAATCGTTTGCCTCCGCGCTGCGAGGGGCACTTCGTGAAGATCCCGACATCATACTCGTCGGTGAAATGCGCGATCTCGAAACGATCGAACTGGCACTGACAGCGGCTGCCACAGGGCATCTCGTGTTTGGAACGCTGCACACTCCCAGTGCGGCAAAGACCATCGATCGTGTCATCGACGTCTTCCCTGCCGATCAGCAGAACCAGATCCGCAATACGTTGTCGGAAGCCCTCAAGGGCGTCGTTGCGCAAAACCTTCTGAAACGGGTTGATGTGAAAGGCCGGGTCGCTGCTCTTGAAATTCTCGTTGTCACGCCAGCCATTGCAAACCTGATTCGAGAAGCCAAGACATTCCAGATTCCGGGCATGCTCCAGGTGGGAAAGAAATACGGAATGCAGACATTGGACGACGCCATTATGGATCTCCTGAACAGGAAAATGATTGCTCCGGAAGATGCGTACTCGCGATGCATCGACAAGGCAAAATTCCGGCCGTTGCTGAAGGTCCAGCCGGAGGAATGGCAGTAAACAGCGCGGAGATACTATGACAAAAGCAGAACTGGATTACATCCTGGGCACGATGCTCGAATCGCATGACAACGTGTCGGACCTCAACATCACGGCGGACAAAACACTGCAGGTGGAATCTGCCGGAGAACTGCTCCCCGTCGAGTTTGATCCTCCAATCCCGAGGCTCACCCCGTTCCAGACCGAAACAATCGCCCTGCAGATCATCGATCGCAATCGCAGACTGACCGACGACCTGGTGAAGAACGGTTCGTGTGATTGTTCGTATTCCCTCGGGCTGAAAGCCAGATTCCGCGCAAACATTTTTTCGCAGCGCGGGCATTACTCGATCATCATGCGAAAGCTCACTACCGAGATCCCGAGCATCGATCAACTGAACCTTCCTCCGGTCTTCCATAATGTCGCAAAGGAAAAGACCGGCCTCGTTCTCGTTACGGGCGCCACCGGAAGCGGAAAGTCGACGACACTGGCTGCCATCCTGAATGAATTGAATGAAAGCAAATCGATCCATGTGGTGACTCTCGAGGACCCGGTCGAGTTTGTCCATCCCCAGAAAATGGCAACCTTCAATCAACGGGAAATGGGAATCGACTTCAGCCATTTTGCTGCCGGGCTTCGCGCGGCCCTGCGTCAGGCTCCCAAAGTCATTCTAGTCGGAGAAATGCGCGATCGGGAGACGGTTGAAATCGGAATGTCCGCTGCGGAAACAGGTCACCTGGTCATGACCAGCCTGCATACCGTCGATGCCGGTCAAACGATCAACCGCATCATCGGCATGTTCGACAAAGAAGAAGAAAAGCAGATTCGCGTCCGGCTGGCCGAATCGGTACGCTGGATTGTGTCCCAGCGTCTGCTCCCGAAAATCGGCGGAGGACGTGTGGCGGCCATCGAAATCATGGGCAACAGCCTTCGCGTGAAGGATTCGATTGAACACGGAGAGTCCGAAGGAAAATCCTTTTACGAGATCATCGAAGCATCCGCGACATTCGGCTGGAAGACTTTTGATATGGCGATTCTGGAACTTTTCGAAAAGGGGCAAGTGACCGAAGAAACGGCGATGCTGTACTGCACCAACAAGGGCATCATGTCCCGCGGAATCGATCGAGTCAGGAAGGTGAAAGGCGAGGAACTCCACTCCGGCGGCCTGAAGCTGGATATCAAGTACGGAAAGAGAATATGAGCAAAGCGGAACTCAGCCAGGACTTTTTCGAACTGGGAGACAGGACTTCCATTGTGTGTGCGGACCCGGCCACAACGGAGATCGTCCGAAACTCCCTCAAGGATCTCGACTTCAAAATCCATTTTGCAGATTCCGAGGATGGAGCGCTGGATCGGATACGTTACACACAATACAACTGCATCGTGATCCATGAAAACTTCGCGGGGAGCATCCTGCAGACGAACGCGGTGATCCGGTATCTGGCACCGCTTCCGATGAATATGCGGCGCGGGTCGTTCATCTGTCTGGTTGGCGATTCCTTCAATACGCTCGACGCGATGCAGGCATTTGCTCAAAGCGTGAACGTGGTTGTCAACCCGGCCGACCTTCCCAACCTGACCGCGATCCTGAAAAAGGGATTGGCCGAATTCGAAATGGCGTATCGCGTGTATCGAGTTTCCGTCGACTCCCTGGGTGATCGGCGCCAGCCGACCAGACGCCTGGATCACTGACGGTAAACGGATTATCGAATTCCCGGAATTTTTCTCCACAGCTTCACGAATTTCAGTATGCCATCTGCGATTTTCTGGCTGCGGATCTTCCCGAGCATGCTGTCGTAACCGCCGGCGGTCGAAAAGCTGGTGACGATACTTTGCTCCTGCGTATACCGCAGAATACCGTGTTCTCCATGGCGGCGCCCAATGCCACTGATTTTCATGCCGCCCATGGGTACGTCAAACGCGTTGTAGATCATGAGCGTGGAATGAATGCCTACCGAGCCGGCCTCAAGTTGTCTGGCGACATTCAGCGCTTCGTCCGTACTTCCGGCCCACACCGACGCGTTCAGTCCATAGTTGGAATCGTTGGCCATGACAATCGCTTCATGGGCACTCTCGACCGGGTACATCGATAAGACGGGACCGAACGTCTCCTGTGTCGAAATGGAGGCGCGATGGTTGACGCGAGTGAGCACCGTGGGTTCAACAAAGGCGGGACCGAGGTCCGGACGACTGCTCCCGCCGACGAGTACTCCAGCCCCAAACTGCACCGCCTCTTCGATGTGCCCCAGAACCTTTGCCGCATGGGCGGAGTGAATCAAACTTCCCACATCCAGGTCCCAGGAGGAAGACCAGCCCAGTTTCAGTTGTTTTGTCGCTTCCGCAACAATCCGCGAAAACTCCTCGAAGATGGATGCTTCCACATAGACGCGCTCCACCGATATGCACGTCTGGCCCGCATTTGAAAACGATCCCGACAATAAACCCCGCGCCGCTTCCTTCAGTGGAGCGCCCTTGAGAACGATCATCGGGTTCTTTCCGCCCAGTTCCAGCGAATATGGAATCAGCCGCTCCGCTGCGGCCGCGGCCACCTTGCGGCCGGTGACGCTGCCTCCGGTGAATCCGATGTAATCGACATGCCGGATCAATTCGTTCCCAACCTCTCCGGTCCCATTCACGATTCCCAAAAGGTCCGGGTCCAGCCCACTGTCCACCAGGAGTTGTTGTCCAAGAACAGCGGAGAGGGGCGTCAGTTCCGATGGTTTGATCACAACGGCATTGCCGGCAAGAAGCGCCGGCAATGCGTCCCCCATCGTGAGCAGGAACGGATAGTTCCATGGGGTGATCAATCCTGCAATTCCGTAAGGACGATGCTCGAGAACGGACTGCGTCACCAGCGGAACGGCACCTCGCTTTGCGCTCGGAGCCAGAATCGATTCGCCGCGTGAGAGATAGTAGCGGGCCGTTCCAGCCACCGAAACCACCTCGGCGAATGCATCGCGTCGGGTCTTTCCTGTTTCCAGCTGGATGGTATCGAGCACGCGTGCGGCCTGGTCCAGGATGCGATCGTGAAACCCGGCAATCACTTCCCTTCTCGCACGAAACGACAGTTTCGACCATTTCCGCTGGGCCTGCCGGGCTCGAGCGGCCGTCGACGACAGTTCCGAAGGAGAAGCGCAGTTCACGGTCCCGGCAAGCTCGCCTGTTACCGGGTTGCGAACTTTGATCTGGTCCATTCACGTAGAATACCGTGATTTTACGGAAACCATTGCGGTTCACGTCCCCTTGTTATACTTGGCCAAATGGAGAAGGACAGTCCTCGACGACAGCCTGTCGAAGAAATCCAGCGTCAATTCGACGCGAAACTTCGCGAAGCCAAACGTCAGCGTTCGTTGCTCGAAGCAGAGTTGGAGTCCGCCTCCGAACGCTGGCGCACCGAACGCCGACAACTGAACGCGGAAGTCGATCGTCTTGAGGCCGCCCTCGCGGAAGCCAGAGCTATCGGAAAGAAACCGATCGGAACAAAGCCGGATCGCGGCATCGATCCGCTTGATGTCGCGAAGATACAAGCTGCGGCTGACGACCGGATTCGCAAGGCATCGAAGGCATGGGAAGCGGAACGCGAAGAACTCCTCAAGGAGATTTCCCGACTTCAATGCACGATCGGCGATCTACTCGAAAGAGCCAACAATCCCCTGCGATCCAGTATGCCCATGCGGGAAGACCTCGAAACCAAACTCACCCTGGCGCTTCGCGGCAAAGAGAAAGCGGAGTCCTTATACCTTCGTGAAAAAGCATCGTGGGACGAAGATAAACTTCGCATGACAGGCGAGATCATCAGGCTGCGGAACAATTCGGCGCTCAGCAAAGCGGCAAGGGGAAAGGTCGGCGTGGACGAACACGCGCAGGAGTTCGAGATTCGGGTCAGCGCCATGCAGAAGGAAATGGATCGCGAAAGGGCGGAATGGCGGCTGCAGATTCAACAAATGGAACGAACCCTTTCAAAAACTCACCAGTCGGTAAACTCCGATGTCGTCGATCAATTGCGGCGACAATACGACGACCGGATTCAGGAAATAATCCTTCAGAAAACACAGCTCACGGATGAATTGAAGCGCGCCAGCGCCCTGCTGGAATCCCAGCGCGGCCGTTTCATGACAGCAACGGGAAACGGCAATACCAATGCCGACGCCGTCAGCGCGGAAGTTGCTCGAGTCCAGACGATGATTGTGGAGATTGGCAAACGGATCGATGATCCCGCTACGGATCTTTCAACGGTCATCCGAAAGAATGTGGAGCGCGCGGAACTGAATGCCTATCTGAAAGGGATTCAATACTCGACAGGAAATCACAACGGCATTTGACCGCCGCTATTGAACATCAATCATGACCGGTTCAGACTGAATCGGCGGCTGGCTCGACAGAATCCCGACAAGACGATAACGGCCCGGAGACACCGGATTCTTGTCGTTATCGCGTCGATTCCATACTTCTGAATATGTCCACTTCGAACTTGCCCGGATCGAATCCGATCGAATCACCTGAGCAAACATGGTCCCATGCGACCAGCGCCATACTTCCTGTCCGGTCGCCGGATCGGTGATCACGAAATCGTAGTTCTGACTGGAGTTGAATTTGAACGGCAGGAGCTTGTCCGATACGTTCACCACGAGCATTTCCAATTTCAGTCCTCCAGGCGCCGGCTCCGCACTCACAACGAGCCTGGGGTTTTCTGCGGTCACCGTGGCGACAGTGGGATTGGGTCGCACGGCAGAAGTCGTCGGCGCGGTACTTCCTGCGCTGACTGACGGCGCCGCCGCCGCAGTGCCGCGACCAAACTTTGCACTTTGTAACTTGACGACGCGAACACCATCGCTGGTCTGCAATCGAGCTTCGACAATTCCGACCCCGCGCTGGAATACAAGTGTTGTCGATCCGGTGTGCAGTGCGAATTTCACCGGGATACCGGATGTATCGGACTGCAGGACTTCGGTGGACTGGGAATCGCCCGGAAATAGAGGAGCCTCCTGATCGGCGGAAACCCGGAGGAATTGCCGGGTTTCGCGATCGTATCCAATAAAATTGGGTCCGGCGGCGTCCCCGGAAAATGGATACCCGCTTACGGCATAAAGGCTGCGGCCAGACACAATCGTGCGCTCGCCGACCGAAAACTCCAACTGGTTGACCTTCTGGCCGGCCTCATTCGAGACGTCGTAAAGCCACTGATTGCCTGCCTGGAGTGGAAGAAAATCCTCGGTCATTCTGACGCTTTGCAGCAGGAATATCAGACTCAGGAGAACTCTCATTTCGGTCAGCTTAACACGGTTGTAGGCGCGGGCTATGACCGCGCACGCTCTTTTGTGCGCGGTCATAGACCGCGCCTACAACCGGCATTGACCTACGGCAGAGCGAAAACGTAGAGTCCGTTCGTGTTCACCGGAGGCGGAGTGATCCCGGCTTGCGTGATCAGGCCGGCGGTCACGCCGCCTCGGCCGGTCAGCACCGCAACGTACTGCTTTCCGTTGACGGCATACGTGATCGTGCTGTTCTGAATACTTCCCGGCAGGACCGACTGCCACAAAACCTTTCCACTGTCGGCATCGATTGCACGGAAGTTCCGCGCCAGATCGCCCCAGAACACAAGATCGCCCGCCGTCACCAGCGTTGCTCCATTGCCGGGAGCGCAGGTTTCAAACAGGTACTTGATTTCGCCGGTGGACATGTTCACCTTGGCAACGCCGGCAAATTTTTGAGGATCCGACCCCTCTCGCCGAATTGCCGTTCGGCGTTCCGGTACAGCCGCTCCGGCAGCTGGCGCACCTCCACGTCCGGCAGGCGCTGCGCCACCGGCTCCGCCGGCTCCACCAGCTCCACCTCGCGCTCCACCACCTCCACCACCGGCCGCCGGCGGCAGTGCCGGAGCCGTTCCGGCAGCCGGCGCCGGATTTTCCGGTCCTTTGCAAACCGCTTGCGTCACTTCATAAGGAGCGGGTGCTGCGGGGGTTCCAGCCGGTCCGGCCGCAGTCATATCCAGACAGTTATCCACATAGGGAATATAGAGAGAATTTTTTCCGGGGTGATACGCCATTGGCCAGTAGCTTTTGGTGTTGTAGGAACACGTAACGCTTCGTTTACCCGGGATGCCGTTGATCGCGTCATCGTTGATCCACGACTTTCCGTCCGGATCGATTTTCTTGATCAGGAATCGAGGAGTGTCATAAGGGAAAGGCGTCGCCCAGAGAAACTTTCCGTCATTACGATCCAGCACGAACAATCCTCCGCCTTCTCCGACGGAAGCCGAAACGTCATGCCGCGAACCTTTTGGAACCGACGTATTGATCCACTTCACATGCTTCGGATCCGGATTGAAGGAAGTTGAAAAGAGAATGCGCTCATTTGTGTAGTCCTGATCCCAGTCGTCGCCCGGCAGGTGTTGATAGTACCAGAGCAATTTTCCGGTCTCCGGATTCAGAGCCACTGTCGAATTGCTGTAAAGATCCGCCGGTGCTGAAAACCCGATCGCATTGGAATTGCCGCCGTGGCGCGCAGAGCGGGTATTTGGCGTGGGATTGGCGACTCCCCAGTAAATGATTTTCTTCACGGGATCGTAGCTGCCCGTCAATCCCCAGGTGGACGCCGAACGAGCCGCAACCGGTGCGCCGCCCCAGGACTTGCTCGCTTCCGGATCTTCGTCACCGGCCGCCGTATAGAATCTCCAGAGTTCGGTTCCCGTTTTCGCATCGTGAGCGGCGATGTAACAACCCTGCTGCTGAGGAGTGCCGCAGGTACGTCCGGAAATAATCTTGTCTCCGGCCATGATCAAGCCCGAACTCAACCGCCCGCCATTGTTGACGGCCTTGGTTTCCCAGCGAACCTGGCCGGTGCGCATATCCAACGCAACAATGGAATCACCTGCCGGATAGAAGATCAGGTCCAGATACATCGCGAAAGCTTTCGAATTCGAAGCGCCGCCGCCTGGCCGTCTGTATTCCCAGATGAGATTGCCGTTTGTTGCATCCAGCGCCCAGAGGACCGCGCCTGCCGGCGAACCGGGCGCGCCCGGATTCATGACATACATCACTCCATCGTGAACCAGTGGAATGCTCTCCTGGGTGCCCGTCACCATGTCCTTCGACCATACCTGTTTCAGCTGGCCGACGTTTTGTTTGGTGATCTGATTCAGCGGACTGAAACGCTGCGCGTCGTAGGTGCGGCTGTACATCAACCAGTCGTTGGGACTGGGATTCTGCAGCATGTCCATTGTCACAAGTGTCACGGGTTTGATCTGCGCGAGCGCTGCGGAAGCAATCGTTACGATAAGGATCGCCAAAATAAAAAACATTTTCCGGATCATGACAAGTCTCCTCTCTAGTCGGGAACGCGATATTCATGACACAGCACAGCTGCAGAGTCAAAAGGAGAAATTGCCCGTCGTTTCCAAATTACCGGCTATATTTGACGGATGACGAACAACAGCCATCGAATTATCTATACCCATACCGATGAAGCGCCCGCACTGGCCACGTATTCCTTTTATCCAATTATCAAAAAGTTTGCGGAAAGCTGTGGGGTCGATATCGAGACGCGAGACATTTCACTCGCCGGACGGATCATTTCCAGTTTCCCCGAAAAACTCACACCAACCCAGCGCATACCGGATGCCCTGGCGGAGCTGGGGCAGCTGGCGACGAAGCCGGAAGCCAACATCATCAAACTTCCCAACATCAGCGCTTCGATTCCTCAATTGAAGGCCGCCATCGCCGAACTTCAAGCGCAGGGTTACGCGCTGCCCGACTATCCAGACGAGCCCGCCAATGAAGAACAGAAGGCCGTCCGCTTGCGCTATGACAAGATCAAAGGCAGTGCTGTGAATCCGGTCCTTCGCGAAGGAAATTCGGATCGGCGAGCTCCAAAAGCAGTGAAGGAGTACGCGCGAAAGAATCCGCATTCCATGGGCCAGTGGTCTCCACATTCGAAGACCCACGTGGTTCACATGGACGGGGGAGACTTTCGATCGAACGAAATCTCACTGACGATCGCCGAGACCGGCAGCGTCCGAATCGAACTTCTCGCGCTGGATGGCACCGTGACCGTGCTTAAGGAAAAGACACCCGTTCTCGCCGGCGAGATCATCGACGCGACAACCATGAGTATCCGGGAACTGACTACGTTCCTTGAAGAGCAGATGGAAGACGCCAAAAACCAGGGCGTGCTGTTCTCATTGCACTTAAAGGCAACCATGATGAAGGTTTCCGATCCGATCATTTTCGGTCACGCCGTGAGGGTTTTCTTCAAGGACGTTTTCAAGAAACACGCGGCCACATTCGCCGAACTCGGAGTCAATCCGAATAATGGCCTGGGCAATGTCCTCGAAAGTATCCAGAAGTTGCCGGAAGAGAAACGCCGGGAAATTGAGGCCGACATTCAGGCCGAATACGACCGCCGGCCGGATCTCGCAATGGTCAATTCCGCCAAAGGCATTACCAATCTCCATGTGCCAAGCGATGTCATTATCGATGCCTCCATGCCCGCGATGATCCGGACTTCCGGTCAGATGTGGAACAAGGAAGGCAAACCGCAGGACACCAAGGCCGTCATCCCGGATCGCAGCTACGCAGGCGTATATGAGGAAACAATTGCGTTCTGCAGAAACCATGGAGCTTTCGATCCCAGGACGATGGGCACGGTTCCGAATGTCGGCCTGATGGCGCAGGCGGCCGAAGAATACGGATCGCACGACAAGACTTTTGAAATGCCCGACTCCGGGACGGTCCGAGTTGTCGAATCCAACGGTACGACGCTGATGGAGCACAATGTTGAAAAGGGTGACATCTGGCGGATGTGCCAGACCAAAGACGCCGCCGTTCAGGACTGGGTGAAACTCGCCGTAACGCGTGCCCGGGCTACCGGCACACCGGCAATATTCTGGCTGGATCACATGCGTCCTCACGACGCAGAGCTCATCAAGAAGGTGAACGCCTATCTTCCAAAATATGATACGAAGGGCCTGGTTATTGAAATCATGTCGCCGGAAGAGGCGACTCGCCATACCCTGGAACGTCTCAAGGCAGGCCAGGATACGATTTCGGTGACGGGCAATGTGCTGCGAGACTACCTGACGGACCTGTTCCCAATTCTTGAAGTCGGGACCAGCGCGAAGATGCTTTCCATCGTGCCCCTGATGAATGGGGGTGGAATGTTTGAAACTGGCGCCGGTGGATCCGCGCCAAAACACGTTCAGCAATTCATCCAGGAGAACCACCTTCGATGGGATTCTCTTGGAGAATTCCTCGCACTGGCCGTATCGCTCGAACACTTAAGCGAAGCATCGGGCAATCGCCGCGCGGAGATCCTTGCAGTGGCTCTGGACAAGGCAACGGAAAAGCTTCTTGTGAATCGAAAATCGCCATCGACAAAAGTGCCTGAACTGGACAACCGCGGCAGTCAGTTCTATCTTGCGATGTACTGGGCCCAGGCCATGGCCGATCAGAACGAGGATGCGGAATTGAAGTCGAAATTTGCAAAGCTGGCAAAAACGTTAACCGACAATGAGACAGTTGTTGTCACTGAACTGAACGGTGTACAGGGTCATCCGGTGAATATCGGTGGGTACTACGCACCCAAACCCGATCTCGCCGAGAACGCGATGCGGCCGAGCCCGACTTTCAACAAAGCACTGGCGGCGTTTGAATGAAGATCTATGACGACCTCGGCATTCTCGTGCCCGAAGTGCTTCTGCCAAAGGCGGGCGTGGATCCTCGCAATTGGGCGGTGATTGCCGTCGACCAATTCACTTCCGAACCGGAATACTGGGATCAGGTCGAAGACGCTGTCGGCGACGATCCCTCCACGCTTCGCATCACACTGCCGGAAATCTATCTGGGTCATCCCGGAGAAGCGGAACGTATTCAGGACATCCGGAATACGATGCGGCAATACCTGCGGTCCGGCATTCTCAAATCGCGTGAGGGGCTGATCTTTGTCGAGCGCACGGTGCTGGGAAAAACCCGGCGGGGCTTGATGGCCTGCCTCGATCTCGAACGTTACGACTACTCGGAAGGGGCGAAGAGCCTGATCCGAGCCACCGAAGGAACGATCATTGAACGCCTTCCTGCTCGAATGAAGATTCGTGAAGGCGCCGCACTGGAACTGCCGCACATTCTTGTTCTGATCGATGACCCGCAACACACGGTTATCGAACCGCTCATTGCAGCCAAGAAAGGAATGGAAAAACTTTACGAGTTCGATCTCATGCTTGGGAGCGGACACCTGGCGGGCTGGGGTGTTCGCGATGAATCCCCCGTCATTGACGCGCTGCGCAATCTGGCGCGGCCGGAAGTATTCGCTTCGAAATACGGTGTCGGGAAGGACACGCCGGTCATGCTGTTTGCAATAGGCGATGGCAATCATTCGCTGGCAACGGCAAAAGCCGTATGGGAAAAAATAAAGCCGACCGTCGGTCCGGATCACCCGTCGCGTTATGCGCTTGTCGAAATCGAAAACGTTCACGACGATGCGCTGGAATTTGAACCGATCCATCGCGTGCTGTTCGGCGTAAAGAAGGATTTTGCCGCCGAACTGCAGAAGCATTTTGGATCGAGTTCGAAATGCACACCCGTCGCCACCTCCACAGAAATGATTCACATGGTGGCAGCACACGGAGCAACGCAACGCATTGGAATTGTTGCCGGCAGCCATTCTCATGCCGTCGTTGAATTTTCCAATCCGAATTTCAATGTTCCGACCGCGACGATTCAGGCTTTCCTGGATCTGTTTTTGAAGACCGGAGGAGCGGA
>Ga0163162_10005327_pt1 | contig 12411 bp, 11 predicted proteins | sample S55metaG_FD_115310 | JGI IMG/M metagenome (GOLD analysis project Ga0163162, IMG submission 115310) | Switchgrass rhizosphere microbial communities from Kellogg Biological Station, Michigan, USA - S5-5 metaG | ecosystem: Host-associated > Plants > Roots > Rhizosphere > Soil | place: USA...
CGCCAGTTAAAACATATTGAATATACCCCGGCACCTGATATCATCCATGAATCGGCTGGGCATGCACCTATTATTGCAGATAAGGACTACCATGAGTATTTAAGTTATTTTGGGTCGATAGGGGCTAAAGCCATGTTTTCGGCACAGGACTTTGAACTGTATGAAGCTATCCGTGCCTTATCGATATTAAAAGAAATGCCCGATGCCGACGAACAGGAAATTATCAAGGCAGAAGAGCTGGTAACTTATTGCCAGGAAAACATAGGCGAACCTTCAGAAATGGCCCTTTTGAGCCGCCTGCACTGGTGGACGGTAGAGTATGGCCTGATCGGTACATTAGAACAGTCTAAGATCTATGGTGCGGGCTTGCTTTCGTCAATCGGCGAAAGCTCAACCTGTATGAAAAAGGATATCAAAAAGCTATGGTATACTATTGATGCTGTTAAATATAGCTATGATATTACCAAGCCCCAGCCGCAGCTTTTTGTAACCCCCGATTTTCAAAACCTGATCAATGTGTTGGAAGAGTTTGCCAACACCATGTCTTTCAGAAAAGGCGGCGCTTACGGTTTAAAAAAGGCTGTTGAAAGTAAAAATACCTGTACAGCGGTTTACAGTTCAGGTTTGCAGGTTTCGGGCAACATGGCCGATTTTAAAACAGATGCCGGCGGTAAGCCTTATTTTATTAAAACCACAGGTCCCACCGCGCTGGCCCTGAACAATAAACAGTTAAAAGGGCACGGTAAAGATTATCATAAGGATGGTTTCAGCTCGCCGGTTGGTAAGCTGAAAGGTTATGATATTGCTTTAGAGGATTTTTCGGAAGATGATTTGAAAGCGGCGGGTATAGTAAAAGACCAGGAAACCGAATTGCATTTTAAAAGCGGGATTAAATTAAAAGGCAGGGTGAAGAGTATCCTCTCGTCAGCAGAAAAGATCATGGTAATTACTTTTGATGAAGTTACCGTTACTGATAAAGATGGAATGGTGTTGTTTGCCCCGGCCTGGGGTGTTTATGATATGGCTGTTGGTGATGAGATCATTTCGGTATTTTGCGGTGCTGCCGACAGGGAGGCTTACGAAGCCATTGTTTATAAATCAAAAACAGAAACCCATCATGCGGCGCACGATCATAAAGCCAAAGAACTGCACAGGCTATATCAACAGGTACGTAATTGCCGTATAAATCATGGTAATTATGGCTTTTTAGGTAACGTGTGGCTACAGCTGCAAAAAGATCATCATGATGATTGGCTTTGCGCTTTGGAGATACTGGAAATACTTGACCATGAAGGCGCAGAGCCTGCATTAGCTGCCGAGATCAAATATTTCCTTGAACAAAAAGGACATAATGAGCCCGAATACGGTAAACTCATCAGTGATGGTTTTTACCTGATTAAGCACCCGGTTGAGCAAAAATTGGTAGTTTAGCAATTGATTTATCATCTTAAGGGTATTAAATCACGCGTCATTGCGAGGTACGAAGACAACAGACCGAAGGGAGCTCATTAATACCTGTAAAAAACAAATTATAAGTATTAATAATCCCAAACTTTACAGGGCCGCTCTGCTAATCGAGGATTGCTTCGTGCCTCGCAATGACGTTCAAACAGGAAATTAATTAAAACAACAATTATTCCCCCTTTAGGGGGTTAGGGTGCATATGAACATCATAATAACCGGCGCCAGTAGCGGCGTGGGCTTTGAAGCCGTAATTGAACTGATACTTTCGGGCAGCCACAAGGTGATAGCGCTGGCCCGCTCGCAGGATAAACTGGAACGTTTGCTGGAGATAGCCCACGGCTTAAATCCAGATTGCCAGTTGTTTGCCTTGAAATTTGATATTGTCCATGACGATTATGAAGGCTTGCAGCAGTTCATAGCATCGCACTTTGATAATCGCGTTGATGTTTTGATCAATAATGCCGGGGTGCTTGTTAATAAACCATTTGCCGAATTGCTTGAGTCGGACTTTGTAGAGATGCTGCAAAGCAACTTCATTGGCCATGTGCGTGCTATCCAGGCCCTGGTACCTTTAATGCCAGCCGGGGCGCATATCCTTAATATTGGCAGCATGGGCGGCTTTCAGGGGAGTGCTAAGTTTCCGGGACTGTCGGCCTATTCTTCAAGTAAAGCAGCTTTACATACGCTAACCGAGTGTTTAGCGCAGGAATTAACCGAACAAGGTATCAAAGTAAACTGCCTGGCATTAGGTTCGGCACAAACCGAGATGCTGGAACAGGCTTTCCCGGGTTATGAATCGCCGGTAATGGCCTTTGAAATGGGTAAGTATATAGCTGATTTTGCTTTAATCGGAAGTAGTTTTTTAACGGAAAAATAATACCTGTAGCATCAACTACTCCCTAAATATTAGATAATATTGCAAACATTTTTATAACTTAGTTATTATAAATATGTTATGCCTGCAACAAATGGATATAAGGTTTACATCACTTTTCACTCATTCAAAAGACATCTTTTTTGTCATGGATATGAGTGGTGTAATCCTGCATACCAACCATGCTTTTCGTAATACCTTTAATTATACCGATGAGGACTTAGCAGGTATAAATATTGCTGCTATCTGTCATCCCGCAGATAAGGAACGACAGGCCGAATCACAGGGAAGCCTTTTGCTTCATAAAAAACTGATAGGTTATCAAAGTCGGGTAAAGGCAAAAGATGGCTGCTACTTTAGTGTTATCTGGTCGGTAATATTAAATGAGGACGATGGCTTTATTTATTCAAGCGGTAATGCCCTTGCCGGCATGATCGAGCAGCCCGAAAACGATATCGTTCAGCACACCATTCAAAGCCTTAATGAAGGTTTTATTGTACTTGACGCCAACTGGGATATAATTTCGTTTAATCCGGCTTTCCAGGCCATGGTCAACGTTAGCTTAACTGAACTTGATGGTGCCAATTTCATGGAGATCAAAAGCCTTGGTTTAACTGAAAAGGTAGAGAGGGAGTTTCAACTTTCATTAACCTGCAAAAAATCAATACAGGTACAATATTTAAATGAATATTCAAATAGTTGGTTTCGTATCAATATATACCCTTACCATAACCAACTGGCTGTTTTTATACGTGATATAACGGAAATAAAAATGCAGGAATGGGTATTGGAACTTGAAAAGAGAGTGCTGGAATTGAACGCTACGGCACAATACACTCTTGTGCAATCTGCCGTTGAATTACTTACCGGAATAGAAAGGATCTTTCCGGATATGATCTGTTCGGTTTTGGAAGTTGATGATGCGCAGGAAAAATTGCATACGCTTGCTGGTCCACGGTTACCGCAAGCTTACAGCAACCAACTGGAAGGTTTATCAATAGGGCCAAATGTAGGGTCGTGCGGCACATCGGCGTTTCACCGTAAACAAGTCATTGTAAGCGATATTGAAAATGACCCGCTTTGGGCTGACTATGTTTATCTGGTTAAACCTTATGGTCTTAAAGCTTGTTGGTCATCGCCGGTACTGAGTTCAAAGAACTCAAAAGTTTTAGCTGTGTTTGGTATTTACTACCACACAATACGTGAGCCAAATGATGATGAGTTAAGTATTATCGAACGTACAGTAAATATCCTCAGAGTACTTATAGAGAGCAAAAAGACAGAAGATAACATCCGTGAGCAGAACAACCGCCTGCAAACAATCGCCAATATCAGCTCGCACGAGTTGCGTAAACCTGTAGCCACTATTTTAGGTTTGGTTAATTTATTTGATAATGATGATCTGCAAAATCCGCTCAATAAAGAGATCATCGGCCATATCGATACCACATCGCAGCAGTTGGATGGGGTTATTCATTCCATTGTTGAAAGAACGGCGTATATCAAAGCTTTTGGAGGTGATGCGTAGTTAACGTTATGTCAAGATCAAGCTAATGCTTTCTTAATTGCGATCATTATTCGTTTTCGTCATAAATCCGAACGTAATTTGCAAATTCTGTATTTTCCAAGGATTTTTCAATTACAACCTTAGCTAAGCCAAAATCTATTACTAAACAACAAACTTCCATTCTTCCGCTACCAATACTTCCGCCATCGCAATGTCCAAGGCCTGTCCATCCTAAAACCTCATCCATTTTATCTTGTAACCTCGTTCTTTTTTCGATGTCTTCAGGCGTTCCCATCTCTTCAATGATATATTCAATTAAAAGCGTATAGTGGTCATCTATATCAATGTGTCTATAACCTTCATCTATTTTTTTGTTTATGATCGTTTGGATTTTTTTTCGAAAACTTGATAACAAGCCTGAATGTACTTCTTCACTTTGTCCTATTTCACCCACAACTCCCCAGTGAATTAAACCAGTTTTGTCGTCTTTATCCCAGGTTTCCCCAATAGCTGATTACTTCGGCATCTTTTCGGTATAGTTTTAACATTGATCCAAACGTTAATTGATTATAAGAATAGTGTATCAAAAATACTATTGTTGTCGTTATTCATTATTAGATGAAAAGTTAATGATGACAAATCAACAATGAGGAAAATGAAATTCAGATATAAAACTGCAATCCATTGCCGTTGTTGGTATTGTCATCAAATATTTTTACAACTATCAATTGTTTATTATAGTTGCTTTTCCTTGGGCGATACCTGCCCCCGTGAATCAACTGATCTTACCCGCCAGTGCCCTACTGTTTTAGGTGTATCGCCGGTAGCTCTTCAGCCTTTGGTGCCCATCTTTAAAAACTCGTTAACTACTACTTCAGATACATAGCGTTTAACACCATCCTTATCGGTATAGTTACGATTGGCCAGTTTTCCTTCTACAGCAACTTCATCGCCTTTTTTAAGTAGGTCTTCGGCAAGTTTAGCCTGCGGTCCCCAGAAAACAAGGTTATGCCATTGGGTGTCTGTTATCTTTTCGCCTTTGTCGTTTTTATAACTTTCGTTGGTGGCTATAGAAAGACGCACCATTTTTTTATTACTATCAAATACTTTTACTTCCGGATCCATGCCTAAGTTGCCTACCAGGCGTACACTGTTTCTTAATGAGTTCATCGTTTTATTATTTAATGTTTACTGTTGTTTGAATTAACGATACAAAGGTGGGGCAGTACAGAAAAATTAGCCGGATAATAACCGTTTATAGTCGATAGTATCCGTTTGTAAGCGTTTGCAAACGGATAAATTAATCGCTACCTTTATCATTATGAACCAGGAAAGAGTTTGTTTAGATTGTGGTACGCCATTACAGGGCCGTGCCGATAAAAAGTTTTGTAATGACCTGTGCCGCAATAATTACAACAATCAGCTCAACAGCAACAGTTATAACCTGGTGCGGAATATCAATAACATTCTGCGCCGTAACCGACGCATATTGGAAGAACTGAACCCGACTGGCAAAACCAAAACAAGCCGCAAAAAGCTTACTGCAAAAGGCTTTGATTTTGATCACATTACCAGCATCTATCAAACAAAAACTGGATCAACCTATTTTTTCAATTATGAGTATGGCTACCTGTTGTTAGATAATGACGAGGTATTGCTGGTAAAGCGGGATGGGGAGCAGTAAGAAGTTGGCAGTTTGCGGTGGACAGTTGCAAAGAGCCGATTTTGGCAGGAATTTACAGCAGAAATAGAAGATAATTCCATAATTCTAAATCATGTAATCCTTTATCCCAAAAATCACGGTTCAAATGGAGATTAAATCCAATTCTCTATAGATTTAATAGCATTTAGCAGTTTAATATTTTGATAATTAATACTTAACTGTTGTTTCATTCGGCTCTTTATGTTTTCAATAAATTTAAGTACGTTTGGGGAAATGTAAATTTTTAATTTTTGACTGATCTTACTAATTTAAAATGAAATTATTTATTAAGAAACCGATTGCTCAACTAATGGCTGCTTCGGCAGAAACGGAGAAATCGCTGAAGAGAACCTTAGGCGTTGGCTCACTTATAGCACTCGGTATCGGCGCTATTATTGGTGCTGGTATTTTTGTTCGTACGGCAGCTGCGGCAGGTGAACATGCCGGCCCTGCGGTTACCATCTCATTCCTTATAGCTGCTGCAGGTTGCGCCCTGGCCGGCTTATGTTATGCTGAATTTGCCAGTATGATCCCTATCGCAGGGTCTGCTTACACCTACTCTTATGCTACCATGGGCGAGTTTATTGCCTGGATCATTGGCTGGGATTTAGTGCTTGAATACGCGCTTGGTGCTGCTACTGTTGCTATCGGCTGGTCGCAGTATTTTAACGAGTTTTTAACAACCTTCTTTAACGTACATATACCATATGCGTGGTCGCACTCGTTTATGGAAATCTCAAATACCACAACAGGCATGTACGCCGCCGAAGTGGGTACAAGAGGTATTGTTAACCTTCCCGCTATCCTGATCCTGTTCCTGTTAACTTTATTATTGATCCGTGGTACAGCCGAATCTGCAATTGTAAACAACATTATTGTGGTTGTAAAAGTTGCCATTGTATTAATGATCATTGGCTTAGGCTGGCACTTTATCAACCCCGCTTTCCACACGCCTTACACTATCCCTGCCGATGCCGGTAAGATTAAAGTTAGTGCGGGCGTAGTTGATTATGCTGATACTTTTAACCATGGCTGGCTCGGTGTGTTGCGCGGTGCAAGCGTTGTGTTTTTTGCTTTTATTGGTTTTGACGCGGTTTCAACTGCTGCGCAAGAAGCTAAAAATCCACAAAAGGATATGCCAAAAGGTATCCTGATATCACTGGTTATCTGTACTGCACTTTATATCCTGTTCTCGCATGTGTTAACAGGCTTGGTGTCTTACAAAGACTTTCTTATTCAAGGTAAAGAAGCTTCAGTAAGCTACGCTATTAAAACTGCTATGCCTGGTTATGGATGGTTAGCCTCATTTGTTACTGTATCCATCCTTGCAGGTTTTTCTTCAGTGATCCTGGTGATGCTGATGGGCCAAACCCGTGTGTTTTATACCATGAGCACCGATGGATTAATTCCTCCTGTGTTTTCAAAATTGCACCCTAAGTTCCGCACGCCGTACAAATCACAGTGGTTATTCTTTGTGTTTGTATCGCTGTTTGCTGGTTTTATTCCGGATAAATATGTAGGTGATATGGTAAGTATAGGTACTTTATTCGCATTCGTACTGGTATGTCTTGGGATCTTCATTTTAAGGAGGACAGACCCGAACATTGAACGTCCGTTTAAAACTCCTGCTTATATGATCGTATGTCCTCTTGGTGCCATCATTTGCTTGTGTATGATCGCAAGTGAAGGTTGGGAAAACTGGGCAAGACTTATCGTTTGGTTATTGATTGGTTTCGCTGTTTACTTTGGTTACAGCATTAAACGTTCACATGTACGCCATGGTAAAGTTGAAGGCGCTAATAATCCTATCAACCCTAAATTTGTTGAATAGTATAACAATGTTATCATAAACAAAAAAGGTTCTGAATATTCAGGACCTTTTTTGTTACATTCCTTTTTTTTATGCCGTTAAACCAATAAAACCGCTTCATGAAGGGTGATAAAAACCTGTGGGTATTAGTATTTGTATGTGTCATTAACTCGTTAGGGTTCGGCATCATTGTACCGATACTTTACTCGTATGGTAAAACCTTCGGCGTTACAGGCGAAACATTAGGCATCCTCACCGCTTCATTCTCAGTAGCGCAGTTCTTTGCTACACCTATTCTGGGTTCTTTATCTGATAAATGGGGGCGAAAGCCTTTACTGGTGATCAGCCTGGCGGGTACCTGTATTTCCTTTATTCTTTTTGCCGAAGCTCGGAGCATGATCATGCTTTTTGCAGCACGGATCCTGGACGGACTTACAGGAGGAAACGTTTCTGTGGCACAAGCCATGGTATCGGATACGGCAAGGCCGGATAACCGGGCCAGGAGGTTTGGAATACTAAGTTCTGCCTTTGGGTTCGGCTTTGTGATCGGGCCGGCCATTGGCGGCTTTCTGAACAGGTACGGCATGCAGGTACCTTTTTATTTTGCGGCAGGTATTTCGCTTATCGGTACGCTTTGCAGCCTGTTCTTTTTAAAGGAAACCAATCCGCCCGCTAAAACAAAGAAGGATTCGGAAAAAACTAAATTCTTCTTCACAGCGTTGGTAACCACCCTCAAGCGACCAGTTATAGGTACGGCTGTATTTACAGGCTTTATGCTCACTATGGCACAGTTTACCATGATCATCGGTTTTCAAACCTTTAGCGTTGATGTATTAAAGATCACACCTACACAAATAGGAATTTTGTATGCAGGCTTCGGGGTAAGCGGTATCATCATGCAGCTTTGTGTACCGCTGTTTACCAAATGGTTTTCGTCTAAATCAATGATCCTGTTGCTGTCTACTTTTCTTTGCCTTGTGGCGATGTTTGTAACCGGGCTTACCAATAATTTTATTCCTTTTATTGCGGGGATCTGCATTTATGGTTTGTTTAATGGCTTGCGCAACCCTATGCTCAATGCGATAATTGCCGATCATATTGATCATAAAGAACAGGGCAAAATATTGGGGATCAATCAGTCGTACGCTTCTATAGGGCAAACACTGGGGCCGGTCACAGCAGGCTTTGCAGCTTTGCTATCGGTACATGCTATTTTCTTCTTATCTTCATGCTATATTTTAGCAGCCTTTTTGCTGAGTTTCCGTTTAAAGAAGAAAGAATAAATCCTACACGTTATGCCGCACCCGTTTATAATTAAAGAGATCATTTCGGTTACGATGATCCTTTTTGCTATTATCGATATTTTGGGCGCCATACCGGTAATTATTCAGCTGAGGCAACGTGTAGGTCATATCGAATCGGAAAAGGCCAGTATAGCCGTGCTGGTGCTTATGGTGACATTTCTTTTTATTGGCGATGAACTGTTGGCCGTAATAGGTCTGGATATTTCCTCATTTGCTATAGCCGGTTCATTGGTGATTTTCATCATAGCCATGGAAATGATATTAGGTGTCGATTTTTTTAAAGAAGAACTGCCGCAGGCAGCATCTATTGTGCCGCTGGCCTTCCCGTTGATTGCAGGGGCCGGTACCATGACTACGCTGCTCTCCCTTAAGTCGCAATATCAAACGCAGAATATCCTTGTAGGTATTGTGTTAAATACGCTGGTGGTATACCTGGTACTTAAAAATGTAAAATGGCTGGAAAGGTTGCTTGGGCCAATAGGGCTGAGTGTGCTTCGCAAAGCATTCGGCATTATTTTATTGGCAATTGCTATTAAGCTTTTCAGGAGTAATACGCATTTGTAGATGCCCCCAGCCCCCTAAAGGGGGAGCTTGAAAAAGCATTTTGCTGATTTTTACCGTCGCTCGGCCAGAGTCCATGGCCGTTAAACTAAGGAAGAAAAAGCGCGGGGTTGCGCGATTCCCCCTCTTGAGAGGGGTGGAGGGGTGTGTTTCTGCTTTGATAGGTTAATCGCATAAACACACCCCTCCACCACTCGTTCCTCCGCGCCCCCTCTCGAGAGGAGATTTTTAAAATCTGTTGTACAAGTTAATTGTTTGCGTTAACGGCTATCGGCCAAAGTCGAGCGATGGCAAAATACACTTATGGGTTACAAACGTATGGACGGTGTGGTGGAACCTCCCCCTTTAGGGGGCCGGGGGGCTTAACCTCGCCACAAACATAGTATCGGCCTTACGTTCGTATCCTTTCAACACCGCTTTCTCTTCCAGTTTTAAACCAAGCTCGTTTACCAAATAATCAACTACATTTTCATTCTCGCCTTTAAAGGCTGAGCAGGTGATGTAGATAAGTGGCTTGCCCGGTTTAAGATATTTAACCACGTTTTGGGCGATGCTCTTTTGAAGCTTCTGGAAAAACTCAATTTTGTGAGCATCAAATTGGGCTATCATTTCAGGAGTGCGACCCCAAGTGCCTGAGCCGCTGCAGGGTGCATCAAGGATGATCCCGTCGAAAGCATAATCATGCATCACCGAATCAATATTTTGGGTAAGGTCGAGGGCTTTCTTTTGGTATTTGGTTAATCCTGCCAGTTGAAAGCGCTCGTCGAGATTGGCCAGTATGGATTCGCGGATGTCGGATACTACCAGTTTAATATTGGGTTCATCCTCATGCAATAGCAAGGATTTCCCCCCTGATGCCGCGCAGGCATCCCACCAGCTATCCCAGCGTTGTGGTTTAAAATAATTACCTGTTTGTTGCGATGAATAATCCTGCACCTCAAACCAGTGCTGTTTAGGGAATATGGTTTCGAGGCGCGTGCCATTTGGTAGGGAATAACAACCATTGCCTTCATCCTTAAAAACAACCTGTGCTTTAGTTAGCTCGGCTTTCACCAAATGATCATAACCATTACGAACGCGGATAAACAGATCGGGCTGGCAAAAAAACGATTTCAGAAAGGCCTCTTTGTCAATCCCCTCCGAAAGCTGGCTACTCCAGGGGAATACATCTTCCAGCTTAAAATCAGGGTAAGAGGTTTTTACAAGGGCAAGTTTATCGTCGTCATTAAAACCTATGCAGGCAGCCCATTCGGGTTTGAAATTTTGCAGGTAGGAGTTAGTTTGGGTATTGCATAAAAACTCGGCAACTAACAGGCGCTCATCTTCGGGTAAATCAGGTAAGGCCCTGCCCAGGCGAAAGTAGTTATACACCAACCTGTTGGCAACACGCCTGTCGGTTGAACCCATTTGTTTGTTTTGCCGGTAGAAGCCGGGTAAAAATTTACTTAGTGGCGTATCGGCAGGGTATTCACCCAAAATTCGCTGAAACGTCTTAAGCTGGTTTATAGCCTTCATTCTACCTGTTTTAGCTCAAAGTTAGTGTATATTAATATGTTTACGTGGGTATTGATCCAGCCCTGCCCCGGCTTTTTTATAAAATGAAAGCTGTTGTGCAAGCCGGTAAAATCGGTTCCCTCAATTGTTGATAAGCCTTTGTCTGCAAAAAGCTGCCTGCCAAAGTATAATCCCTCATCAAAACCCTTAATGGCGTATTCGGTCGGTTCAACGTGATATGCCCGCCTATAGTTACGTAAAAATGTTATTGTAGCCCCGGCTTTGTAATTTATTTTTTCGGTTGAAGTGATATGTGTATTCAAACGTTGTAAAAGCTGTGGTTTCAGGAAGCTGAACTTGTCCCAGCTTGGGTGCCCGAACACCATAACCGGGTAATGTTTGTTCAGCGTATCTAACGACCGGAGGGTTACGCCCAGAAAAGCCTGGTCGGTAGCTGGGATCACAAAAATATTTTTTTCGGTTTTGGAAAGCTGCGGAAGCAGGCTGCTCAGTTTTCCGCGTACAACATAAACGTTAGTAACCTTTACCTTCTTTTTGCTTAAGCTGTCAATAGCCTTTTTAAAATTAACCGCGTAATCATTTTCCTGGTTAAAGCCTGAACGGAGGATGAAGATCTTTTTAGGTTTAAGGGTCCTGTTGATGTATTCGGCCGCGCCCCATGCATGATATTCAAGCGGAGGTATAGCGGTGATTAAATTTTTACTGTTGATAGTAGCCGGATTAGCAGGCGACAAAGGCGATAGGATAGGGCCTTTTGAATAGGACAGCGCACCGGAAAATGCTTTTACACCATCCGGAAACACTGGGCCAACTATCAGATCGCTTGAACGAACAAACGCGTTTAAAGCCAGGTCATGCGCTTGCATAGCCTCGTCCCTTGAGTCAAAGATCTGCAGCTTATAGTTATTGCCGTAAGCAGTAAGCGAATCAAGGGCAAGTTTAAACCCCTGGTAATATTCAACAGCTATGTTAGCCTGGCTTAGCTGTAAAGGACTGTATTTTTGAGCCGGATTTAAGTGTTCAAGATTCAAGGGCAAGAGCATGGCTATGTTTGCCACTTTTTGCTCTGAAGCCTTTTCTGCCGGTTTCTCGGTGATATTGCCGGGCTTTTTTTCGGTATTATCAGTCGGTTTTTTTACGGTAGTTGCTACCGGCCGCGTTTTTGGTGAACACGCGGCCAGCAGCAATGCTATGCAAAAAAACGGTAACCACTTATTCCCACTCAATGGTGGCTGGTGGTTTTGAACTGATATCATATACTACCCGGTTAATTCCTTTTACGTTGTTGATGATCTCGTTGCTGATCTTAGCCAGCAAGTCGTACGGTAAATGGCACCAGTCGGCGGTCATTCCGTCAACCGATTCAACGGCACGGAGGCAAATCACGTTTTCGTAAGTACGCTCATCGCCCATTACACCTACCGATTGTACCGGTAAAAATATAGAGCCGGCTTGCCAAACTTTATCGTAAACCCCGGCAGCCCGTAAATTGTTTATATAAATTGCATCGGCTTCCTGTAATATCGCCACTTTTTCAGGGGTAATATCGCCCAGGATCCTGATAGCCAGGCCTGGTCCGGGGAAAGGGTGGCGACCTAAAATATTAGGATCGATACCTAAAGCTTTACCTACTTTCCTTACTTCATCTTTAAACAAAGTGTTAAGAGGCTCAAC
>Ga0163162_10005329_pt1 | contig 12409 bp, 18 predicted proteins | sample S55metaG_FD_115310 | JGI IMG/M metagenome (GOLD analysis project Ga0163162, IMG submission 115310) | Switchgrass rhizosphere microbial communities from Kellogg Biological Station, Michigan, USA - S5-5 metaG | ecosystem: Host-associated > Plants > Roots > Rhizosphere > Soil | place: USA...
ATGTGCGTGCCACTGCTCGAGGGCATCACGCTTGCGACTCATCACGTCCGACTGGATGTAAACCTTCACGTTGTGCCCCATCGCGTGGTTGATTAGCAGCTCGCCAATCAGGTGGTCGATGCCGATATCTGCCCAGCCAGTGCGCGCCACCTTGCGCAGGTCGTGACTGGTCCACTCGCCCTTTCCCAACCGACGGAACACGGCGCAGCCTTGCGCCTCGCCCAGCGCCTCGCCATTACGTGCCGGGAACAGGCACTGGCCCTCATAGCCTCGAGCGTATTGGCCTTCTCGATACCGGGTCAGCAGCGTGCATACTTGCTCGGTCAGAGGCAGGTGATGCTCGACACCGGTTTTCGTGTTCTCCGCCGGGATGAACCATTCGCGTTCGGCCAAGCTTATGTGCGACCAGCGTGCCATCCGGGTTTCACCGATCCGCGTGCCATGGCAGAGCATCATCAGTGCGAGCATCGAATCCAGCGGCGCGGTGCTCATGACTTCGGCCAGTTGCCCGAGCAGGCCTTCCAACTGAACGCCGCGCAGACGGGACGGCTTGATGCCGACCTTTGCCTTAGAGAAGTCGTTGAACCGGATCGCTGCCATCGGGTTGAGCGTGATCAACCCCAGCTTGGCCGCCTGCCGGAATGACAAGGCCAACAGCTGGAACGCGGAACGCACGTAGTCGATAGAAACCGTCTCCTGCAGCGGCCACATCAGCAGGGTGTCGAGAGCAGCCTTGTCGATACAGATCAGGGGCAGCTCGCCGAGGCGCGGTTTCAGGTGGCACTTGATGATCGAGGCGCCGGTGTTTTTGCGTTTGGTCGACAGATTACGATCGCGCGACATGCGATCAGCGAACCAGTCCAGCAGTTCGCCAACAGCGTTCCACTTCGACAGGCTCGCGCCCTCCCCGGCGGCCAGACGCAGCCGAAGCGACGGCAGCGCCGCTACAACCTGTTTGTGAGTCAGCTCGGGGAACGTGCCGATGGGATTCCACTTGCCCTTCAACACCAGGTACCACGAGCCACCGGTTCGAGCCTTGTTGAAGCGCAGATACAGGCCCTTATTCTCAATGTCGCGTACGTCCTGAACGGTGCCGGCCACTTGGCGCTTGATCTCAGCTTCGGTGATCTTCACCGCGGCGGTACTCATGCGTCCCCCTTCACGGTGAGAATTCCAGCCCTGATCAGCGCTTCGTGGGTTTCGGCGATTGCGCGCGGCACGTCCTGCCAGTCGATCTCGCCGGCGGCGCGGCCGTCGATCACGTCGTGGCAAGCGCTGCACGCGTAAACCGCCACGGTGTCAAAGCCTTTCATGCCCATGCCCTTCTGCCCGCAAGGCAGATGCGCGAGAACGGTGGTTTCCGGATTGTGATTACAGGTGCCCGGCATACGGACTGTGCAGTCCTGACCTTGCGCTGAGTTGCGCAGCTTCTTCGAGCTCACTCGCATGACGGCTTCCCCGTAACGACGTCGACCACCTCAAAGGTGCCCGGCCACATCCACGATCCGTAGCGTTTGGCCATGGCCTGGTCGGCGAACAGCGCCAGTGCGTGATCAGGCGGCGAGCTCAAGTCGACCTTGAACGAGCAGCAGAACACGGCCCAACGGTAGGTTTCGATCTCAGGGACAGCGAGGCGGCGATCAGGCATGACGAACCCCACTCGAACGCATGGCGCGCAGCTCTGCCAACGCCTTGTTTCCGACCTCAGGCGTCCGCCGACCATCAACACGGGCAGGCAATGCCAGTGGCATCTTTTGCAGCGGCAGGCCATCGATCAAGCGGCGAACAGTGATCACGTAGTTGCGCTCGAACAGCTTGCGCGCCAGCGAGGTTTCCAAACGGTTCAGGCTTTCGAAGCCAGACTCCTTGGCCGCGTGCCAGATCGCGTCGTGCGACCAGTTCGCTTGGCCGGCCATCGACGGATGAACATTTCGGCACGCTTCGCGAAACGCCGTTTCGAGCGGCGGAAGACCGAGCATTTCCGGGGTGGGCTGGCACAGATTGATGAACTTGCCGACGCTCGGCGCGAAGTCAGAACCAAGCTTCCGGCACCGTTCGATGCCGAAGCGAATCTGCTCGATCGTCGTGATCTTCTCGGCCATGAAGGCCTTGGTCCACGTAGCTTTAGCGGCGTTGGTGGCATCTTTGTCGGGCCACGCCTGCTTCCACGCCGGGAAAATCGCCATCAGCTCGCGAAACAAGGCGTTGATGACTTGGACAGTCCCCGGGTCAGCCTTCACTGGCGTCACCTCGGCCGACGCTACGTTGGCCAACATTTTCAGCACATTCGAAGCGGACTTCATCACAGACCTCCCAGGTCATCGCCCCAGCTGGTGTCGTTGAAATCAGGCTCTTGACCACGGCCTGCTGCCTGCACTCGCTCACGCTTCACCCACTGGACCAGGCGGTAGCACCAGCCGGAGCCGGAATCGAGAGTGTTTGGCTTGGCGCAGTGAAAGCCCTTGAATTTGCGAACCGCTTCGTCAGGGACGCAGTCAGCCGGAAGCCCCGCGATAGCGATCTGATCCGACAACGCTTTCTCGTTGGGAACCCAGGTGGAGACCATGGCGAAGCGTTGGCGATCATCCTGCGGCTCGACGGCAGCGCGGTTCTGTTCGGCAAGAGCGGCATCAATCTCGCGCTGCTGCAGCTGCTCTTCGGTTAATTGATGGTTAAGTGACGGATTGGGTGCAGCCCCTGCACCCCGTTCTGTTGTAGGTTGCACCCCGTTCTGTTGTGGATTGCACCCCGTGCCGTCATCTGCACCCCGATCTGTGCGGGGTGCAGCATTTGCACCCCGTAAAAGTTGAAGGTCGTAAACGACTGGGCGGCGGTCGTGGCGATCAATGTGAACAGCGGCAATCGCTTGATTGCCCTGCTTGATCAGACCGGACTTCTCCAGATCATCAAGCTTGTAGCGGACGGTACGCTCGGACAGGCCGGTGTCCTGGGCCAGAGTCGTCGCCGACGGGAAAGCGCCCGCGCCATTCGATCCGGCATAGTTGGCCAGGCACAGGAGAACGTGGCGGGCGCTGGCGTCCTTGAGAACTTGCGTGGGCAAAGACAACGCCCATGACATTGCTTGAACGCTCACAGCAAGGCTCCGATATTCAATTCGGCAAAACGAGATGACGTGTGTTGCGACACGCTTTGCGAACTCTGAAAACGTGTCGCGACATTGTTCTGGGTATTGCTAGAATTTGGCTGGCTCTGCATAATCGGGTCTCTCTAGTTCTGCGAATCAGCCGACCTTCTCCGTCGGCTTTTTTGTGCCCGGGATTCAGGCTGCCTTCACCGAGGCATCCATCACGTCTAGGCTCTGACGAACGTGATTGATCTCCTGACGGATCAAGTTTTTCTCGAAAGAACTGACATGGTTGTCATCCAGCGCTTGGTGCACCGCAATGGTCAGATCGGCGACCTCTTTACCGACGTTGATAAGTGATTTGGTCAGCGCTTGCGGCTCCGGCGCAGCTTTCGCGACGAGGTCAAAACCGTATTCGCTCGCCAGTGCCGCCAGAGGGCGCATGTCGCCGGTGTGCAGCAGAATCCCGAACAAATGCTCCACGGTCAGGTGGTGTGCGTCGTTGTCCGGATTGGCGCGCTGAAGAAGACCGACGTGCGGAACGCCCATCTTCGCAGCGAGGGTCTTGGCTTCGTTATCGAGGACAGCGCTCTGGCAGGCCCGCAGAAAATCTTCCATTCGTAAAACCTCAAATTTGTTTCAGTGGCGCCCTGCCATTGCCTGGGCGATCATTTGTTCAGGCAGCTAGCGATGAATGCCTCAGGCTGCTGTTCGCTTGGGGCGCGCTGGGATCGGACGAATCTCATTCGCCTCAATACGCCCGTCGTCACAAATGGTGATTTCGATGCTTCTGCCAGCTCGAACCATTTGCGAGATCGCGCTCTGGTTCACGCCGAGAGCAGCAGCAAGCGCGGCTTGAGTGCCGTGCTCTTCTAGGTATTTGCTCAAAGGGATCTTTTTCATGGAATTTCCACGGCTTGATATCTGCCATGGATAGTAGCAGCGCTGCTTTTTATCAGCAACAAAATACTAGCAGCGCTGTTTGCTTGGATATCAGCTCTGCTAATACTCTTGTCCGTATGAAAATACGCCGCCCCCTCACCCCCGAAGAAGTCGCCGAGAGCACTAGGCTCAAGGCCATCTACGAGCAGCGGAAATCAGCTGCAAAAGCTGCCGGACGTAGCCTGACGCAAGCGGATGTTGCCGAGGCTTGTGGCTGGTCTGGCCAGAGTGCTTTCAGTCAATACGCAACCGGCAAGGTGCCGTTGAACGTAGAAGCGCTGCTGAAACTCGCAAAGGCGTTGAATTTCGACGCGAGCGAGGTCAGTTCTCGACTGGTCTCTACCGTCGCCAATGTGCAGCAAGAGCGCATTCAACCTAGTGTCAAATTAGGAAATATCGAGACCTGGGACGACGAAACTCCGCTCGAAGACGATGAGGTATACGTCCCCTTCCTACATGAAGTCGAACTGGCGGCCGGATCTGGCAGGTTTGCGATTGAGGAAAGCGCCAACTCGCGGCTTCGCTTCAATAAGAAGGATCTGCGCCACAACGGCGTTCAGTTCAGCAACGCGAAGTGCGTAAAGGTTGGTGGCAACAGCATGGTGCCTGTGCTGCGTGATGGCGCCACGGTTGGCGTGAACGTCGGTAAGAACTCTCTGAGCGATATCGTCGACGGCGAGATGTACGCCATCAACCACAACGGTCAGCTTCGGGTGAAGCAGGTCTACCGCATCCCGATCGGGATTCGCCTGCGCAGCTTCAACCGCGATGAACATCCGGACGAGGACTACACGTTCCAGCAGATCCAAGATCAGCATATCTCGATTCTGGGGCATGTTTTCTGGTGGGCGATGTATTCTAGGTAATAAATTTCAATGGAATTTAATAAAAACTAGCTGGGATGGCGCAGAGCTTGAGAAAGCAAAATAATCACATGATTTATTGGCTGGCTCGACGTGCACGCGACGAGCTTTCTAAAATTAAAAATATAAAACATAAAAAGACCTCAGCGGTTCCAATACCGCGATTTAGGATTCTAAAAGCTCCGCTTGAGTTCGACATCAACAAACGAATATCTCGAGCAACGACCTTAGCGTTCCTAGAGAAGGTAAGAACCTCCGCACAACAAGGCACACGAAAAATATGGATTGACTTTACAGAGACAAGAAGATTTGTGTCTGGGGGAACTCTATTGTTGTGCGCCGAAATCACCAGACTGATAGAAAATGTAGCTGACTTACGCATAAAATGCTCACTACCGAAAAGCAATAAAGCCGCTCAGGTTTTGCAACAAATTGGCCTATCAAAACTACTTAAGACTAAAAATAATGCCAAATGCCTTGATGGGGATGTTGTTAACTGGCGTAGCGCACGAGGCCAAGGTGCAATCGGTGCTAAGTACGATGAAATCTTAGGGTATTACGACGGTCTTATTACAGATTCGCTGCAAACCGAGCTCTATACTGGCATAACGGAGGCGATGACGAATGCCCACCAGCATGCGTACATCGACCAGCGAGGCGATGGAGTAACGACCGATCCAGACTACCGTCCTTGGTGGATGTTCTCCCAGGAAAAAGACGGGAAACTTTCAGTAGTATTTTGTGATCTAGGGGTAGGAATCCCTGCATCCCTGCCTCACACCAGACCAAGGCTTTGGCATTTCATGGATAGACTGAATTTGACCGAGGGCCGCCAGATCGAGGGCGCCGTCAGGAACAGCCAAACACGCACCAGAAAGCAGCATCGGGGCAAAGGATGGCGACAAATTATCGAAACGATAAGCTCCTGCGATGGCGGAAAGGCCCTAATATTGAGTAACAAAGGATGGTACTCTATGGAATCAGGTAAGCAGCGCTCGGGAGAGTTCGGTGATTCAATCATGGGCACTGTGATTTACTGGCAAATGCCTTTGCCGTTGAGGTCTGCATCATGAAAAGCATCAGTCTTGCAAGAGATTTTACAAAATTTCCTGCCGGGAGATACAAAGAAGATGGCCCCTACAGTGGCGAGCTATTCCGGGAAAAATATCTCGAGCCCGCGCTGACGTGCGATGAGACTCTGGTTGTGGATCTCGATGGCGCGCGTGGGTACGGATCGTCGTTTCTGGAAGAGGCGTTTGGTGGTTTAGTAAGACTTGGCTTCCCCGCGGAAAAAGTTCTTTCCAGAATCAGCCTAATTTCGAAAGACACAAGTTTAATAACGGAAATCCAGTCTTACATAAGGGAAAGCATTGGACCTTCTGACCAAATACACTAGCCTAATAACTCTTATTACAGTAATAACAGGCTGGATAATAGTAAATTAGCAAAACAACAAAAGAGAGGAGCGTAAAGAGTTACGCTCCTCTTTAAATGACATTATTGAAAGTATCGAACAACTGGAAGAAGACGCGACGCGCTACCACGGCTCGCTAGAAAGAAGCCTTCCCTTAGAAAAGTCTATTACGCTTAAAATAACTCGCTTGAGCGCGAGAGTCAGATATTTGCGCTTCGAGAGCCCTGTTCTAAAATTAAGATTTATCGATTTGAAAAAATCGATAACACTTGATAACTTCGAAACCAACCGTTTTATACAGCAACCGCCTGAGTCAGATTTGATTGACGGTTTAACCTTCGCCTGCGATCAGTTGAAAGACTGTTTGGAGGATGAATTCAGTAAATTGTATCGAGGCCCCCTCAGGTATCGATTATCTGCAGCGATTAGAAATTTTTTGCGATCTTGCAGACCTTAAAGCTGCTTGCCATTTTCTCTGCTTTTTAAATCATTAAATGCTGCTCTGAAGCCCGTTTACTGATTTTACGTATAGGGCAATCTCCTCCCGCCAGCTCACGCTTGGCATCATCGTTAATCACACCGGCACGCTTGTACTCGTCCGCGAGTTTCAGCAGTTCATCGTACTGCTCCTCTGCACCCATCCTGATTTCTGGCGAGCTCAACAGCTTACGCCAGGCGGCCAGCGCCTGCTCATTCCGATCTGCGTTCATATGATGAGGACCCTGATTGGTTGTGGATCGGTAGAGCCCGTCCGTTGCTGAAGTATTCATTGGCGGCGACGGAGGGTGAAACAGCACCTTGAGCCCGCAATGCGCGGGCTTTTCTACGCCCCCAGAAATTATTATTAGCAGCGCTATTTACTTTAAATAGAAGCACTGCTTCTTTTATTCGGAAGCCAGGACAGCAACGGCCCAGCAGCGAAAGCCGCGCCGCTCTTTAGCGATACCGCATCACCTTGCCGGATCACCACCGGCCCAGATTCGAAGGCAGCGATGAACCGGCCTCAACGGTTCAGAGGGTTGGCAACTGACCCGGGCGTGCAGCGTAAAACGTCGCAAGCAGTTATCCAGCGGGAGAACAAGCCGAAAGGCCCGCGGCTGGAGGAACAATCTGAATGAGCCGACGACCGACGCCAGTAGCGGGTCACGGCGGAGAGCATCACTGGAGCGCCTTGGCGACAGGGCGTTCTGGGATGACAACCGGAGGGCAACACAATGTTCAACATGGCAACCATGGCGGCAGACGAGTGCCGCACCGATGCAACTGAAATCACCTACAGTCGCTGGATCTTGCGCCTCGGCGCGATCCTTGGTCACTTCATTGCTGAGGGTTCGGATGAAGAAAGCGATGCGCTCGACTATTACGCCGATGGCTGCACGCTGGTCGAAGCTGCTGCCGAATTAAAGACGGGAGGGACCTTTTCCTGATGCACCTGGTGAAGGTGCATTGTTGAAGCTGCCTGCGTAAAAACTCTGTTAAGAAGAATCCGAATGGCGGCACCGTATGGTAACCGCCAAATTCAATGATTCAACGTGCGCCAACCTTCTTGGCAATCTGTTCCACCAAATGGACTTCCTGAGCATTCATTGCAGAGATGGCGCATCCGCAAGATGCACATTGAACGAAGTAGATGATGTGACCGGCACCTTTCACCGCCGTCTGGGTTGCCAGCTCAAACGAGCTGGAATCACATTTTGGGCATTTGGTTGTGTGAGCCATTGCGATTCTCTTCATTGAGGGTCGAACAGAAACCGTAGCAGCTCTCCTCCCCGACACAAGTACGAATGCACTCCCCTCTGCGCCCAACGGCAACCAGCAGGCGGCGCCGAGTGCTGACGAATACACGCACCCCCACCACCGAGGGATCAGCCATGCAACCGCAACCACTGATGCAACAGCGCCGGGAAGTTCTCAACGCCTTGTTTGTTCGCTCCTACGCAGCCCGTGGAGAGTTCGCCCGACTTGCAGGTCTGGCGGCGCCGGATAAGAAAGTGCGCTTTCAGGTGAGGACGGTCGGCAATGCCTACCACATCGTTGACCTGGTCACCGGCAAGACAAAGGCCTTCCGCTTTAATTACCAGGTCGCGCTGAACATGGCGATCGCATTCGAAAAGCAGGCCAATCGCTTGGCGGAAGGTGTGTATTGATCGGTGCACCAATGCCAAACCCACGAGACCACTTGCTCGACAACCTGAACCAGCAACTTGATCAGTTCTTCGGTTCCGGCGGTAAAGCTCAGCAAATCCCCAGTGGCGTCACTGGCGATCCAAAGCTGGCATCCACACCGCACCACGACCGTCTGCGCGTCGAGCGCAACAAGATCGCCCCGAAGGTGCGCGAACTGGCCGAAGCCGGCAAGACCATCAGCGAGACGGCCAAGACACTGCACATGCACGTCAAGCGGGTTGCGCTGATCGCCAGCGAGAACGGATTCAAGTTCAACTCATGAAACGCATCAGTAACCGGGCGACGACACGCCGCCGACAAACCTGGCTGGACTTGCCGGCCAGCGGAATTGAAGAGGTAGGCCATGGCCAAGAGCAACGCGGAACGTTCAGAGAAAGCCGCGGCGAAGAGGAAGAGGCGCGGCGAAGAGGAGATCAGATTCCACGCGATGGCCGGCACGCGCCAAGCCCTTGCTGAATTGATGGCCTGGAGCGGTATCGAGGAACAGGGCGAGGCCATCACTCTGATGATTCATCATCTTCATGCGATAGGTCCGCAAAAGTGTCTGCCGATGCTTGATCCCCCGCGACACGTTATTGAGGTATCCCAAAACGTGTCGCTCGACTTTCACCGGAAAAGTTTAATGATGCTTCAGAAAGATCCAGGTGACGAAGTTTTAAGACCCCTTCTGATGAGTTAGGGTTTTCTTGGTGGCGGTGCGACCGGAGCTGGCGGCCTAACATTCGCAGGGCTTGGCGGATTTACATTTGCTTTTTCTCTCGGGCCCTGAGGAGGTCGCTCGCGTGGCGGCATCGGCTGAGGAATTTTACTGGACATTTAGATCACCATGTTTTGTGTGTGAATTCTACCCATTGCACCTTTGAGGCGTCGATCACCAAAAGCTCCGCAGCCAAGGCAATTTCCGAACCGTCATCCTCCAACCAGGCCGGCGCTTGAATTACAAACTGACCTTGGTTGGGTTCTGAAGGCCATTCTCGAGGCCAGCCGTAGAGCCTCCTTTCGTCAACCATGTGCAAAACTACGAAACGTTTGCATGTCGAAAAAGCGTTATACCACTCCGTTGGTGAGGACGTTTTACTTGTAATTCGTGCCCAGCGTAGTACCACATGTAGCAAGTCACTGCTGGCGATGAAACACGAGATCAATCCTAGCGCCACTGCGACCACAGCAGACCAAATCGCTTGCGAACTCGCGTCCCAAACCCCGTAATCTAAACCCCGTTCGCCAACATAATAGAAAAGTTCTCGCAGGCCGATAACGCACCCGTGAATTAGAAAAGTGAAAATGAGAGCTTGTACTATTTGCCCGAACGTATCAGGTCTTCTGAAAGATGTCAGCGTATAAAAGATCCATGCGGCGATGAATCCCGGTATGAGGTACTGAAGGAGCGGAATCACTTCTTTTACTAATTCGTCCAAGGCTGCAATTTCCTTTTTGCCATAACAGCCTTTCGTAATACCCCAATCCAAACCAAATTGCCACCACCGGTCACGGAGGGCGGCGCCCTAGCCAATATCTCGGTCTACCCAGTGCTTGGCGAGCCAGCTTGGAATCAACAGTGTTCGGGATGCATCAATTTTCTTGTCGGCATCTGGCAACTGAGCAACTTCAACACCGAAGTAAACCATCCAACTTCCATCTGCCAGCATTTCGAGAGCTGTTAAGTACGTCCCGACCTCTGCTTCGGTCAGACCGCTTTGCTCTGCGATGAGTTTGTTGGAAAGTTTTCCGTCCATTCCAGGCTCCTTGATCCGGCCACACGCCGGGGTGATAACAAATACCGAAACGGCCGGCAATGTGTCTGCTCAGACAAGTCTCGGCGCTTCAACCAGCCGATGCGCCGACTCCATGTAGCTGGCAAGGTCGATCACCTCGCGAAGGAACACGACCACCTCCAGCTTCACAGCGTCATCCGGCAGCCCTATCCGTTTCAGCATCGCTTTAGCGTCCTCTTCGATAGCCGCTAGCGCATCTACATCGCTCTGCAACCTCATGTCGGCCTCCTGCCAGTGTGAGACTTCGGATAAATACCCCACTTCTGAGAATCAAGCCAGCCCGCGAGGCATACGGTTGTGTGCAGGGACCACAACATTCGCTAGCAGTACCCATGTTCGGGCAATTGCATAGAGACGATGTGGTTGCCACGCTACCAATCAGAAATATACTTTCGAGACCCGAGCGCTTATTACCGCCCTGAGGCCACCAAAGTTACGAATGCCCACATCAAGATTACCTACATTGTGATGTTACTATCTAAATCTATTCCGCTCGGCATCTCTCAGACGGTCAATCCGTTCACGGATATGCTTTTGTAATCTTGCTGGGCCGATCTCCTCGGAATCCGCAAATGCGAGATCATCAATTAAATCTGAGCACGCAGCAAAATGATCGCCAAAATATAATCTATCGATGTGTTTCAGCAATGAAAATCTTTCAATATAATATTTCATGCCCTCACCCTTCTGAGTCAAACAGTTTAATAAAATAACATTCAACTCCATTGAGCTTAACTGAGCACGAAGCATGTTCGCATAGTTTCTTTGTGTATTATAGTTTTCCGCCCAAGCCCGAGCATTAGCCATAGAGGACGGCCTAGCGAGACGCAACGGATCCATCCCTAAACTATCTATCTGCTTTAGTATCTGATACAGATTACGGAAATAATGCGCTAATTGTTTTTGATATCTTTGTGAGAGTGTGCGACTTGCATCCAACAAGCCTTTCCTATACCTATCGGCAGATGGAATGTTTCGCCTGATCGGAAAATATTTGCCTACTATATACTTAAACGCCTCAGCTCCCACGACTTGTTTCTCTTCAACCTTATTAAATGAAAGAAAGGTATATACCACAATCAATTCATTAGCTAATTTTGAATGAATATCAAGCAAACGAAAAAAAACCGACTCGAAATTCTGCCTTTCAAATATCGCACTCTGCTGAGCTTGAATTCGTTGATTTTCCTTAGACTCTAACCGCGCCAATGCTAGCTCTTTGTTCTGGGCCCGTAAGCTATAGAGAACAGCCATCAATGCGGCAAAACTAAGGAGAGGATTAAGCAAACCGCCGACAAAATCTCCGATTTGCCCCCAGTAAGCTGCAGTTTCTACATGCTTAATCTCTACATGAGGAATATCTATTCCTTTAAAAAAATGAAAATAAACCGCGAGACCAATTCCCAGTACTGCAATGATCGAAACACTTGCAATTGCGATAGGAGCCAAGAATGTAAATACGCGATCTATAAGTTTATAGAACTCCTTTAAAAGGAATATGAGACCTGCTCGACGCCGATAATGATAGTTATGGATAAATTCCGTTCTGAAACGCTGCACTTCATGGCTCCTAGTTGTGGCTGTGAGCCATCATAGCAGGCGCGGCCAAACCTCCTCCAATTCAGATTAGCTCACTATGAACATTACTTATGGAAGCGTCTGCTCCGGCATTGAGGCGGCAACGCTTGCGTGGAAGCCGCTCGGCATGCGCGCTACCTGGTTCGCCGAGATCGACCCTTTCCCCAGCGCGGTGCTCGCCCACTACTACCCGAACACGCCGAACCTAGGCGACATGACCAAACTCGGCGCCCAGGTGCTGGCCGGCAAGATCGCCGCGCCGGACGTGCTCGTCGGCGGGACACCTTGCCAGGCGTTCAGCGTGGCAGGCATGCGCGACGGCCTCACCGACCCGCGCGGCGCCCTCACCATCAAATACGTGGAGCTTGCAGATGCAGTTGACTATGTTCGCGCCCGCCAGCGAAAGCCCGCCTGCGTTGTCGTCTGGGAAAACGTCCCCGGTGTCCTCAGCGACAAAGGCAACGCCTTCGGATGCTTTCTTGGCGCGCTTGCTGGGGAAGACTGCGAACTGCAGCCTTCAGGGAAGAAATGGCCGGACGCTGGTTGTGTGTATGGACCCAAAAGA
>Ga0163162_10005336_pt1 | contig 12403 bp, 10 predicted proteins | sample S55metaG_FD_115310 | JGI IMG/M metagenome (GOLD analysis project Ga0163162, IMG submission 115310) | Switchgrass rhizosphere microbial communities from Kellogg Biological Station, Michigan, USA - S5-5 metaG | ecosystem: Host-associated > Plants > Roots > Rhizosphere > Soil | place: USA...
CACCATTGTTGGACGACTTGGTGCCATAGATCGTGGTCAGGTTCTCGACGCCTGCCACGGGCTTGAACAGGATCCCCACGCGTCCGGCATAGTAATGCTCGTTGTCGCGGTACTTGTTCCACACTTGATCGTAGGTGTAGCCGTCGCGGTCATGATAGACGCCGCTGACGCGAATGCTCAACTTGTCCTGCACGACCGGCAGGTTGATCGCACCTTCGACTGCGCGTAGGTTTAGGTTCCCCAGCGAACCCTCGATATAACCGCCCAGCTCGTCGGTCGGTCTATGGGGTTCGAACAGCACGGCACCGCCGGTCGTGTTGCGACCGAACAGGGTCCCCTGCGGACCCGACAAGATCTGCACGTTGGCCATGTCGATGAACATGCCGGGCGCCCCCTGCAAGTTGAGCGAGATCGACGAAGGCAAGGGCACTTCGTTCATGTAGAGCTGCACGCCCGGCGAGGCGAGGAAGCCGGTGGACTGCCCGCGGATCGAATAAGACTGCACGTCGCGAGTGGCTTGGCCTTGCGAGCCCGAGGTCAGTGAAGGTACGCTCCCGTAGAGGTCCTGCGGCTTGGTTATGTTCTGCTGCTGCAATTGCTCGGTCGAGAAGGCGTTGACGACCGTGGGCACGTCTTGCGAACGCTCGGCCCGGCGGTTGGCGGTGACGACGATGTCGCCGATGCCGGTCGTGTTTTCCGCCTGAGTTGTCTGCTTTTCCGCCTGAGTTGTCTGCGCCTTGGCTGCATCGCTCATGACGAACGACAGAGCGGTTGCGCCCGAAAGCAGGCACGCCACTGCCTTTGCCCGAAGGCGGGAACTTGCAGTCATGATCCTTCTCTCCATTCATGGGGTCAATTTGACCCGGGAACATGGGGGGAAGTCCGGTTCTTGCCCTGGCTGCAGGTAACGCCGATCGGATCAATCGGCCAATAAGGATGCGTAAGATCCACCAGCCACGCGACAATCTGCCTCCCCTCGCCCGTCGTCTCTTCAAATGGACGATTGAGCCCCGCCAACCTGACGATTGATTGTCGTCTTGTCAAAGCAGAACAGGTCAGATTCCACCTAATTATGATATCGAATGGCTGCAAGACCCACATTTTTCGGAACAGACCTCAGAGTTTGGTACGCATAATCACGTCTTTGGGCGCCACCTGCTGGGCCCCATCAAGTTCCATTGCATTGGCCGAATCGCCCCACAGACGGTCGTTCAGATGCGCGGCAAGGCAGGAAAGTCCGCCACGAAGGCTACGCTAATTCCGCATCTGGCTGCCTCTCGCCGCCGTCGCTGCGATCAGGAAGTTGGCGCGCCTGGCAGGATTCGAAGTGGCGTCAGCCTTCGCGGGCAGCGCTCTGGTGAGCAAACGATGTCTGCTTTCCTGGCCCTCGCGATCCAAACCCGACATTCCGCTGACGGTCCAGTTTCAGCCGTTATGCTGTGCATCTCAGGTGAACGCCGGATGTCGGCTTCTGACAGAATCCGCCGTTCGACATATCGCTGGCGAACGGTAGAAAAGTCCCAGAGCCGGACCTTTTCGGTCGATGAACAAACGACGGGTTTTGGGATCGTGGCGTCCTCGTATCAACGTCCGATTATAGGGCACGACACGCATTTTGCGCGGGTAGGGTGAGGGGCCATTCGCACCATCCCGGGACACCCCGGTACTTCCGTCCTCGCGTCAGCTGAGCCGGCTCATTTTTGCGCGCTCTGCCGCTTCGGTCGCAGCCTCGAACGCCAATCGGATCGACGCATGTCTTGCGCCATAGGGCAGCGCGGGCGTCATCACTTCCATGCCGGGCCAATCCGGTAAGGTGCCGCGGGCAGCGAGCCAGTCCTCGAGCGCATCCCGCGACGCCGCCAACTCCTCGACAGAGCGCCCGATGGCGGACCTTGCCAGCAACGAAGCCGATGCCCGCCCAAGCGAGCACGCCCGGACCAGCAGGCCCAAAGCGCTTACCCGGTCGAGCTCGTCGATCCGGATATCGACCGTCACGCGGCTACCGCAAATCGGCGAGCGCCTTTCGGCGGAACCCATCGGGTCTGCCAGACGGGCCTCGTGCGGCACGGCGGCTGCGAGCGCGAGGATGGAATCGTTGTACAGAGCGACCACCGCTCAGGGTGTTCGCGAGATCGCTCAGCCTGTCAAAAGTTTCCTTTCAGGCGCCCGGCCGCGGCGTGGAAGTCAGCCCTGTCATCGACGTCGGCCAGTTCGTCGGCACCGGCGATCACCGGCTGCGCCTTGCCCAGCAACGCCCGAGCGCCGGTGTCGCCGGAGAGGTCCGCCAAAGCGTCGAACCAGCGGCTGCCGAAAAGGGCGGGCGGCATGCGTCGTTTACCGTCGCTCGAACAGGCAATGCTGTCGGGATCCCGGTAGCAAGACAGCAGCAACGCAAAGTGGCATGACGAGACGAACGGCATATCGGCGAGTGCGACGAGCACGGCGGACACCCCCAACGCACGCGCCGGCCGTACGCCGAGCGCAAGCGAGTGCCCCATGCCTTGCTCGGGCCGGTCGTTGGTCACGGGCGTGAAGCCGGGCCAGTCCAGCGGAGACGGCCCGGTCACGACGATGCGATGATCGAGCGGCAGTCCGGCCAGGGTACGCGCCGCGTGCAACCCCAGCGGCACGCCGTCGAGCTGCATTGCAAGCTTGTCGTCCGTTCCGAACCGCCGCGACAACCCGGCGGCGAGCAGGACCGCGGCGACGCTCATCCGGCCTGGCGATGCCATGCCGCGACCATCCCGGCCGCGATCGACAGCCCGACCTCCGCCGCGCCGACAGCACCGATAGCGATACCAGCGGGTCCGTCGATGCGGTCCAGATCCGCCGCCGAGACTCCTGCCGCCGACAGCCGCTCGCGCCGGGCGGCATGGCTGCGCCGCGATCCCAGCGCCGCGACGTAACCGGTCTGATGCGCGAGCGCGGCGATGAGCGCGGGGTCGTCGATCTTGGGGTCGTGACTTAGCGTGACGACCGCACTCGCCAGGTCGGGCTTGCCTGCGGCGATCGCCTCATCCGGCCAGCGATCGTCGAGCGCGGTATCCGGAAAGCGCCGCTCCGTGAGGAAGCGTGCGCGCGGATCGATCACGATGGGCACGATGTCGAGGCTGCGCGCGATCACCGCCAGACTCTGCGCTATCTGGACGGCGCCGACGATGAACAGCCGCCGCTGCGGGGTGTAGCGGTTGACGAACGCGTCGGTGTCGTCAGCTGTGGCGACCACGCTCTCGCCGGTCGCGAGATCGGTTGCGACGGCGATCGTCCGCCCCGCCGCTCGGCCGGCGACGATCATGTCGAACAGCGCCGGCGGAAAGCCGCCCGCGGCCAATGGCTGCACCATTACCTCGATCGTCCCGCCACAAGGAAGGCCCGCCTCGAACGCCGACATATCGGACACGCCGTAACGTCGCCGCTCGAACCGCCCTCCCGCGATCACTTCGCCCGCCAGTGATAGCACGTCGCCCTCGACGCAGCCGCCCGATACCGACCCGGCGAAGCGCCCATCGGCATGCACCAGCATGTGGCTGCCCCGCGGGCGTGGTGCCGATCCCCAGGTCGAGATCACTGTGGCCAGCGCCATCGGCGCTCCGCGCCATTCCCGATACGCGGCCAGAACGGTATGATGATCCTGCATGGCGACGGTGATAAGCAGCAAGGAACGAACCCGCCAGTGATGCTTTCCCCGATTGGGCTTGGTGCCGCGCCGGTCGCGCTGCTACGCTGCCGGTACAGGCAGCAAAAGGAGCGCATCGCCGTGGACGTTCCCGCCGATCACAATCCGTCGCGTCGCGAGATGCTCGCCGCCGCTGCCGCCGTCACGGTGGCGACCTCGATGGCGACGACCCCGGCCGAAGCGAAGGCGCCCATCGCCCCGTCGCTTCACACCGGGAAGGTGTCGTTCTCGGTGAACGGGAAGCCGCGAACCCTGACCCTCGACACGCGCACCACCTTGCTCGATGCGCTGCGCGAGCACCTCGATCTGACCGGGACCAAGAAAGGCTGTGACCACGGCCAATGCGGTGCGTGCACCGTTCTGGTCGACGGGGTGCGGATCAATTCCTGTCTGACACTCGCCGTCATGCACGACGGTGACACGATCACCACGATCGAGGGTCTCGGTACGCCCGACAAGCTTCATCCGATGCAAGCCGCGTTCGTCCGCCACGACGGCTATCAATGCGGCTATTGCACGCCGGGCCAGATCTGTTCGGCGGTGGCGGTGCTCGACGAGATCAAGCGCGGTATCCCGAGCCACGTCAGCGCAAGCCTGACCGCACCGCCGAAAGCGACCAACATGGAAATGCGCGAGCGGATGAGTGGGAACATCTGCCGCTGCGGCGCCTATTCCAACATTGCCGAGGCGATGGCCGAGGTTGCGGGGGAGGCGGCATGAAAGCGTTCAGCTACGAGCGCGCGGCGTCTCCCACGGCGGCGGCCAAGGCAGCAAAAACCCCCGGTGCCAGGTTCATCGCCGGCGGAACCAATTTGCTGGACCTGATGAAGCTGCAGATCGAAACGCCGACCCACCTGATCGACGTCAACGGCCTGGGTTTCGACAAGGTCGAGGCGACCCCCGACGGCGGCTTGCGGATCGGCGCGCTGGTACGCAACACCGAGCTCGCCGCCGACATGCGCGTGCGGCGCGATTATGCGGTCCTGTCGCGCGCGCTCCTGGCCGGCGCATCGGGACAATTGCGCAACAAGGCGACCACCGCCGGCAATCTGCTCCAGCGCACGCGTTGCCCCTATTTCTACGACACCAATCAGGCGTGCAACAAACGCTCGCCGGGATCGGGCTGCGCTGCGATCGGCGGGTTCAGCCGCCAGCTCGGCGTGGTCGGAACCAGCGACGCGTGCATCGCGACACACCCCAGCGACATGGCGGTGGCGATGCGTGTGCTCGATGCGAACATCGAGACGATCCGAGCCGACGGTACCACGCGCAAGATCGCGATCGCCGATTTCTACCGCTTGCCGGACGACACGCCGCAGCTCGAAAACACGCTCGAACGCGGGGAGTTGATCACGGCGGTGACACTGCCCAGGTCGGTCGGCGGCACGCACATCTATCACAAGGTCCGCGACCGCGCGTCTTATGCCTTCGCGCTCGTCTCGGTCGCGGCAGTGATCGGCAAGGACGGCAGCGGCCGCGTCGCGATCGGTGGCGTTGCGCCGAGGCCCTGGCGGGTCGAAGCGGCAGAAGCGGCAATGCCCAAGGGGGCGAAGGCGGTGGCGAGCGACCTGCTCGCCGGCGCGCGGCCGACCGCCGACAACCGATTCAAGCTCACGCTCGTCGAACGAACGCTCGCCGGCGTGATGGCGGAGGCAAAGGCATGAAATACGATACGCCCGTCGCCAGCAATCCGATCGACCAGCTCAAGGTCGTCGGCCGTGCCACCGACCGGATCGAGGGGCCGCTCAAGACGACCGGCACCGCACCCTATGCGTACGAACGGCACGACGTGGTCGCCAACCCGGCTTATGGCGTCGTCGTCGGCGCGGCGATCGCCAAGGGACGGATCGCGTCGATCGACCTCGCTGCCGCCAAAGCTGCTCCCGGCGTGCTGGCGGTGGTCACCGCCGCCACGGCCGGCAAGCTCGACAAGGGCAATTTCAACACCGCGCATCTGCTCGGCGGTCCGGCGATCGAGCATTATCACCAGGCGGTCGCCCTGGTCGTCGCCGACACCTTCGAACAGGCACGCGCCGCTGCCGCGTTGGTGCGCGTCGAGTATGTGCGCGACAAGGGCGCGTTCGACCTCGCCGCGGCGAAGGATGGTGCGCCGCTTGCCCCGGGCGGCGGGTTCAACGGCAGCCCCGAAACCAAGGTCGGCGATTTCGCCGGCGCCTTCGCGAGCGCTGCCGTAAAGCTGGACGCGACCTACACGACGCCCGACCAGGGCCATGCGATGATGGAACCCCATGCCACGACCGCGCTGTGGGAAGGCGACAAAGTCACGTTGTACACGTCCAACCAGATGATCGCGTGGAGCCGCGGCGACGTCGCCAAGACCCTGGGACTCAAGAAGGAACAGGTACGGATCGTGTCGCCCTATGTCGGTGGCGGGTTCGGCGGCAAATTGTTCGTTCGCGCCGACGCGGTGCTTGCGGCACTGGGTGCGAAAGCGGCCGGTCGTCCGGTCAAGGTCGCACTGACCCGGCCGATGATGTTCAACAACACCACCCACCGCCCGGCGACCATCCAGCGCATTCGTATCGGTGCCGGGAAAGACGGGACGATCACGGCGATCGGACATGAAAGCTGGTCGGGCGATTTGCCCAATGGCGCGCCCGAGACCGCGGTCGGCCAGACCCGCTTGCTCTACGCCGGCGCCAACCGGATGACGTCGATGCGGCTGGCGGTGCTCGATCTGCCCGAGGGCAATGCGATGCGTGCGCCGGGCGAGGCGCCCGGGCTGATGGCGCTTGAAATCGCGATGGACGAGATGGCCGAGAAGCTCGGTATGGATCCGATCGCGTTCCGTCTCCGGAACGACACCCAGGTCGACCCGGAAAAGCCGGAGCGCCCCTTTTCGCAGCGGCAGTTGGCCAAGTGTCTCGAACTCGGCGCCGACAAGTTCGGCTGGGCCAGTCGTGTGGCCAGGCCGGCGAGCGTGCGCGAGGGGCGGTGGCTGATCGGGCTCGGCATGGCGGCCGCGATCCGCAACCACATTCCGTTCAAGTCGGCCGCGCGTGTGCGGCTGGAGCGCGACGGTCGGCTGACGGTCGAGACCGATATGACCGATATCGGCACCGGCAGTTACACGATCATCGCGCAGGTGGCGGCGGAGACGATGGGCGTGCCGCTCGACCGCGTCGATGTCCGGCTGGGCGACAGCGATTTTCCGGTCGCGTGCGGGTCGGGGGGGCAGTTCGGCGCGGCCAACTCGACCTCGGGCGTGTATGCGGCATGCATCAAACTGCGCGAAGCCGTGGCGCACAAACTTGGGTTCGACGCGGCCGACTACAGCTTCGCCAGCGGCAAGGTGCGCGCCGGCAATCGCAGCGTCGCACTCGCCGAGGCGTCGAAGGACGGTCCGCTGACCGGCGAGGACGCGATCGAATTCGGCGACCTCGACAAGAAATACCAGCAATCGACCTTTGCCGGCCATTTCGTCGAGGTCGCGGTCGATGCGGCGACCGGCGAGATCCGCGTGCGCAGGATGCTGGCGGTGTGTGCCGCCGGGCGTATCCTCAACCCCAAGGCGGCGCGCAGCCAGGTGATCGGCGCGATGACGATGGGTCTGGGCGCGGCGCTGATGGAAGAGCTGGCGGTCGACAAACGCTTCGGCTTCTTCGTCAATCACGACCTCGCGGGATACGAAGTTCCGGTCCATGCCGACGTGCCGCGCCAGGAAGTCATCTTCCTCGACGAGGAAGACCCGATCGCGTCGCCGGTGAAAGCCAAGGGCGTAGGCGAACTGGGGCTATGCGGCGTGGGCGCGGCGGTGGCCAATGCCGTCTATAACGCGACCGGCGTGCGTGTGCGGGACTATCCGATCACGCTGGACAAATATCTGGATCGCTTGCCGCCGCTTATTTGAGCCACCGCCGTGATCCTGTCGCCATCACAAGCAGGGCGACCGCTTGCGAGATCGCGGGCGGTCGCGCCGGACGAGCGAGATCTGCACGCAAAGCCGATATCACGTGGTTCGCTGAAGCGGGTTAGCAAACCGACCTCGCGCCCCAACACCCCGTTCATCCACCGTTCACCCGATTGACTACAGACGTAATCAATAAGATTACAAACGTAGTCAGTACGGGAGCGAGTCGAAATGCCCGAGCGGATCAGCGATGCCGAACATGCCGTCATGGAAGTGCTGTGGGACGAGAGCCCGCTCACGGCGCAGGACGTGTCCGAACGGATCGGCTCCGACAAGGACTGGTCGGCCAACACCGTCAAGACCCTGCTCGGCCGGCTGCTCGCCAAGGCGGTGATCGGTCATGAGGCCGATGGCCGGCGCTACCTCTATCGCCCGCTCGTCGCGCGCGACGATTATGTCGCGGGGGAGAGCCGCAAGCTGATGGACCGGCTGTTCGGCGGCAAGCTGACGCCGCTGGTCGCGCACCTTGCCGAGCGCGACGAACTCACCGCGCAGGACATCGCCGAGATCGAGGCGTTGCTGAAGGGGCTCAAGTCGTGAGCGCGCTGATCCCCTGGGCGATTGAGGCGCTGATCGCCTCAACCCTGCTCATGCTGCTGGTACTCGCCCTGCGCGGCACGGTGCGGCGCGCCTTCGGGCCGGATGTCGCCTATGCGCTGTGGCTGCTGCCGGTGTTGCGGCTGATGCTGCCTCCGCTGCCGCAATCCCTGCCGCAAGGCTGGCACCAGGCGGTCGCCGCGCCGGTCTCACGCGCCAGCGAAACCATCACCATCCTCATGGCCGAACCCCTCGGCCTGAGCGGTGGTGCCGCCGCGCCGGATCCGCAAACCCCGCTGCTCGGGCCAGCCCTGGTCATGTTGTGGGTTTTCGGCGCGGCGGCGTTCATCCTGTGGCATTCGCTGGCGCATGCCCGCTTCTGCCGGCGCATGCTCGCCGAGCAGCAGGGCAGCGCGGCGATCGCCGACGGCGTGCATGTGATCGAGACCGGCGCGGCGCGCGGGCCGCTCGCCTTCGGCATCTGGCGCCGCTACGTCGCCTTCCCGCGCGATTTCGTCGAGCGGTACGATGCCGACGAGCGCGATCTGGCGCTGGCGCATGAGCTCGGCCACCATGCCCGGGGCGACCTGATCGCCAACTGGGCGGCGCTGGTGGTGCTCGCGCTGCACTGGTTCAATCCCGTCGCGTGGCGCGCCTTCCGCGCGTTCCGCGCCGACCAGGAAATCGCCAATGATGCCCGCGTGCTGGCCGGGCGCGATCCGGTCACGCGGCATCTCTACGCCTGCGCCATCGTCAAGGCCGCGCATGGCGGCGCCGTATCGGCCGCTTGCCACCTCCATACCATCGAAGATCTGAAAGGGAGACTGAGGATGCTTACCACCAACCGCCCGTCGCGGGCGCGCCTTGCCGGCGGTGCCGGCGTCATCGCCGTGCTGACCATGGTCGGCCTCGCCACCACCGCCTCGGGCACCCAGGCCGCCGAGCGGGTGCGCTCGAAGGTCGAGCAGGCGACCGGGGTCAAGCTGGACGAACTGCGCCTGCCGGCCGCCTTCCAGTCGGCGCCGCCGGCACCCGCCGCGCCCGTCGCGCCGACCGCGATGCCCGCTCCCCCCGCGCCGCCCGCGCTCGGCCCGGACGGCAAGCCGATGAAGCATCGCTACCGCGTCGTCATCCGTGATCGGGACGGCCACGTCACCGAGACTGACAGCGACACGCCGCCCGATATGGCGGGCGTCGATCCGGTGCCTCCCGTCCCGCCGGTGCCGCCGGCGCCCGGCGTGCAGGTGCGCAGCATGACGCGCATCATGCGCCGCGACCGCGACGGGCATGTCGTCACCGAGAATTTCGCCGGCGACATGCCCGAGATCAGCGACGCCAATTGCTCAGGGCCCGACACCGCCCGGCCACCGGTGATGCACCAGGAAAAGGGCGGCAAGCGCGTCATCATCATCTGCCGCAACCGCATCGAACACATGGCGCATGACGGCGCGGCGATGGCGGCGCGCGCGCCGGATATCGAGCGTCGCGCCTATACCCATGCGCTGGAGGGCTTGCGCGACGCGCGGAGCCGGATCGCCGGCAAGACCGCGATGACCGCGGAAGCGCGCGCCCAGGCGCTGCAGGGGATCGACGAGGCGATCCGCGAGGTCGAGGGCGATCTCGCCAAGGTCGACTGAGGCGCGGCTCTACTCGCTTCTTCAAGGCCCTCTTTCTCAGGGAATCGTTGCGAAATTCGGGTGACGCCGGCGAGCGCGCGAGTCGGTCCCAGGATTTGTGTTCCTGCGAAAGCAGGAACCCAGGGCCACAGGCGTGGCGCTTTGTACCCTGGGCTCCTTGCTTTCGCAGGAGCACGGTGGCTGAAAAGGCCGCAGTATAATTTCGCAACGATCCCCTTCCGGGGAAGGGCTACGCACCAGTCTGATTCAATAGCGGCCACATTCCGTGTTTGAACCGTCACCATGCATGCGTCGAATCACCTTGATCGCCCGCCCGCCCGGAGCACGCCAAATTCCCTGCCGGACGCGACGAAATTTAATGAAATTCCCTGCCAATTCCCTGCCGGCAGGGAATTCGATCGATCGCGCGCGATGGATGGCGCTCTTGCCTTCGTGCCGTCCAGCCGCCATCTCGCGATGATGGCCGACCAACAGCCCGGGGTGCCGGAACAGCTCGAACCGCTGGTCGCGCGCCTGCTCGCGCCGAACCCGTCCCATTTCACCTATACCGGCACGCAGGTGCATCTCGTCGGCACCACCGACCTCGCGGTGATCGACCCGGGCCCGGACGATCCCGAGCATGTCGCGGCGATCATCCGCGCGATCGACGGACGGCCGGTGTCGGCGATCGTCATCACCCACACTCACCGCGACCACAGCCCGGCCTCGCGGCCGCTCGCGGCGGCGACGGGCGCGCCGATCATCGGCTGCGCGCCGCTCGCGCTCGACGATCTCGGGCCGCGCGCCGATGCCAGCTTCGATCGCGATTATGCGCCCGACCTGGTACTGGCCGATGGCGAGCATATCGCGGGGGAGGGGTGGACGCTCAGCGCGGTCGCGACGCCGGGCCACACCTCCAACCATCTGTGCTTCGCGCTGCCCGAGGCCCGGGCGCTGTTCAGCGGCGACCATGTGATGGGCTGGTCGACCACCATCGTCTCGCCGCCCGATGGCGACATGGCGGCCTATATGGCCAGCCTCGACAAGCTGATCTCGCGCCACGACCGCATCTATTACCCCGCGCATGGCGACCCGATCGACCGGCCGCAGCGGCTGGTGCGCGGTCTGCTCGGCCACCGCAAGCAGCGCGAGGGGCAGATCCTCCGCCTGCTCGGCACGGGTGCGAGCGACATCCCGGCGATGACGCTGAAGATGTATGTCGGCATCGACCCGCGGCTGTTGCCCGCCGCCGAGCGATCGGTGCTGGCGCATCTCATCGATCTGCGCGACCGCGGGCTGGTGACCGAGGCCGGCACGACCTGGGAGATGGCGGCATGAGCTTCGTCGGCAAGTTCGCCGCCGCGCTGGCGCTGATCGCGCTGTTCATCGCCGCCGGTTTCTGGGCGGTCGGCCATTATGTCAGCGGCAAGTTCACCAGCCCCGACCCGGTGACCATCGCCAGCGGCTCGGTCGCCGGGCTGCGCGAGCAGAACCGGCTGTCGGCGTTCCAGGCGAGCTTCGTCGCGGTCACCACGTCGACCGTTTCGCAATATGGGCTGACGACGAAGAAGACGATGATCACACCCGGCACGGTGCGCTACGAGGTCGATCTCGCCAAGCTGACGCCAAGGGACGTGACCTGGGACGCGAACACCAGGACGCTCGGCGTCACGCTGCCGCGTATCGAGGTGTCGGCGCCGCAGATCGATCTCAACCAGATCAAGGAATATGGCGATGGTGGCATCCTCTCGACGCTGACCGACGCCGATACGAAGATCGACGCGGCCAATCGCACCGCCGGACAGCAGCAGCTCGTCGCCCAGGCCAATGGCGCCATCCCGATGGGCCTGGCGCGCGATGCGACGCGGCGTGCGATCGAGCGCAGCTTCGCGCTGCCGTTGCGCGCGGCCGGGCTCGACGCCAAGGTCAAGGTGCGTTTCGCCGACGAGCCCAAGGACAATGACTCGGTGTGGGATGTCAGCCCGTCGATCGAGGAAGTGATGAAACTCAAGCCCTCGGGTGGGCGCTAGAGGTTAGACGATCTCGGCATCCGGTGAGCCGCCCAGCCGCCGCCGGAGCGGGCGCAGCAGCAGCATGATGCCGAGCCCGGCCCCGCCGACGATCGCGGCGTGGATCAGCCAGAAGGCGGTCGGCGGGAGCGTCTCGTACAGCCCGCCGATCCGCCCGCTGGTCACGCTGGCGGCGAAGGTGGCGAGATAACTCACCCCGACCAACGTCCCGCGATATTGCGGCGGTGCCTTCGTCGCATAGAGCGCGAGCGAGACGGGCGTGAAGTACAGCCAGCCGGTGTTGGAGATCAGGTGGAAGGCCACTGCCCACAGCAACGGCGCGCGGCCGTCGCTGCCGGAGACCAGTGGTGCCGCCGCCAGCCATATCACGCCGGCCGCGAAGATCGCGCAGCCGATCGCCAGCTTGGCGAGATCGTCGGGCTCGGCACCTTTCGCCGCCTGGCGCCGCCACAGCGCGAGGATCAGCGGCATGACGAGGATCGGCGCCAGCCCGTCGAGCGCCTGCAACCAGGCGACCGGCGTGTCGAAGCCGGCGACGCGCAGGTTCACATGATCGCGCAGCCACAGATTATAGACGTTCCACACCTGGCTCTGCGCGATCCAGAAGCAGATC
>Ga0163162_10005341_pt1 | contig 12398 bp, 10 predicted proteins | sample S55metaG_FD_115310 | JGI IMG/M metagenome (GOLD analysis project Ga0163162, IMG submission 115310) | Switchgrass rhizosphere microbial communities from Kellogg Biological Station, Michigan, USA - S5-5 metaG | ecosystem: Host-associated > Plants > Roots > Rhizosphere > Soil | place: USA...
CCTTTGGGCTTGTTGCTGTTGCTGACGTTGTTGTTCCTGCTGTTGCCTTTGGGCTTGTTGCTGTTGCTGACGTTGTTGTTCCTGCTGTTGCCTTTGGGCTTGCTGCTGTTGCTGACGTTGTTGTTCCTGCTGTTGCCTTTGGGCTTGTTGCTGTTGCTGACGTTGTTGCTCCTGCTGTTGCCTTTGGGCTTGTTGCTGTTGCTGGCGTTGCTGATCCTGCTGTTGCCTTTGGGCTTGTTGCTGTTGCCTTTGGGCTTGTTGCTGTTGCTGGCGTTGCTGTGCTTGCTGCTGACGTTGTGCTTGCTGGTCAGGTTGGTTCTGAGGGCGCTGCTGTTGCTGTCTTTGAGCTTGCTGCTGCTGGCGTTGTTGTTCCTGTTGCTGACGCTGAGCCTGCTGTTGTTGTGAGCGCTGGGTTTGATCTTTTTGATCTGCCTGTTGTTGCCTTTGGGCTTGTTGCTGCTGTTGGCGTTGCTGAGCCTGTTGCTGACGCTGAGACTGGTTATCTCCGGGCCTTGCATTTGGTTGATCAGAACGGGCTCCGTTTGCAGGGTTTGGCCGTGCAACCGGGCCTGCATGATTAACCTGTACTACTTTGTTATCAGGTTTTTCATTGCGGGCTACTTCCCTTAAACGGGCGGCGTTGTTGCGGTTAATAGCCGCATTGCCGCCCTGTCTGTTAGCTATACCATCATTTGGGTTTTGCTGACGATATGCTGCCGCATTTACTACCCTTGCCGGCCTTGCATCAGGCGCTTTCCTTATTTCCGGGCGATAGATGTTCACTGTATTATTAACTACCCTGCCGCCACCGTTTGGCCGGTTAACATTGGTAATGTTATAAACACGCACATTACGGTTGTTGGTAACCTGCCTGATCTCATTAATTCTCGGGCCGGTTATATAAGTGCGGTTGTTATTAACATAAGTGTTGTTAATAATAGTAGTACGGTTAATTACATTTACCACGCGGGTTTGTGGTACATAATAGTTGTAAATGTTTGGTCTGTTGATATAAGCCTGTGGTGCGCAAACCCAGTAATTATCAGGTACGCGATAGCTATTACCAAAAGATATGCTGATGCTAATGCCTGGTTGTAAAGGCGCCCAGCCATAATAGCCGCCGCCATGCCTCCAGCTTACCCAAGCCGGTGCCCATTCATGTCCTGGGATCCATTCCCAGCCATAATAATCGTCATAACGCCACCTGCCGTAGTGAAACGGTGCCCAGCCCCATGAGTAATCAGATACCCAGGTATTGCCATAGTCGGTTACAACCCAGTGGCCGCGGGTTGCGTATGGCCTGAAATTGTCTTCTGCATCGGGGATCCAAACGTTACCGTATTGGGGGTCGTTAACCCAGGTGCCGTAAGGATCAAGTTCGTCGTAAAACTCCTGGTCGGATACGTAGCCTCCTTCCTGGGCTTTACTCATGTTTGGTGCGGCAAGCATTATCAAAAATGCTATTAAGCTGATACTGCATATTTTATTGATGAATTTCATAATAATAGTGTTTAAAAAAAGCCTGTTATATTGTTGTTGCTAAATATATGACAGGCAGAAGTATAAAACGTTTAAAGCAAAAATTGTTTTAACGTGTTTATTCAAACTCAGTCAGTGTAATTATGGGGATAAAATTTTATTGCTATCTTGTGTACTACGCTTAAAAATTAAATAATTTTGCTACCTGTTTTATAAACTACAACTATGAGCACAGTAAATATTCCACGCCTGGATCTGAATACCTATATAAACGGCACTGCCGAAGAACGCAAGCAATTTTCAAACGATATCGGTAAAGCTTTTAACGAAACGGGCTTTGTTACTATCACTAACCACGGTTTAAGTAAAGAGCTGATAGATAAACTTTATGAACAGGTTAAAGCCCTGTTTGCCCTGCCTGATGCTGTAAAACAGCAATATGAAATTCCGGGCTTGGCTGGCCAGCGCGGTTATACAGGTAAAGGCAAGGAAACCGCTAAAGGCTTTAAAACCCCCGACCTGAAAGAATTTTGGCAGATTGGCCAAACCGTAACCGACGATGACGCGCTGAAAGCCCAGTATCCGGATAACGTAACAGTTAACGAACTGACTGAATTTAACCCAACTACCATCGAAGTTTACAAAAAGCTGGAAGCAGCCGGTAAATATTTGCTGCGTGCCATCGCTGTTTACCTGGAACTGCCGGAAACCTATTTTGATGATAAAGTGCACAACGGGAACTCTATCCTGCGTAATCTGCACTACTTCCCGATACTGGATCCCGATTCGGTTCCTGATGATGCGGTGCGTGCCGGTGCACATGAGGATATCAACCTGATCACCCTGTTAATAGGCGCAAGTGCTGACGGGCTTGAACTGTTAACCCGCGATAACAGCTGGTTCCCGGTGAAAGCATACGGCGAAGACTTAGTAGTTAACGTTGGCGATATGCTGCAGCGTTTAACCAACAATAAACTAAAATCAACCACTCACCGCGTAGTGAACCCGCCGCGCGAGCTGATGAAGTTCTCCCGTTTTTCGGTGCCGTTTTTCCTGCATCCCAAATCAGATATGGATTTAACCAGCCTTGATTCGTGCATTGATGGCCAGCATCCGAAATTGTACACTGATATCACCGCAGGCGAGTATTTGGATGAGCGTTTGAGGGAGATTGGTTTGAAGATGTAAAAGCAAAATATGTTCATAACAACAAAAGCCCTTTCAGTTTTGAGAGGGCTTTTCTATAAATATCTTTCCCAATGATGCCCGAAGACAAACCCCACTGCCCATTTAATGAGGATTTTTGCGTTTACCTCGAATATCATTTATCCAGGGTATTCAAGAACTTTGAGGATGATGAAATTAAATTTTTTTGGTGCGATGGGGTAGCAATGCCATTTGTTGAAGAGCAATTAATAGCTAAAAGCGTTAATGACACCCGTAAAATTATAACGAAGGCCAGGATCGGTGCGGATGGGCAAGGGGAATACGAGATGACAATAAACTTCGGCCCGAAGGCGCTTAGCAGGTACTCCCGGGGATTGGATTTGAATGAATGTGTTCCGGCTGAAGATTCTTTGGATTGGATTACGTTTACAAGAGATGAAAAGAAAATTGAGTTGCGACTGAAATAGGGGAAACGCTCCTGTTTTTGCAGGGTTTTTGCGAATAACGCCAATGGGAGGTGAAATCAAAGTTATGAAGTGGGATTCATAAACTGGCTGAAGACTTACGAAGTTTTTAAAGCTTCATAAGTCTGGATTCTACAACAAAGCCCTCTCCAAACGGAAAGGGCTTTCACATTTAATATAGGTAGATGATATAATTTTAATCGGCCAGTACCGCCTTGCCATCAACGCTTTCACCGGCTGCCTGCCTTCTTTTATACAATACAAATAAGGCAGTTGCCAGTACTCCGATAATTCCTTCTATACAAACAGCTTTACGCGGACCAAGCTCGTTGGCTAACCAGCCGGCCATCAAACTGCCTACCGGGATCATGCCCTGGTAAGCCATAACATAATAGCTGATAGCCCTTGCCCTCATGGCCGGAATAGCATGGGTTTGGATGTAGGTATTAATGGCTGATGTTTGCGCCATCATCCCAACGCCGGTAAATACCATGAATGTTAAGGCAAAAGGCAGTTTGCCCGCATAAGCTACCATCAATACACTGGTACCGAAGATAAGACTGGCAATAGACATGATCTTCACCAGGTTTTTATTGGTTTTTAAGTTGGCCAAATACACCGCGCTGATCACCGAACCTAAGCCAGCTGCGCTCTCAAACCAGCTGAAGGTTTTGGCATCGCCATTAAAAATATCTTTAGCAAAGATGGGCATCAGCGTATTAAAAGGAATAACGAACAAGCTGCTTGCGGTAAGCATCAGGATCATGCTGCTCAGGTCGCTGTCGCCTGATACATATTTGAAACCTTCCTGCAATTCGGTCCAGATGCTTTTTTCTGAACGGACAGGCACTATGCTATCCAGCTTCATCATGAATAGACAAGCAAGTACTGGGATATAGCTCAAAAAGTTACCAAAGAAACAAACATCCTCACCAAAAGCGCTCAATACTATACCTGCAATGGCCGGGCCCGCAATACGTGCCAAATTGGTCATGGTTGAGTTTAGGGCGATGGCATTAGGCAGATCGGCTTTGTCATCAACCATATCAACCATCAATGATTGGCGGCAGGTAACGTCAAAAGCATTTACAATGCCTTGCAACAGGCTTAAACCAATAATGGCAGGGATATTATAGATCTTGAAAAAGATCATGAAAGCAAAGGCTCCGGCCTGTAGCATGGATACCACCTGGGTAATAACCAAAATGCGGTAACGGTTATGCCTGTCAACAATACTGCCTGCATATGGAGCTAATATCAGGGAGGGGATCAGGCTCACAAAACTTACAATTCCTAATAACAGGGCCGAACCGGTAAGGCGGTAAACCAGCCAGCTTACTGCTGTTTTTTGCATCCATGTGCCAATGAAGGATATTGACTGACCGTAAAAAAACAGCTTAAAATTACGGTACTTTAAAGAGCGAAAGACATTCATTTGTTCAATTCATAACAAAAGCAAATTCAGGGGAGTACTTAATGCAAGACTATTGAATTGTTTTATGATGCAAATATCGCCCATATCAATACATTTGTAAAATAGATTGTTTTAATAGGATTGATAGATAAAAACGATTGATTATGGAATTGCGTCAACTGCAGTATTTTGTTAAAGCTGCCGAAACCATGAACTTTACCGAGGCAGCAGCAGCTGTGTTTATTACGCAAAGTACCCTTTCGCAACAAATCAAACAGCTGGAAGAGGAACTGGGTATGCTGCTGTTCGACAGGATAGGCAAGCACGTGCGTATAACCGAAGCCGGGCATATATTTTTAACCCATGCCCGCAAAATCCTTAACGATGTGCAGCGGAGCAAACAAGCCATCAGCGAGTTGCAGAATGCCACCACCGGCGAGCTGAACCTTGGCGTGTCATATGCTTTTACCTCTTTGTTATTACCGGCGCTGGCTCCGTTTAGCACTAAATATCCGGGCATCAAGATCTTTATTACCTACGGCAGCCCCGAAGAACTTGAAAAAAAGTTACGACTGGCCGAACTGGATATGATCCTGGCCTTCCATAATGAAAGCGACGACGAAGACCTGGAGATGCAGGAGCTGTTTAGCTCAAGCGTGGTAATGGTAGTTTCTAAAAACAATCCATTGGCCCAACTCAAAAAAGTAAGCCCGGAAGAGCTTGCTAAGCTTGACCTCATCCTGCCGGGAAAAGGGTTCAGTTCGCGCGATTTTATTAATGATCTGTTCAACCGTAAAAAGATAGTACCCAACATCAAAATAGAACTGAACGACGTACATTCATTACTGGCCCTGGTTGAAAACGGCCATTGGGCAACTATCCTGAACGAAAAAGCCATCATCGGCTGGAATAAAGTAACCGCTATCCCCATCGAATCAAAAGATATCAAACGGCAATCATATATCCTGTGGCAAAAAGGTGTTTACCGTAAACGTGCGGCTATTTTATTTATTGAGGAATTGATGCGGGTGATGGAGAGTGAGTAGAGGTAATATATACACAATAAGCTGTAGGTGAGATAATAATCTGTTTATATTTGAGTTACAACCTAATATAAACCTAACCTATGAACCTTAAAGCAATTTTTTCCCTTCTACCACTATCTCTGATAGCAATTTTAGCTCTTTCCGGATTTCGACCCATTCAAAGCCAATCGATTTATAGTCAGAAATTAAAAGGCGGCCCAAAAGCTACCATCTTATTTAGCCTCAAAGCCCATGAGCAGTTTATGTTTGATTATACTAATATTTTTCTGGAAAGGGAACAACTCAAATTTATAAATCCCGGCGAAAAAGATACCATAATTATAAGAGAGGTAACAACTGATATTCCCGTTGCTTTAACATTGAGCTTTTTTGAGTTTGGTAAAGATAAGGGTACGAAGGAAATCAAATTTTCTGTTCTTGCATCACCCGGGGATACGTTGAATTTATCATTGAAAAATCAGATTTCTTTAAATACCGAACGATGTAAAAAAGGGAATGTACTATCTAACGATTCCATTTCTTATTATACTACCTATATTTTATCGTCCCAAGACAGAGCTATGCTCTCCAAGAAAGAAATTTGGGAATCTTTTTATACGGAATTCAACAAAGGATTTCAACAGGAAACAGGCCGGATTAAAGGGCTTTTGGCTAATTCCCAAATAGACTCATTAGCATTTGAGCAAATGACAATCAATTGTAAACTACATTATTACAAACGGTTATTTGATTGGTTGTATGAGGATAAAGGCAAATATTTTAAACCCGCGTTATCGGTAATTTCAAAGCTAAGCCCGGATATTGAAAATATTTTAAATGACCCACACCTATTTTTAGCTCAAGATTTATTAAATGTAATTGATGGCTATGTTAGGCTCAGAATTATCAATAAAGGCGGGAACTTCGTTAATGGCATTACTATATACAAAGAAGCGTCGGCCACTAATTTAGGCCGGTTTAAACCAGCCTATTTAAGCATTTGTTTAGTTCATTCGCCGGTAAAAACGGGTCCGGAATTTGATGAAATAGTTAAGGATTACAGAAAAAAAATGGCTAACACGACCTATCTACCACATCTTGATAGTATTATTAAAAACACACTGGAAGGTAAACAGATTATATCAAATGACATGTTGCTTGGTTTAAATGGGAAAAAGCTGTCACTGAATAGCTTAATTAAATCAAAGAGGCAATTTTATATACTGGATTTTTGGGCAAGTTGGTGCTCGCCGTGCAGAGCTCAGCTGCCTGTAATGGATAGCTTACGACCTGTGCTGAAGAAATATGCTATTGAAGTTATTTCCGTTAATCTTGATGAAAAAGAATCATCCTGGAAAACAGCTTCCCTCGCCGAAAGGAAGTATTTGGGAATAAACAATTATCACCTTACCAAAGCTGCTAAATCAGCTATTGTACATCAGTTAAATATATCATCCATTCCACGATACGTAATTTTGGATAATTTCAAAATAATCTCGGCAAACTTTTATCAGCCCGCAGAACCCAGTTTTGTTGATGAATTGAAGAATCTTATAAACGCCAGGTAGAAAGCTTTTTTGAATTTATAATTAAGGCAGCTACAGGGTTAGCTAATAATTTTATGCCTCCCGAATCTATAAGGGGCAGCATATGATATGAATTTCTTTATATAAAATTTAGATTATTTTTTCATCTCTTCCCTCACTGCCCTTAAAAACTCATTAGGGTGTTTGGAGCCGATGATATAAAGCAGGCCATCGCGGTCGGTAAGGTGAATGGCTTCGTTACCTGATGTGAAAAAACGGATAGTGCCTTTGGTATGCAGGTTATAAACAGGGTTATTGAACAGGTAACGGCTATAGGTACCCTTTTCAACCTTGATAATGCTATTCAGATCTATTTTTACAAGTTTGGTTGTCCACAGCCCGTCAAGCATAACGCTTTTGTTTTCTACACGGGTGCGGAAATGAAGCAGGAACCCAAGGATAATGGAAATAATAATGATGGCAAAACCTACAACAACCAGTAAATCGCCATTGCGTTCGCGTTCATCAGTAAAAAAGTAGGCTGCAAAACAGAACATGGCTAAAACCAGGCGTATGGTTAGCGGTATAAATTCCCGGCCAAGGTATTGCTTTTCAGTAAAAACGGATTTATCGCTCATGTTAGTTTAAACAGTTCGAAGATAGTAACTTTTTTAGTGTTATCACTCACTTTATACCTTTCGTCGGGGCGGTAGCCGCCAATCCACATAATTTCGCCGTTGCCATTTACAAGGATAGGGATTTCTTCCTTTTGGTGCAGCGGCACTTTTTGGTTAATGAAAAAGTCGCTTAACTTTTTTTTGCCCTTCATCCCCAAAGGGAAAAAATGATCGCCCTCCTGCCATGTGCGCACTTTGAGCGGATAAACCAGTTTATCTGCATCAATTGATACAGCCAGCGGGTTATCTTTTATGATCAGCGGACTATCATCACGCAGCAAATTAACCCTATAAACGCCGAAATTGGCTTCATGGTCTTTGGCGTTGATAATAACTTCGGCAAGTTGCGCTGTAGTTTTGGGTTTTAGGATAATGTTATCACGGTCGAGCAATAGGGTATGTGTCCCTGATTCAAATACCCGGCCGGAGTGTTTATCAAGCGAAGCAATGAGGTCTTCAATAGTAGCTTCATTAAAACCATATTCATCGAGCAGTTTAAAAAGTAACAACCGTTTGGGATTTAGTTTTTTTACTTCGGCAATGGGCAGATAAGTAACACCATCATGTATCTGCGGCAGCGTCTGTCTTATTTCGTCAAGCTTAAGCTCAAGCAATAGTTCCAGGTCGCGGAAATGGAGCAGACTGTTTTCAAAAGTTTTTTCGAGCGATGGATTGAGTTCCTTCAGCTTCGGAACAACTTCCAGCCTGATCTTATTGCGGGCATATTTGGCCGAAGCATTGGAGCTGTCCTCTACAAAAGTTAAACCTTCGGCAGTAACAATGGTCTGTATTTCGGCACGAGTAAGGAATAGGAGAGGGCGAACCAGTTTGCCGTTTTTGGGTAAAATGCCATGCAAGCCGGCAATTCCGGTACCGCGTGTAAGGTTTAACAATATTGTTTCGATAGTATCGTTTTGGTGGTGAGCAAGCGCAATAACCTCATAACCTGATTGCTGACTGATAGTATCAAACCATTGATAACGCAGATCGCGGGCTGCCATTTGGATCGAGATCTTGTTTTGGGCGGCGTATTGCTCGGTATCAAAATTCACAGTATGAAAAGGTACGCGAAGTGCAGTGGCGAGGTCACGGCAAAAGGTCTGGTCGCGCAGGGCTTCGTCGCCGCGCAGCTGAAAGTTGCAATGGGCAATGCCAAAATCATAGCCTGCGGCATTAAGCAGGTGTACCATTAAAACCGAATCGATGCCGCCGCTTACAGCCGCCAGTATTTTGGTAGCGGGTGTAAATAAAGCATTTTGCTCAATAAAATTAACAAACTGATTAACTGGCAGCATTCATCAAAATTATTAATTTAATAACCCCAACAAAAAACTAATTTTGCCATTGTGAGGAAATATGTTTTATGCTTTTTGTTTTTGGCGATGGCAACTGCAGCTATGGCTCAAAAAAAATCAATTGTAAACCTGATACAATCTGAACGAAGCACCGGTGGAAAAACCGCAAGCGGGAAACAACTGATCAAGGTATATAAAGGTGTGTTTAAACAGGATTACTCCCTCCTCCGGTCGGATAGTGCCTACTTTTACCCTAATGAGAACGCCTTTGACGCCTTTGGCAACGTAAACATAAACCAGGGTGATACGCTGAATATATTTTCGGATAAGCTGAACTATAACGGTAATACCAAAACAGCCATCCTTACCGATAATGTTAAAATGGTTGACCGCGATGCCACCTTAACCACCAATTACCTTACCTATAATACAGCCAGCCGCATAGGCACCTACACAGGTGGCGGAAAGCTGGTTAATAAGGATAATGTGCTCACCAGTAAAAACGGGTACTATTTTGCCTTTAGCCGCGATTCTTATTTTCGGTACAATGTGGTACTTACCACGCCCGATGCGCTTATAAAAACCGATACCCTTAAGTATAATACAGGCACGCGAATTGCCTACTTTTTCGGCCCAACCAATATTTACGGCACCAAGGATAAGGATACCCTGTACACGGAGAACGGTTTATATAACACAGTTACGGAGCAGGCCTATTTCGGGAAGAAAAACTCCTATCGGCAGGGCACCAAATCGTTAAAAGGGGATAGCCTTTTTTATGATAAGCTAAAAGGCTACGGTCGCGCGGTAAAAAACATCACTTTTGAAGATCGTGAGCAAAAGGTAACCATTAAAGGCGACCTGGGCACTTACTACAGGGCTGAGGAAAAAACCGTTGTTACCGAAAACGCTTATGTGGTACTGATCTCCGAGCAAAAGGATACCAGTAAAACCGATACCGCAGTTAAACAATTACCGGCCGAAAACAAGAATGCTAAAGCATCGGGCAAAAAAGTGACCGACCTTGCTAAAATTGCCGGTGCTATAAAACCCGACACCAGCCACAAGGCCCCGGCCAATACCATGCCCATCAAGCAGCCTTTTGCTATAGGTAAAAAAGATAGTGCCAATGTTGATATGGCAACCAAGCTGGTGCAAGGCGCTTTACAAAATAATAAGGATGCCAATGCCGATGCTTTGATAAAGGCAGCAACGCAGGCCAAAAAAGGTAACGAAAAGCTGATAGATTCGGCATTGAAGGCTGCGGCCCCGGCATTAAAAAATAATAAGGACAAACTGGGCATAAAAAATATAGGCAGCCTTGCCGGAGTTGCCGATGCTATTAAGCCAGGCGTTACTAAAGTAACAGGGAAACTTATACCCGTAAAAGCTTCTGTAGCGCCTAAAGATACCAGCCATATCAAGCGTGATTCGATATACATGACTGCCGATACCATCGAAACGCAGATCATGACCTATAAAAATCAAAAAATTTACCAGGAGCGTCAGCGTACCCTTCGTGATACAACGTTGAAGCAACGCAAAGTGGCGGCCGATAAAAAATCGTCGAAGTTTTTGACGGCTTATTATATAAAGGTGCCTAAAGATACCAGTTATTTTCACCGTGAGTTTTTTGGAAAGCCTAAACCGGTAAATGATTCATTACAACGCAAAAAGGATGCGCTTGCAGCTATTAAAAAAGCAAAGCAGGATAGTATAACCCGTGTGCAAATGCAGCGTGACCCGGTTTTTAGACAATATCCTGTCAACGTGAAAGATACGGCACGGGTGCGGATGCTTATCGGGCATCATCATGTCAAGATCTTTAAATCAGATCTGCAGGCTAAGTCCGACTCTATATTTTACAGCAATAGTGACTCAACTATGCGTATGTACGTGAACCCTATTATCTGGACACAAGGGTCGCAATTGAGCGGGGATACGGTATATATGCAAATGCGGCACAAAAAGCTGGATAATATTGAGCTTTTTCCCTCAGCATTTATCGTAAATATTGAAAAGAATGATTCAACGCATTTTAACCAGGTTTCGGGTAAAAAAATGCGGGGATATTTTAAGGATGATAAGCTGGACCAGATGTATACGTTTGGTAATGCAGAAACCATATATTTTCAGCGCGACAGCGGTAAGGTGTCGGGCATGCAGCGTTCATTGAGCAGCCGGATCCGTACCTCTTTCAGAAATAACCAGGCCACGGATATTTTCTTTGTAACCAAACCTGAAAACCGGTATATCCCGATTGAAAAAGTAAAGGAGGACGACAAGATCCTAAAAGGCTTTTTATGGAAACCTAAAGAGCGGCCTGCTTCTAAAGAAGACATCATAAAAAAGAAAAGTAAAAAGGTAACTACTACTAAATCGCCAGCGAAAAATGCTCCGGGCAAACCGGGTACCACTAAACCGGCAACAAGCCTGAAGACGGACAGCCTAAAAGGCCCCGGACAAAAAAACATGCAGGATAGTACCCTAAAAGTTGATACCGGAAAGAATAATGCGATAAAATTTAAAAAGGATACGATTCTCAGAAATTTTGCTCCAAAACTACCCGGAAATGGGCAGAAAAAGGATAGTATTGTTAGCAAAACGCCATCTGTTAAGAAAAACTGACCCAAAATGAAAAAAAAGTAACATTTTTTATCAAAAAAATTAGTCTACTTATTCTATAGTGCTTATATTTGACTAATTGTTATTATCGTTCTAACCAATTAGTTCTTTATGATAAATAATGAGGTCAGTCAACTTAAATTTAAAAAAGAGACAGCCGGCGGGCTATCTCTTTTTTTTCTGCTTGTTTTTAAAGCATGTTGAAACACCTGTTTTTATTTGTCAAATAAAGTAAACATCATGTATCCCGGCGTGTTATCCCAATAAACAAACCGCCATGATCGATCAAAAAGACACCACACCTGCTGCCAAAGATGGGAAGTACGAATTCCTGATCAACTACTCAGAACGTGAGCTCACCTGCCGCGTTGAAAAAGAGCAAAACAAGCTGCATGTTTTTATCGATAACAACATCAATGCCGAGCTGGAGTTGCAACCCGATGGCAGTCTAACCCAAGCCAGCGGCAATGCCCTGCCGGAATCGACAATTGAGTTTATTAAAAAGCATGTGCTGGAGCAGTGAAACGTTAAACAAAACAAGATTACCATCCCCTCAAATTTTCTGATCCTGTTAAGTTAATTTTTAGGGTGAAATGACTCTCTACCCGTCATGCTGAACTTGTTTCACTGTTGTCCGGTAAAAACGAGGATTAAGAAATAAAGTAAGTTTGGGAGCTCTGAAAGCGGATTATGTTCTACATCGGTTTTCAGAGCCCCATATTTTCA
>Ga0163162_10005342_pt1 | contig 12396 bp, 13 predicted proteins | sample S55metaG_FD_115310 | JGI IMG/M metagenome (GOLD analysis project Ga0163162, IMG submission 115310) | Switchgrass rhizosphere microbial communities from Kellogg Biological Station, Michigan, USA - S5-5 metaG | ecosystem: Host-associated > Plants > Roots > Rhizosphere > Soil | place: USA...
CGATAAGTACAGGTTGGACAAGACAAAGTTTGTGGCCCACAAATTTGGGAATTGGTCTTTTTTGGCGGTTAAAACAGGCGCACTTCCACTAAAGACCGTTATTGAGAATAAGCAATGCAGGATGGAAATGACAGCTGTTGAGATTACGCCCATGGCATTAACAGATACAATGTTTGCAATTCCCGCCAATACCCCGATAAAAATGGGAATGTAAACAAAGGAAAATTTTACGAATCTGTTTATACAGAATATGCGAGAATTGATCGCCCCATTCTATTGAAAATGAGTCTACCCAGGGAAGGCGTTCCCACGGTGGCTGGAAAGTTGTGGAAAATAGCCGCTATGGCATCTTATCACAAATGAGGAATATATTAGGCAAATCTGCAAAATATTTGATCGTCAGCCTTGTAAACCTGGCCGTTTTAACCATTCTGCTTGCCCTATGGACCGATGACGTGGAATTGACTTTTAATCCATTCGTACGACCCCTGGAGTTTTTAAAGATCCTTGTCTTTGGCTTCCTATCATTAATTGCGGTGCGACTATATTCGTTTTATTTACGAAAGAAAGGCATAACAGCGCTAAGCACAAAAATTAAAGGAGCGGTTGTTTTGACAATTTTCATTTCATCGTATCTCTATATTGTTTATGCGCAGCGGATCGTTTCCAACGTTATCATAAAGGGAGCGTTGAGGGAGCAACTTGCCGGGAAAATAAAACATTGGGCCGGACTTGCCAATGGAACGCAGGCAGCAGGACTCACCATCATGGAATACCAGACGATAGTTGCATTAACAGGGTTTCCAGCACTCCCACCGGCGGCCTGCAACATTGAATACAGGTATCAGTTTGATGGATTTCTACCGGATTACTCTCTTCGGTTAATCTATGATGTACCATTGAAAACGCCTATTGCAACTTATGACAAAAAAGATGGACATTATTCCAACAGTCAATCAGTCGAGGTGATCGGTGCCATCAAGCGGGTAACATATGGTGAGATCCGTTATTAAGAGTTCGATGGGCTTAAGGTAATGTAGATTGCCGATCCATAAAACGGATATGAAGAGGGAAGAGACAATTATCTAACCGATTGCTTGCTGATTTTGAGATGTTTAACAGGTGTTTTATTTAGACAAAACTTTAACAGTTCTGCCTTGCAAATGACGTTTATTTTTTAGATTTTTATTTACCTGTTGCTATTCCAAATCCTTAAGACCTGTATCATGAAATTGGCCCTTTTTCTTTGTGCCCTTGTTTTATCCCTTCATGGATGGTGTGCCTCTGTAACTCCATCTCAACGCATTGCCCGCACAATTACGCCGGGGCGTAAAACCGTTGAAAACGAGAAGTTGAAGGAAGAGACGAACAGTCCGTTGCTGTGGAATAAAATAAAGGCAGCAGTGATTGGATGGGGCCTGATCACATATCTTATCACCATCTTCTGGTGGGCTGTTGCAGCTAAGAATTCCCTCGATAAGATCTTAAAAAATGTCTTGCAAGATATAGACCGGTATCCGTCATAGGATACGGGCACATTTCACCGAACGCCGATGTTCCCTATACTTCTGCGAGGGGCATACCCAAAGCCTTTGCCCCGCCTTCGGCGGGCCCGGCGTTTTGACTTATTCGCTTGCGTGAGCAAGCTCCCGCCGCTCATAAATCTAAACGCCTTCAATGAAAAAAATTCAAATGTGTATAACTGCAAGTAGTTGAAAATGATAGGCGTGTGAGAAGAAGCATGTAATTGCCAAAAATTGACGAAAGTTTGGGGCGGATCACGATGAGTTTCGTAGATTTATGAGCTAGCGGAAATGGTATCAGACCAAACTTTAACATTTATGAGTATTTAACAAATGAAAAAAAAACTTTTGTTCTGCTATTTGATGCTATTTGTCACACTGTTGTTGGTAGCAGGTACTTTTATGTACCTTTCCTATTCCTCAACTACTGAAGAAATATTACGTTCCGATAAACATCTCACAACACTTAACGGTCCATGGAAATTTATAGCTGGGGATAATATGCAATATGCTGAATCCAACTATGATGATTCGCAATGGGAAAACATGGACCTTACTGCACCACCCGGATTACACGATGACGATGTGGGGCTTTCAGGCTATATTCCGGGATGGACAGCCAAGGGACATTCAAACTATTCAGGTTACGCCTGGTACCGTCTGAAAGTTAAACTGGATAGTCTATCAGAAAACAATTTAGCTTTCGCAGCACCACCCTCTGTTGATGATGCCTATCAGTTATTTATTAACGGGTCACTTTTAGGTAATGCAGGTGATTTTTCGGGTACAGTTCCAATAATTTACAGTATTCAACCTCGTATGTTCCTGGTACCGGAAAATGTAAAAAAAGAAAAGGATATTGTCATTGCTTTCAGGGTGTGGATGAGTTCAGCTAGTCTGGGTGCCGATGCAGGCGGTATCCATATTGCGCCAACCCTTGGAGAAAAAAAACATATCGAAAAGAAATACAGATTTCAATGGGAGCAAACCATAAAAGGCTATATCGTGGAAGTTGTTTGGCCAGTACTATTTATTTTGCTGGCTATAACGATGTTTTTACTGAATAGGGGTCGAAACCCACCACAATCCTGTAAATGGTTTATGGCAGCTTTAATTTTGTTAGGTCTGATGCGACTTAATCAGGCTGTTTACTTCTGGTGTCGTATAGAGAATAGCCATCAATCTGTTATCGTTGGACCAATAATCCTCAAACCATTGGTGCTTGGTAGTTGGCTAATGGCCTGGAGGGAATGGTTTAACCTGCGCCAACCGAAATGGCTGCCTAAAATTATTGCACTGCTTGCGTTGCTATTCATGGCATCCCAATTGCTCGGAATTTCCTGGATTTCACACTCCATCCATACATACTTTCAGACAATTGCGGATTATATCAGGTTGTTGCTTTTGGCATTGATGCTATTTATCATCTACCAGGGAATGCGTAAACAGGGCATGAAAGATCTATTAGTTTTAGTAGCAGCATTATTGATATTAATTGCTTTGTTTCCAAAAGAAATATCTGACTTGCATATTATTCCAGGCATTTGGTTTCCGTATGGAGTAGGCGTATCTCGTGGTCAATTCTTTTATGTGGCTTTTGTTTTTGTGATGTATGTAATATTGATTCAGAAAAATAGAAAAGTCAAATAAGAAGGTCAACAATAAAAAACTCCAGCCTAAAGACTGGAGCTTGTGCCCGGAACAGCACAATTATCTAACCAATTATGGCAGGGTTTTGTCGTCTTTAGCGGTTTGCTGGATTAAATCGTCATATTTCCGCTTTTCGCGCTCTAACGCAGTATAGAATTTTTTGCTAAACTTAAAGTCCGTCATTAAATTTCCTGCTTTAGCAGCCTTTTCGATAAGATTCAGATGCAGGTTGTTCATTTTGGCAACTTTGTTGGATGCCCATTTATAGGCATCTTTTACAACCGAATTTCTGGCATTATTTATCAATAGGATCAATTCAAAATATGCTTCAACAATAGACCTACCCAAACCATATTTTTGCCAATCGGGGATAACCTTTAGGTGGACTTGAATTTGTTTTAATTTTAGCCAGGCATTTTCATGATCGTTTACTTTTAAATATAGTTCAGATAATCTTATTCCCACTGACTGATCTTTTCTTCAAGAATTACTTTCTCATCCAGCTCAATGGCGAGTTGTATCTCGTCGGTGATATCTTTAATTTCGAACTTATCCGGGTAGGTTTTTTCCAGTGCTTCCTTCCACTCTTGGAGTTCTTGCTCTGTAATATTACATTGGCTGGAACTCTTGCCCATGTATTCATAAAAATCTTCTGCAAATACAGGATTTACTTTTTTCAGATACTCATATGTCTCTTGTCGAAATTTGCCTGTTTTGCTTTTAAGAACAGTTCTGTATATTCAGGTTTTTGATATAGAGAAAGTAGATAAGCATTCAAGCTTAATCCTGGATGCAGGCCCTGAAAGGGTGCTTTCCTGTGTCTTTCAATTTCTGCTTTTAATAGCTCCACTAGTAAAGTTTCGTCTGTTGCCAAACGATAATATTGAATTGCTTTCAAGAGTTGAAATCTCTTTTTAGCATTCAAGTCGCAAGACAATTCTATTTCGTCCGGTCCCTCGGCATATAAAAAATCCTTTAGTTCGATCTTATTTTTCCGAAGTTGTACCAGTACTTCTACGTAACGTTCGATCATATCTTATTTTATTGCTCTTTGTGCAAAGTGCTGCTATGAAAAGATACATTTTGCTTACCGCTGCTTGATCAACTCGATCGTGTCTCTTCCGTTCAGGAACAGCAGGGATGGTTCAGCAGAAGTCATTTTGAGTAATGACCTTGTGAATTCTATTTTGTCGGGATGGTAAAACCGAATCATATAAGTGTTCGCCCCGATCGCCCACGTGCCTGAATCGGTTATCGTCGGACTTTTGATCACAAATGTATTGTCGCTCCTAAGCTCATAGGTCAACCGAAAGGTATCGTTTAAAGTGTATTGATACGTGCCCGCAATGCTCGGCATCATTTTTCTGTTATAACGCCAGTCTGAAAAGACAAAATACGCAAAAAATGTTAGTCGAATAAACGTTCAAAACACAAATGGTAGATCATAAAGCTACCGACCGTTAACTTCTAATACTGTCATCTCTTGCGTAGCCTGATCAGGAACGGTCTTCTTGGCTACGTAATACCATTGATGATCCGGAACATCCACTATAAATACTTCCCCATTTGTATGAGATCGGATAGCCTGCTCAAATTCCTTGACCATCATGCCAGACGAAAATACGCCGAGGTCTCCATGTTTCTTATTGCCATCCATTGTAAAGTCATCGGCCAAAGTTTCAAAAGTTGTTCCGGCAGAATACCGTTTCAGAATAAGATTTCGCAGGCTATCTATTTGATTTATGGACAATATTGACCCATCCAGGTATATATAACTGGCTCTGAAAGTGTATTTAACTGTGTCTGAAATTATTTTGTATGTGGAATTTCCTATTGAATAGATGTCGCCTGTTTTTAATAGATATAGTTTTCTGTCTATCGCCGAAGTGTCATTTTGCGAATTGATTACTCTTAAGATGGGCTTGAGTTTAGGATGACTTTGCGCGAATTTATCCGCTTCTTCGATAGATCCTACAGGTTGTAAATACTGTTTAATTGAAGACTGCCCATAACCGTTAATGGATAAAAGCAATAATGCAATGAATTGGAAAATTTTCATTTCGTTTATTAGGGATATCTAAAAATATGAAATGCTGGTGGAATGACGCGCAGATACCATGCGCGAAGAAAATTGAAATCGTCTTCATTTGGTAAAGCCACTCTCACCCCCGCAAAATCGTGTTTGCAAATGAAAAAGGCCGCAAAACTGCGACCTTCTTATTCGGTTGAGAACCAAGTGCCCAGAACAGGAATCGAACCTGCACATTGTTGCCAATACCAGATTTTGAGTCTGACGCGTCTACCAGTTCCGCCATCTGGGCCTCAATTTCAGGGGTGCAAACATACGTATTTGCCCCCTCTTGTCCAAAAACCATCCAAAAAATCTATCTTCGCCGCCCCTGGCCAATAAAATCAATATCGCATGATCAGGATCGGCTTACTACAAGAAAGAAAAGTGCCCGCCGATAACAGGGTGGCCCTGACGCCGGCGCAATGTAAATGGATACAGAAGAACGCCGCGGACGTGAAGGTCATTGCCCAGTCATCCCCGGACCGCTGTTATTCGGATCGGGAATACTTGTCGGCGGGGGTAGAAGTAAAACAGGACCTTTCGGAATGCGATATCCTGATGGGTATAAAAGAAGTCCCCGAAAAGGAGCTGCTGTCCGGCAAAACCTACCTGTTCTTTTCACATACCAAGAAAGAGCAACTTTATAACCAACGCATGTTCCAGTCCATCCTGGAAAAAAAGATCACCCTCATCGATTACGAATGCCTGGAACATGACGATGGGCAGCGTATCCTGGGCTTCGGATTCTTTGCCGGCGTGGTAGGTGCGCACAATGGCATGATGGCCTATGGTGAGCGAACAGGCCAGTATAGTCTGGGAAGGGTACACAAACAGCAAAGCTTCAGGGAACTGATCCACACTTATTTCGGGCTGAAGCTCCCCAGCATCAAGGTTGTCGTCACCGGCTCGGGCAGGGTAGCCCACGGCGTGCTGGAAGTGATGAACCTCATGGGCATTATCGAGGTGGAGCCGGATGAGTTCCTGGAGCGGAAATTCTCCTATCCCGTGTTCGCGCAATTAAAAGGTCCCGACCTGTATGAGCATAAGGACAAACCTGCCTATAACCGTGAGGACTTTCACCTCCACCCCGAAAACTATCGCTGTAAATTCCGGCCCTACACAAAAGCGGCGAACATCCTGATGAACGGCATTTATTGGGATCCGGATACACCCCGGCTTTTCGAGTGGGAGGACCTGGCGGAAAAGGACTTTACCATCACGACCATCGCTGATATTACGGACGACAAGGGTGGGTCCGTTCCCTGTAACCTGGGGGATACGACCATTCAGGACCCGGTCTATGGCGTACACCGACAGACAAGGGAGAAGACGAAACCCTACCTGCCCGGCTCCATAGACATTATGGCCGTAGGCAATCTTCCCAATGAACTGCCCCGCGATGCCTCCCGCTATTTTGGGGAGCAATTGATCAAATATGTGCTGGAAGACCTGGTGCGGGGCGGCTCGCCGATCATCGACAGGGCTATGATGGTTCGAAATGGCCAGCTGACTGAACGGTACAGCTATCTGGAGAATTATGCCAAAGGCCGTTAATGCATATAGTGCGACGGGGGGGCCGGGCCGTGGCTTACAGTTTCAAATAATAATCCCGCATCAGCTCTACAAAGTCCTCGGTATACATGCCCTGCTCATCCTGGATGCTGAGCTCGGTCTGGGGAACAAAATTCTCCCTATTACGTGAGAAATGCAGCACGGCACGGAAAAGATCGTGACGGGGGGTCTGCCGGATCAGCAGCCGCTCCCTCAGATGAAAATGGCGGGTGCTCGCGAGATCCTCGAAATATTGCACCCGATGATAGGGTAGGAGAATGCCGAAGGAGCCTTCAGCAGAAAGATTATCGTCGACAGCCGTCAGCAGCTCTGTCAATGTCAGCTCTTTGCTGTGCCGGGCCAGGTTCTTAGTATGCGAGCCTGCTTCCAGGTCCCCTTCATAAAAAGGAGGATTGCTGATGATAAAATCGAATTTATGCGGAAAATTGAAATGCCGCACATCTCCCGGAAATACTTTTAGTTCTCCTTTCCATTTGCTTTGCCCGATATTATCTTTCAGCTGCTTGAAAGCTGAAAGGTCCAGCTCGATCCCCAGGATATCTCCTTTATGTTTTTGTGCCAGCATCAGCATCAGCAGTCCAGTGCCGCTGCCGATGTCCAGGATGGAAGAATAGGCGGCTGTTTTCTCAGAGAACCATGCTCCCAGTATACAGGCGTCCGTGCAAACTTTCATGGCGCACTGATCCTGGAAGATGGTGAATTGTTTGAATTTAAAATAAGGATTTGGCATACGATCAGATTTTTCACCACTCCGCCCGGGCGCTGGCGCTCACGGACAATGGCGCTGCCTGTCCCGCCAAATATTTATAATGACCGGTAATGGCGATCATCGCGGCATTGTCCGTACAATATTCGAAGGGAGGGATAAAGGTACGCCACCCCTGCTGTTCGCCCAACTGCCGCAATGCATGGCGCAGCCCGCTGTTGGCGGATACGCCTCCCGCAATGCAAAGGTCCCGGACGCCTGTCTCCCGGGCAGCCTTTTTCAGCTTGTTCAACAAAATAGAAACGATCCGTCCCTGGATCGAGGCGCAGATATCGGCCAGGTTTTGCTGGATAAAATCTGCATCCCTGGCTGTTTGTTCCTGCAGAAAATAGAGAATGGCCGTTTTCAAACCGCTGAAGCTAAAGTTCAGGCCGGGGATCTGGGGTTCAGGAAAGCTGAAGCGGGACGGGTTACCCTCGCGCGCATATTTGTCGATCAGCGGGCCACCAGGGTAGGGCAAGCCCAGCAATTTGGCCGATTTGTCAAAAGCTTCCCCCGCGGCATCGTCCAGCGTTTCTCCTATGACCTCCATTTGTAAAGGGGATTGACAAAGGACGATCTGGGTATGGCCGCCGCTGACGGTGAGACAGAGAAAAGGGAACCCGGGCCGGTCAGACGCCGGTATCAGGTTCGCCAGCACATGAGCCTGCATATGATGCACGGCCAGCAGGGGAATATCCAGCGCCAGCGCCAGTGATTTGGCAAATTGAGCGCCCACCAGCAATGATCCGATCAGGCCGGGCGACTGGGTGAAAGCAATGGCCGTCAACGATGACTGTTCACATCCCGCCTGTTTCAGGGCCCTGTCTACCACCGGAACAATATTCTGCATATGGGCCCGGCTGGCCAGCTCCGGCACTACCCCTCCGTACTGCTCATGCACGGCCTGACCGGCAATAATATTCGACAGGATCATCCCATCCCGGCAAACAGCACAACTGGTCTCATCGCAGGAGGACTCTATTGCCAGGATAGTGACAGGCCCATCGGGTACCTTCAATTTTTGCATGGCGCAAAATTACTTATTTCGACCGTATGGCCACCACCGGATCCATCCGGGCGGCAATAAAGGCTGGAATGATCCCAGCGGCAACACCTGTAAACAGGCAAATACCAACAGCCAGCAGGATAATATCGAGGGGTATGAAGACATTAAAGCTCAGCATGGAAGAGAACACCAGGGTGAGGATGAACACCGCCAACAGCCCTATCAATCCACCGATGATGCAAAGGAAGGCGGATTCCAGCAGGAATTCCATCATGATGACATTCCGTTTTGCACCGATGGCTTTTTTCAACCCGATCTGGCTGGTACGCTCCCGCACCGTCACGAACATGATATTGGCCACCCCGAACATGCCCACCACAAGCGATAAGGCCGCAATCGCCCATCCGCCGACGTTCATCCCCGAAAAGATGGGCTCGAAGAATTTACTGAAACTGTCGATATCGTTCAGGGCGAAATTATCTTCTTGTGTAGGACTAAGCTTCCGGATGGATCGCATCGCTCCTTTCAGCTCATCTTTCAGCGCTTCTATGGAGATCTTTTCCCCGGCCTGGACAAGGATCTTTGGATTGGCATATTCTTCCCGCACCAGCTGCCGGAGGAAGTTATAGGTAAATAAAACGCTGTTGTCATAATCCCATCCTCCCAAAAGGCTTTTCCCTTGTTTCTGTATAAGCCCGATGATAGTGGCCGTGCGGCCATCCTTCAGCTTTACCACCTTGCCTACGGCCTTCTCCGGGGATCCGAACAATTTCTCGGCGATGGTATAACCCATTACGATGAAGGGCGTGCCGCGATCGAAGTCCGCCTGTTGGAAATAGCGGCCGCTGCCAATGATGATCTGCTGAATCTTGTCGAAATCCTCCGTATTCCCGTAAAAATTAACCCCCGTCAGCGAATTATCCTGGTAATCCACATTCGACTGCATCTCTATCTCAAAGTCGATATGGGGCGCATCGGGCACCTTTAACCGCAATAACCTCATCTCTTCGATCTTTGGCACCGGCCGTTTAATATATTTCCACCAGGGAAAGTCCGGCCCCCCCCCATATTGCCATTTATCTATATAAATGGTCTTGTTTCCCATGGATTTGATGTCATTATTTACCGCCAGCTGCATGCTGCTGATCGTAGATAACACGCTGATAATGCAGAAGATACCGAAGGTAATACCCAGCAGGGACAGGAAGGTCCGAAGCTTGTTGGAACGGAATTCCTGCAAGGCCATCCTGAAGCTGGTCCATGCAATCTCCCGATACCGGAACAGGGTCCGGAACAAACGCTGGGTTTTATACGCAAACATAATTCGAATATACATATTCGGAGACACCTGGCAACGACAAAAACCATTAATATTGCATCTTAAAATACCCATTCGAATTACAACTTAAAAAAGACCGTTCATGCTCAATATTGAGAATCAAAATCTGAAAGTTACCATCAACGCGAAAGGAGCAGAATTGACAAGCATTTATCACAAAGGCCTGCAAATGGAATATCTCTGGGGCGGCGATCCCAATGTGTGGGGTAAGCATTCTCCCTTGCTGTTCCCTATTGTAGGCACGCTGCGCCAGAATGCCTGGAAATATAAGGGCAAGACCTGGACGCTTCCCCGTCATGGGTTTGCCAGGGATATGGAGTTCGCAGTGGAGCAGCAGAGCAAGGACGGTCTCACCCTGCTGCTGAAAAGCAATGACGCCACCCGCGCCAAATATCCTTTTGACTTCGAGCTGCGGGTCATTTATCAGCTGGCGCCGAATGGCCTGGCTACTACTTACAACGTAAAGAACAATTCCGGAGAAGAAATGTATTTCTCCATCGGTGGTCATCCCGCTTTCAGGGTGCCCCTGGCCGAAAGGACCACCTACACGGACTATTACCTGGAGTTCGAGGAGAAAGAGACGGCCAGCCGATGGCCCATCTCCAAAGAAGGACTGATTGAAACGACACCCCTGCCCATACTGGATAACACGAATGTCATGCCCATCACCAGGGACCTGTTCTCCGGTGACGCACTGGTGTTTAAGAACCTGGCCTCTACCACCGTCAGCCTCAAATCCCGCCGAAGCCGGCATGGCCTGGACTTTGACTTCACCGACTTTCCTTACCTGGGTATCTGGTCGGCAAAAAACGAAAAAGCCGATTTCATATGCATAGAGCCCTGGTGCGGTATTGCTGACAGCGTGGACTCAGATCAGCAGATGGAAGATAAAGAAGGTATACAGCAGCTGGCGTCGGGAGAGACCTTCGAAAGGATCTGGGCCGTGACGCTGTATTAGCTGCAGGCCTGAAACTATCGTCCGGATGATCTCGCGTCCCCGTTAGAATTCAAACGCCTTCACCGCCGGATCGCGCAGGATCTCATGGATACAATGACGATGATCCTTCTCCGAGCCCTGCACCAGCCATTCCCCTGCAATGATGTCTGCATCGGTCTTGGACTGGCGGTTGCGTTTGAAGCTGAGATGATGCGTGCGGAACAGGTCTTCATACCGGTGAAGCGTTTCATTTTCGAAGGCGCATACGATCTTATAATTGCGTATCTGGTTCACCCTGTCGATCCATCCCTCCAGCATGCTGAAGGTGAAGATAACAAGCAGCACCAGCAGGCAGGCCATAATGGAGATAAGCTTGTATCCGGCCCCGATGCCCATGCCCAGGGCCGCCGTCACCCAGATCATGGCGGCCGTAGTGATACCGTTGACCTTGCTATGCATGGGGTCGCTGCGGAAGATCACGCCCGCCCCTACAAATCCGATGCCCACCACTACATTGGAAGCGATCCTTTCCGGGGCGTGAACCGCCCCGATCAGTTCCGACAGGATCGTAAACAGGGTGGCGCCAAGACAAATGAGGGTCAATGTCCGGAACCCCGCCGACTTGCTTCTGTATTCCCTTTCAGCCCCGATGAGGCCTCCCACAATCACCGCCAGGACCAACCTCCAGGCAATCTCTTCCGTAGATAACATAGTTATTTTTGTTTTTTTATGCCGACAGGCCACGCCCGTGTAAAAAACCCGTCCTTGTAGGCGGCAAAATAATCCTTGTAATCTTTTTTAACCTGCTCCGCATACGCCGCCCCATAGTCTATGACCCCATTCTGCCAGTGATGGTCCGCACCGAAGGCGATAAGTTCGTCCGGTAATGCCGCCCCTTGTCGGCCTGCGCTGCGCAGCTGGGCCGAAGCCGTCAACAGCGCCATGTCGATGAGCACGCATTCGATGTCCCTGGGGCTGTCCCGCAACAGCATAAAATTGATCTTGTCCGCTGTGGGCTGCATCTCCTTCACCACGTAGTGTCCGTCCCGGAAGAGGGTAGTGCCCAGTAAAGCTGGACAGACATTCTGCATCCGCTGCTGTATCGCAACGACCCGCGCCGCCTCGGAAGTCCAGGATGGCTGCGTAACGTTCACCCGGCTTTGCAGGCAGGAAGGCAAAGCCTGTTTCATATCGATCAGCAGATGTTTATCAGGGTTTTTCGTCTGCCGTACGAGAAAGACATAGCGCCGGACGCCCAGGCTCCCTGTACCGGCTATGCGGAAAGCGACATCCACCACCTCGTGGCTTTTTCGCAGCAACGGCTCCTCCTTCATCCATTCCTGCAGATGGGCCGCCAGCTCCTTCCGTAAGGGCTTTTCGAGGGGAAAGAAGCGGATATTGTCGATCCGCAGGGCGAGCTTTCCATTCTTTTCCTCTGTCCGCTGCCGGATGAGTTCCTTCTGTCTGCGCTCGCAGACCTTGTCCAGGAATACCCGTACAATGCCGTTTGCCGTGCGGGGCTCGATATAACGGGATTTCCCTTTCGCCAG
>Ga0163162_10005349_pt1 | contig 12393 bp, 9 predicted proteins | sample S55metaG_FD_115310 | JGI IMG/M metagenome (GOLD analysis project Ga0163162, IMG submission 115310) | Switchgrass rhizosphere microbial communities from Kellogg Biological Station, Michigan, USA - S5-5 metaG | ecosystem: Host-associated > Plants > Roots > Rhizosphere > Soil | place: USA: Michigan...
TGTCGCATTCAACATTGCGCCGGGAGTGAAATCCATGGGACCCAGGAACATACGGGTAAACGACAGCGTGATGTTGTGCTGCGGTTCGGTTTCCGCGCTCCACTTACTCCATTCGAGGCCGCGAACGCCTTCGCCGCTGATCATGTTGGGCCAGGTGCGGGTCATGGTGATCTGGCTCTGTCCGCCATGAAAATCAACCAGCATGTGGTGTTTGGCGGCCTCGCGCGAAGTCTTAAAATAAGAATTGATCAGCTTCTGATCGTCGCGCTGCATGAAGTCAATCTTCAGACCCTGCACCCCCCATTTCTGAAATTCAGCAAATGCTGGATCGAACTGGTCGTCCAATGTCTTCCAGACCATCCATAAAATGATGCCAACGTTTTTCTGTTTGGCGTATGCCGTCAATTCGTCCATGTTGAGGTCGGGAGACACTTCCAGCAGATTGCCGAGTTTGTACCATCCTTCGTCCAGGATGATGTACTGCAAGCCGTACTTGGCGGCGAAGTCCACGTAGTACTTGTAAGTCTGGGTGTTCACTCCGGACTTGAAATCCACGCCGTCGACGTTGAGTGCGTTCCACCAGTCCCAGGCAACTTTGCCGGGCTTGATCCACGACGTGTCTTGCAGCTGCGAGGGCTTGGCCAGCAGCCAAACCATTTGATTCGTGATCAAATCGCCGTCTTTCTCCGCGATTCCCATCAGCCGCCACGGATAGCTGCGAGTGCCACGGGTGACGGCGATGTAGTCAGCCCCTTCCGTGACTTTGAAGTCGCGATCTTTCTCCAGCGTTTCTTTGAGCGGGTATGGCGGAAAGGTCGCCGCCAACCCGTTGCCGCTAGTGCCGCGCAGCCACAGGCCGGGATAATCTTCAATGTCGGATTCGGCAATCGCCACCTTCACGCCGTTTGCGGCATCAACCACGGCGGGCAGGCTCGCGATCGCGGTGGGTGCGATCGTCTTTAGATTCACCGGGAGGTAATGTCTCTCATTGTGCGAAAAGAAACTCTCTTCCTGGGGATAGAAAACCTTGTAGTCGTCGACGAAGTTGAAATTCGATTCTTCGCTGTAAACCTTCACTTCAGCTTGCGGCAGCGATGTCTCCAGCCGATAGGCGACGCCTTCGTTGTAGGCGCGGAAGACGACGGCGTAGTTGCCCTCCATGGTCAACCGGAGTTCGTTGTAGTTCTCCTGAATTTTGGCAAACTTCTGACGCACCACTGGCTCGAGAGTGCCATTGTAGCTGCGTTCTTTCGCAGTTTTGACCGTGGGTTTCAGGCCGAGAGTGTTGTGATCAATGTTGATGGAGAATGTGGAATCCTGCAGCAGCACCGTCCCCTTGAAGAGGACGTCATACTGGAAGCGTTCGCCAGTGCGTATCTTTACTTCGATCCGCTTGTCGGGAGAGAGGAGGCTGTAGCTGGTTTGCCCGAGTGCGCTTCCCACAAGGCTGAACAGGGGGATCAAAATAAGGGCTGCATATTTCCAGGAAGATTTCATTGAACATTCTCCTCTAGCATTCTCTTCTGACAACAAGATCAAGGGGGTCTCGCCACCTCGAATGTAAACGTTTCCAATTGCGCTAAACAAACTACCATGAAATTCAAATGTGTTCCTCCAGGAAACCCAAAGCCAACATAGACCGCTGGCTCCAGGCTGGATGGCATAATGATGCCGGGAGGACACGACGCTGAGTCTCGACTATTCCCAAATGCTCGCGGTCGCCTTGGCTGAAGCCCGAAAAGGGCTGGCTGAAGGCGGTATTCCGATTGGCGCGGCGATCTTTGACGCACACGGTCAGATGGTTGGTGCAGGTCACAATCGGCGGGTGCAAAATGGCGATCCGTCGATGCACGGCGAGACCGACGCATTTCGCAACGCCGGGCGGCAGCGCAGCTATCGTAACCTCATCATGGTCACAACGCTCGCACCATGCTGGTACTGCAGCGGATTGGTCCGGCAATTTGGCTTCGGCGCGCTGGTAGTCGGCGAGAGCCGCAACTTCCAAGGCGGCGTTGAGTGGCTAAAGTCGCTCGGCGTGAAAGTGATTGATCTCGATTCCGCAGAATGCGCTTCTTTGCTGAGCGAGTACATTCGCGCCAATCCCGAAGTTTGGAACGAGGACATCGGCGAAGAATAACCTCCAGAATCCATGAGCTCCTTTAAAACTAGTTTGTGCATTTTCGTGTTCACGGCGGTAGTTGGACTCGGGGCCGTGCCGCATGAACCTACTTTCAACGCCCAATCGAACGTAGTGCTGGTGCCTACTCTGGTAAGGGATGCCAAAGGCCATGTGGTTTATGGATTGCAAACGACGGATTTTGTGATTGAAGACGATGGCGTAGAACAGAAGCCCCATCTGGATGAATCAGCCGATACTAAACCCGTCTCCTTGATGATCGCAGTACAGCGTGGCCGCAGAGCATGGCGCGAGTTTAATCGCATCCGTGGTCTGCCTTCCATGCTGGAGCCGGTGCTGAGCCTGCCGAATACCGAGACTGCTCTGGTGTTTTTCGACAGCAAGCTGGATTTGGTGCGTGATTTCACCAACAGCTCGGACCTTGTTGAGTCCGATCTTAAAAACCTGGAGGCTGGCGACAATGGCGCTGCAATTCTTGACGCGGTCTCTTACTCGGTAAAGTTGCTCAACCAACAACCGGAAGGCCGACGGAGAGTCCTGCTGCTGATCAGCGAAGTTCGCGATCATGGCAGCCACTTTGCCAAACTCGACGACGTGTTCAAACTGATCGGCGTGGCGAACCTCGCGGTTTATGCTCTCCCCTTTTCTCCTTCGCTGTCACAGGTGCTGGACACAGAACGTGGCAGCAACCGTGACGAGGCTGCCTGGGGTGCGCAGCCAGATATACAAGGTGCTTTTCTGATGGCATTGGCGGGGATGAAGAAAAATATTGCTCAGGCCATTGCGTCGATGAGCGGTGGAGAGTACGAACTGTTCGCATCCCGCAAGAGTTTTGAGACCAAGGTGAACAGCTTCGCCAATCACGTGCACAACCGCTATCTATTCAGCTTTGAACCCAAGAGCCCTCACCCCGGCTTACATCAGATTCGAGTGCGGCTAAAAGACCCGGCGCGGAAAGAGACGGTCCTGTTCAGGAGTAACTACTGGGCGGGTGGAGTCAGCAACTAGGTGTAGGACGATGGCGCCCGCCCCACACAAGCCACCCTACGCCGGAAGTTTTCTTCGGTGCCACGTCAACAACAGCGCAGATCCGATCAGGATCAGGCCGACGCACAGGCCAATCCACACGCCGACTGCGCCCCATCCCAGCTTGAAGCATAGGACGTAGCCCAACGGTAGCCCAATCAGCCAATATGCGATGAAGTTGGCCAGCATCGGCGTTCTTGTATCGCCGGCACCGCGCAGGGCTCCAGTGGCGACCGTTTGCAAGCCGTCAAACAATTGAAACGCGGCCGCCACCAGCAAAAGTCTCGCGCCGGTGCGAATCACAATCGGGTCGGGAGAGAACAGACGCGCAATCCATGTCGGAATGGAAACGAAAACCAGGCCGGAGCAAGTCATGAATGCTCCCCCCAGTACAATCGCCGACCATCCTGCGCGACGCGCCCCCGAAGAATCTTTACGTCCAAGTTGTTGTCCGACGCGCACGGCTGCGGCAGAACTGATTCCAAGCGGTACCATGAAACTGAGCGCTGCCATGTTCAGTGCGATCTCATGCCCGGAAAGAGGCACCGGTCCCAGTTTCGCGATCACTGCCGTAGCAGCCGAGAAGGCGCCGATTTCCATTACGATCTGGCCTGCCGCCGGCAAGCCCAGCTTCAACAATGCAGCAATCCGATGCAGATCGACCCGGATCGTACCCGCCCACTTGGGTGCGGAGCGTCTTGACTCTACCCAGAGCAACGTGATGGCAAGCACGCTCGCCATGTAGATACGCGCAAAACAAGTGGCCCACCCAGAGCCGGGAATCCCCAGGGCGGGGAATCCAAGGTGGCCGTAGATCAGCGCCCAGTCTCCAACCAGATTCACCAGGTTCGCAGAGATGAGCGCGAACATGATGGGAAGCACTACGTTCATCGCTTGCAGATAACGCCGCAGGGCGAAGTAGGCGAGCAGCGGCAGAGTGCCCAGGTTGAGCGCACGCAAAAACGGACGCATCGGTTCCACAAGTTCCGGACTGATTCCGAAGTGCTGCATCAGCGCCGGCCAGCAAGACACAGCCAGCATCAAAACTGGCGTAAGAGCAAACGCTAGACACAGTCCGTTCACCAGGGAGTGCCGCGCATCATCCAGATCTTCGCGGCCGTAGGCGTGAGCGACGAAGGTATCGAGTCCCAGCAACAGCCCGGCGCCGAAGATTGCAATGCTGTGATACAGGCTCTGGCCCAGGCCGGTAGCTCCGATGGCGATGGCGCTATTGGGTAAACGGCCCACCATGATGGTGTCCACGATACCCATGCTCATCCAGCCGACCTCGGCGATGATGAGAGGCAAAGCGAGGCGCAGAGTCAACGCGAAGTCTTCCCGCAGCGGCTTGTGCGACGTGGATTGAGATTCGACTGGCATCAGTTGCTCTTGAATATATCAAGTGGGACACGACATGGACGCATTCGCTCCGTAGCAGTTCAGGCGAACAGTTGTCGCGCAGTATCGCAAATCGCCAACACAGCTGGATGCTTCAGTTTTCTTTCGACGCTGATTGCGTAAAAGCGGTTGCGAACGTCTTCCGTGCGGCCAATCCGCTGGAGACTGCCCTGCTGCTCGATCTGCTTTTCGAACACTGAGGGGATTGGGAACAACCCGATGCCGGCCTGTCCGAAAGCCCGAAGCAGAGCGTGGTCCTGGAATTCTCCGGCAATCTGGGGATGAATTCCCAGAGAATCGAACCAATAATGAAGATTTCTGCGCACTTCGGTGCTTTCAATCGGTAAGAGCATGGGAGCGCCATCGAGCGAATGGGGAAATTTATGTTTCAGACTCTTCGCAAGCTTTGATGTGGCTACAAAGGTCACACCACATTCGCCGAGAAGATGGTTGTAAACGCGAGTTCTGGCGTTGGGAGCGAAAGCCACATCCGACAAAACCACGTCGAGCTCGTGATTCGCGAGTTGCGAGCTCAACTGGTCGGAACTCCCCTCCCGGCAAATGATGTGCACCGGTTCTCGAAGTTTCAGCGCCGGCGCGATCAGCCATTGCGCAATCATCTTCGGGAGCACGTCCACAACGCCGACCACCAGCCGTAAAGGCCGTCCCGTAGGACGGTTCTTTACTGTCTGGGTAAGTTCCCGCCCCAGCGCAAAAATCTCCTCGCTGTAGCTGAATACTACCCGCCCGACCTCGGTCATGATCAGATTGCGCCCAGACCGAACAAATAACTTCTCTCCCAGACTATCTTCCAGACTGTGCAGCTGAGCGCTGATCGCCGGAGAAGAAACGCGCAGCTCTTTGCTGGCCTTGCTGATGCTGCCCGTGAGAGCCACAGTCCAAAAGTAGTGAAGATGATGGTAATTAAGCCATTCCACAATAATCCTATCGTTAACAAAAACATTGGAATAACAGAGGGATTATATACCTGGATTAACTGTAGGATCATTCGTATTCAGGATCGTGGCAGCGACTTTACTTAACCAAAAGCTAACGATAGCAATCATATTTTGTAGTCTTCGCCGGCCGCAGTAGTCGCATCACATCATCATGATCCGGCTGCACCACGTTCGGGGACCCCCGCTGCGATTGGGCGGCCAATAATTTAAGGAGGAACAAATGAGAGCAAAGGAAAAGAAATCATGGATGGCATCATTTTTAATGACCGCATTGATGTTGGGCATTCTGGCTTCACTCCCGGCACGTGCCGAGGTGTCCAAAGGGATAGACAACGGGCATCCCAAGGTTGCCGACCAACTAGCGTCGTTCAAGCAGACGGCTCTCGAGATGCGGCGGCACGCGGACCAACTGGACTCGATGACGTCTTCCAGACAAATGCACTGGATGAGCCATGCTCAGAGTCTCGAAATCCTCAAAACGCGTGTCAACCAGTTGGGCCAGACCCTGACCAGCCTGGAGCAACTTAAGCCCCAGGCCAACGAAGGGCAGACGATGGCGATTGAGAATGCCCGGCCCCACCTGGTTGGAGTTGCACAGCAATTGACCCGAGCCATCGATCTGCTATCCGATGACCGGCAAAGCGTGATCTGGTCGCCCTACACGAATACGGTGACGAGTCTTTACAACCACGCCGACTCACTCTACGAAACCGTGGACACGATCATGGACTACGAAAAGTCGAGGATGCGGCTTTTGGACCTCGACCTTCCGACCTCGTCCGAAGGCAGTTGATGCCGCAACCTCACAACCCTTGGGACCCGGGTTTCTCGACTCGGGTCCCACTATCGCAACGCAAGGCAAACTGTGGAGGAACCAATGGAACAAGCCGAGCAGGGCAAGATTCTGATTGCGGACAACGATGAGGATGTTCTCGTGGCACTGGAGCAGGCGCTTGAGAACGAAGGCTACGAAACGGCTTTGACCGTGGACGGCGATGTTGCCTTCCAGGTGCTTTCTACGGGCGCTTTCGATTTGCTGGTGCTGGATGACTATCTTTCCGACCGGCACTGCATTCAGGTGCTCACTCACTTTCAACACGCTGGAGTGAAGCCGCTGACAGTGGTCACTTACCACCAGCTTCCGTCCAGGGTTGAGCGCGAACAACTGAGTGCACTCGGCGTGAGCAGCATAGTGAACAAGCGGTCTCCAATCGAATTGGTTCGCAGCGTTCATTACCTGCTGCGGCCCTTGGCGAGATTCCGGAATGAATTCGACATAACCTAGTCGGATCAGAGTGCGCCGAAGGTTTCGTAGACGGTGGGCCTCTCTATACGTGATGACGGAGAGCGCTCGCCTTCGTGCCCGTCTTTTGTTGATTGTTATGTTGCATCCATTTTTGATGGACGCAATAAATACCAGCCATTTCGCTATCCAAACTCCCGCTGCCAGCGTCTAGCAACAACGAGGCCCAAAATAATAATTCCGATTGCGTATCTCCAGGCCGACGAGTCCGTCCATCCGCTAGAACTTCAAAGGGGTCATCTTATGCGCCACACTAAATTCAATCGCTTGATGGTCGCTGGGGCTGTGCTGGGCATGGCAACGTTGAGTGCCTGTGACAAGACGAATACGAGCGCGACGGCGCCCGCTGGCGGCGGCAAGATTCCGATCACGACAAAGTCCGAGGAAGCGCGGAAAGAATTCTTGCTGGGCCGCGACCTCTCGGAAAAACTTCAGGCGCAAGAATCAATCGAACATTTCCAAAAAGCGGTTACGATAGATCCCGAATTTGCCTCAGCCGAGCTTGCGCTCGCCAATGCCGCCCCGACCGCCAAGGACTTCTTTGACCACCTGAACAAGGCGGAGGCTCTCGCCGACAAGACTTCGGAGGGCGAGAGGATTATTATCCTCGCGAATCAGGCGGGATCAAACGGCGATGTGGTGAAACAGAAAGAATATTTGGAAAAGCTAGTCTCCATGTTTCCCAACGACGAGCGAGCTCATTTCAACCTCGGCGCATTCGAGTTCGCTCAGCAGGATTATCCTCAGGCCATCGAACATTTGAAGAAGGCGCCTGAACTGGCGCCGAACTATTCTCCGGTCTACAACATGCTGGGGTACTCATACCGGCAGGTGGATGACTACGCCGACGCCGAACAGGCGTTCAAGAAATACATTGAGCTCATTCCGAACGATCCGAATCCTTATGATTCGTACGCAGAGCTGTTGCTGAAGATGGGCAAGTTCAGCGATTCAGTCGAGCAATATCGTAAGGCACTGGCCATCGATCCGCACTTCGTGCCCTCGCACTTCGGAAGTGCCGCCGCGCTAATGTACATGGGCAAGCCGAGCGACGCGGATGCCGAGTTGCAGAAGATGGCAGAGGTGTCGCGCAACGACGGGGAACTTCGAACGGCTTACTTCGGCATGGCGGTTGTAGCCTCCGACGCCGGTCATCTGGATAAAGCAGTTCAGGCGATGGACAAGGAGTATGCCGTCGCCGAAAAGAAGAACGACGTAGCCGCTATGGCAGCGGACCTTCAGGCCAAAGGCAATATCATCGCCGAAATGCCGAAGTATGACCTGGCCGCGCAGCAGTTCGATCGGTCATTGCAGTTGATCGAAGGCTCAACTTTGTCGCAGGAGATCAAAGACAACGCCAAGCTCCTGCATCATTACAATCTGGCTGCTCTGGCGATTGCGAAAAAGGACTTTGCCGCCGCGAAGTCTCATACTGACGAGTACCGTCAGGGAGCCGAAGCTTCGAAGAATCCCACGCAAATAAAGCTGTCTCATGAATTGACGGGTCGAATTGCCCTTGCCCAGAAGGATTACGGCACCGCAATTTCAGAATTGCAACAAGCGAACCAGCAGGACCCGCGCAACTTGTATCGCCTGGGACAGGCTTATCAGGCTAAAGGGGATAAAGATCAGGCGAAGAAGTTCTATGCCGCAGCGGCAGACTTTAATTCATTGCCCGCGTTGCCCTACGCGTTCATCCGCACCAAAGCGCAAAAAATGGCGGGAACTATGAAGGGATAGCAAAAGCGCTTCTTTCCTTGCGTCATCCTGAGGGACTCCAGTCCCGAAGAGTTTTGCGCGGATCGGCCCGGCACCCACAGGCGGGACCCCGGTCCGCGCTGGATTTTTTGCAAGATCAGTATGACGCCCTCTTGATCCACACACTGTCCCTACGTTTTCTCTCTGAATTTCTAACAAGTCAGAGCGAACTTCCGCATAGTGAGATAAAATCTCCTGCGGACGGTTCGCCCTCGATTACGCCTCCGTCTCAGACACTTCAATGCCGACTGCATATCAGGAAGAAATCAATCCGTGGGAAGCGCAAGTAGCCCGGTCCGATGTGGCTGCACAGAAGCTCAAGCTGCACGAGGGCTTTTGGAAGATACTGCGTGAGCCCAGCCGGGAGATCATCGTTCACATCCCGGTGCAGTTGGACAATGGGAAACTGGAAACATTCACTGGGTTCCGCGTCCAGCATTCGATTGATCGCGGCCCTGCCAAGGGCGGCGTTCGTTACACCCCTAATGTCAATCTGGACGAGACTCGCGCTCTGGCCAGTTGGATGACATGGAAATGCGCTGTGGTCGATATCCCGTTCGGCGGCGCAGCCGGCGGAGTCATTTGCGATCCGGACAAGATGTCTAAACGCGAGCTCGAACGCCTCACCCGGCGCTACACCGCGGAATTGATGGAGCTGCTTGGTCCGGAGAAAGATGTGCTCGGTCCGGACATCAACACCGACGAGCAGATCATGTCGTGGATCATGGATACATACTCCATGCACGTCCGGCACACGGTCACTGCGGTGGTGACGGGCAAGCCGCTCGAACTGGGCGGTTCCCACGGGCGTATCGAAGCCACGGGACGCGGCCTGATGACGGTTTGCGATGAGGCCGTAAAGCGGCTGGGGATGACTCGTGACGAGTCTCGTGTGGTCATTCAAGGCTTCGGCAATGTGGGATCGAATGCCGCCCGCCTCATGCGGCGTCGGGGATACAAGGTTGTCGGAGTTTCCACCAGCAAGGGCGGAGTCTATAACAAGGAAGGCCTTGATATCGAGGCGCTCTTGCAGCACTACCAGAAGAATCGATCGCTCAGCGGATTCGCTGGCTGCGAAGAAATGAGCTCGGAAGACTTGCTGGTCGCGGAATGCGATGTTCTCATTCCAGCAGCCTTAGAAAATCAGATCACCACCCGCAACGCCGACCGGGTGCAGGCGAAGATTCTTTGCGAGGGTGCGAATGGCCCGACTACTGCCGAGGCCGACGAAATTCTGGTGAAGAAGGGTGTCTTCGTGATTCCGGACATCCTGGCGAACTCGGGCGGAGTTACAGTTTCCTATTTCGAGTGGGTGCAGGACCGGCAGGGATATTTCTGGACCGAATCCACGGTCAACGATCAGCTGCAGCACACCATGAGGACCGCGTTCGCTGAAGTTCTGAAGTTTGCTGAGATCCATCAGGTCAGCAACCGCATTGCGGCCTACATGCTGGCTATCGATCGTGTCGCGTATACTCTACGAGAGCGCGGAATCTACGCATAACAACTGGACCGCTGAATGAAGCCATCTCTTGCGTGGCGGCGAGTCATTGGTTTCATGGGATACGGATTCGCGATACTTCTCGCCGTATTGCTGACTGCCTGGGCAGTCGCCGCGTTGTACTTCGATCTGGTCCCCGGCAGTAATCTTAAAATTGTTCTCGCTTCGGCCTACGCGATCGCCATGCTGACGGCATTGCTCGTGTTCCGCCGTGGAGGCGTGGGAGTCGAGATTTGCATCGTGGGATTCGCCCTGATGTTGATCTGGTGGCTTACTTTGAAGCCCTCCAACGACCGGGCTTGGCAGCCTGACGTTGCACAAACCGCCTGGGCCGAAATCGACGGCAACCAAGTCACTATTCACAACGTCCGCAACTGCGAGTACAGGACAGAGGGCGATTACACCCCACGCTGGGAGACGCGGTCGTTCGATCTCTCCCAACTCCGCGGCATGGATCTTTTTCTTACTCACTGGGGATCGCCCTGGATCGCACATCCCATTGTCAGCTTTCAGTTTGGCGACAATGATCATGTTGCGATGTCGATCGAGACTCGGAAGGAAGTGGGCGAGGTGTATTCGGCCCTGCGTGGTTTTTTCCGCTACTACGAACTGATTTACACCGTGAGCGACGAACGCGATGTTGTGAGACTACGGACGAATTATCGTAAAGGCGAAGAAACCTATCTTTTCCACACTCGCGCCACTCCGGAACATGTGCGGGCCACTTTTTTGAATTATCTGAAGAAGATAAACAGGATTCACGACCGTCCGGAGTGGTACAACGCGCTGACCAACAACTGCACGACCAACATCACAGCGCTGGCGGGCGAATCCGCATGGGACTGGCGCGTGCTGCTGAACGGACGCGCGGACCAGATGCTTTACGAACGTGGAGACCTGGCCACGGCGAATCTTTCGTATGCTCAACTGAAGGATCAGGCGCACATCAATGCTGCGGCGCGGGCGGCGAATGACGCTACTGATTTTTCTCGGCGGATTCGGGAGGGGCAGGCGGGATTTTGAAATCCTCGTGGGGCGGGGAGGAATTCCTTTGCTCGGGAGTTCGTGGAGTGCCACTTCTCGCAAAGTGTGACGAGAAATGGGGCACCAACTGATCGAATTTGTTCCAGCTATTGCTTGACCAGTTTCAGAATGCTGCCGCTCTGGTCGACCACATAAAGCTCTCCGGCGGCATCACGCCCAAAAGTTGTGAGGGTGCGGCCTGTGGACAGCAGATCGCCGCGAGTCCATGTATTGGCGGGCGCTTCGGTCAGGCTCCATATCTTCCCGGTGAGGTCGCCATAGATGTATTTGTTCGCCAGACCAGTTATGCCACTGCCGTTGTAGACATATCCGCCAATCACGGCGATGCCATCGGAGTGAGGATACTCTGTGATTGGCAAAACCTTGTTGCTCATGTCACAGCCTGTCGATGGATTGAAACAGTGCGTGCCTTCCATCACATTCCAGCCGAAGTTCCCGCCTTTTTGCAGGATATCGACTTCTTCCCAACTCTCCTGGCCTACGTCGGCGACGAACAGGCGATTGGTGACCGGCTCAAAGGAAAAGCGCCAGGGATTGCGTAACCCGTAAGCATAGATTTCGCCCAAACCGCCCCCGCCAACGAAAGGGTTGTCCGCTGGAATGGTGTATTGCAGGCCTCCGCTAAACGGAGGATCCACGCCGATCCGGAGCATCTTCCCAAGATACGAAAACAGGTTCTGACCGTTTCCGAGTGGATCGCCGCCGCTGCCGCCGTCACCGAGTCCGATATACAGAAAGCCGTCCGGCCCAAATACCAACTGGCCGCCTTTATGGTTTGGGAACGGCTGGTTGACGACGAGCAGGATGCGTTCGCTGTTGGGATCGGCCTGGTTGGGGTCGGATGTCGAGGTCTGGTACTCGGCGATCACGGTTTCGAGGCCGCCAAGGTCGCGCGTGTAATTCACGTAGAACTTGTGATTGCTGCTGTAGTTGGGATGAAACGCCAGCCCCAGAAGTCCTTGCTCCTGTCCGTCGAAGTTCACCAGGCTCTGGATGTCGAGAAAATTCCCGGACTGTAGAGCACCGTTTTGCAGGATGCGAATGGTTCCACGCTGCTCCACCACGAAGAAGCGGTCGTCGCCCGGCGGCCTTTCAAGTCCGAGCGGGTTGTTGAGCCCGCTGACCACCGTGGTCAAAGCTATCGTGGCAGGGGTCGGGGGTGGTGGCGTCGGTGTAGACATGCCATCGCCTCCGCAGCTGGGCAGCAGAAGCGCCAGCAGTAACAGGGAACTTACTGGCAACCAATTTTTGAACGACATTAAGAAAA
>Ga0163162_10005350_pt1 | contig 12392 bp, 11 predicted proteins | sample S55metaG_FD_115310 | JGI IMG/M metagenome (GOLD analysis project Ga0163162, IMG submission 115310) | Switchgrass rhizosphere microbial communities from Kellogg Biological Station, Michigan, USA - S5-5 metaG | ecosystem: Host-associated > Plants > Roots > Rhizosphere > Soil | place: USA...
CCCAGGAAGGCGACCGGCGTTGACCAGGTCACCGTGTTCGGCGCAGCGCCCCGTAGCGGTTTCCCCAGCGACCCACACCGACAAGGTGGAGATGTGGTCGAAGCGGCGGGCACCGATGCGCTGAGTCCAGGCCATTGCTTGCTGAGTCAAGGTGACGTTGCTGGCCCATAAGGCTTCGGCCGACCGGGCCAAGGACATGTCGGCGGCGCTGTGGAACACCCCGGCCAGGCCGGCGGGGGGTGGGGTGAAGGTATCGAGCTGATCCCAGCGGATGACCTGGAGGCGATCGGCCCAGCGATGGGCTTTGGCTTCGGCACGCAGGGACGCGGTGGGGGTTAAGGCGGCCAGTAGGCCGGGGTGATCCAGCGTGCCCCGCACCACCCCCACCACATCCTGGCCTTGGCGCAGCAAGGTACGGGCGAGGTGGCGGCCCAATGCACCATTGGCACCGGTGATGGCCCACGTGCCCGATACAGCAGGGGCGGCGTGGGTGGTCCAGCGCTGGATCCAGGCCTGGTGCGCCGTCCATTCTGCAGGACTCAGGGCTACCCGCGCGATCAAGTCGGGAACGGTCCAGCTGTGCACGCTCATGTGGACGTCCATTGGCGGGCCAGGGCCGCCCGATCGGTCTTGCCGGTGGTGGTGCGCGGCCACACGCCTGGGCGGAACCAGGCTTGGGGGTGGCCATAGACTGGCAAGGTGGTGCGCCACTGGGGATCGAGCTCGGGGCAGGCGGGGGACAGGGCGGCCACCAGCCGATCGTGATGATCAATGAACACAGCCACCGCATGGCCGCCGCCGGCGACGGTTAGCATCGCTTCGATTTCATCGAGGTGGATGAGCTGGCCGCGGCGCTTGACCTGGCGATCCAGGCGACCGACGTAGTGCCACTGGCCGTGGTCGTGGCGCACGTGATCGCCGGTGCGGAACCAGTGCTGGCCATCGCAGGCGGCAAAGCGTTCGGCCGTGCGCACCGGATCGCGCCAGTAGCCCAGGGCTACGGCGTTCCCGCCGATCCACAGTTCACCGTCGGCAGGTTCGGGCTGATCAGGTTGAAGCACGCCGACAGGCTGGAGGCGGTAGGTCAACCCCGGGAAGGGCTGACCCAGGGTGGCCGGCGCGGCGTCATCGACGTTCACGATACGGCGTTCGGCGCTGGAACACACGGTGGCTTCGGTGGGGCCGTAGACGTTGATCCAGTGGACGTGAGGGGTCCAGGCGCGCAAGACCGGGGCAGGGGTCACTTCCCCACCCGCTACGATGGTGCACAGGCTTGGCGGCCGGGGTTTATCGGTCCACAGCGCCAGCCACGACGGCGGCGCATCGAGTTGGGTGATGCCTTCAGCGGCCATGTCGGCGCACCAGGCTCGGTGCGAGCGCCAGTGGTGCTTGGGCACGGCGACCAGGCGCGCGCCGGCGGTCAGGGCGGTGCCGACATCGGACAGGCTGGCATCGAAGGCGGGGGAAAGCATCCAGCCGGCGACGGTGGCCGACGTCAGGGCAAACAGGGCGATCTGGCTGGCCCACAGCTGGGGCAGGCCCTCGGCGCCGACCAGCACCCCCTTGGGCTCCCCGGTGGAGCCGGAGGTGTAGATCAGGTAGGCGGCGGGCGGCGGGCACGGGGGCAGATGGGGGGCATGGAGGGTGGCGCCTTGGGGGCCGACCACCCAGCGCGGATCGGCGTGCTCGATCTGGCGCGCGGCGCGCGTGAGGGGCACGTCGGGTGGGATCGGGCACCATACCGCTCCCAGTTCCCAGCAGGCCCAGACCAGGGCCACCCAATCGGCGCCGGCCGCTAAGCGGTTGATCACCCGATCCCCTGGCTGGACCCCGGCGGCGCGACCCTGGGCCACGAGGTCGTCCACACGCTGGGCGAGCATCGCCCAGGTCCATGCCCGGCCGGTGGCCAGCTCTGTGAGCACGGGCGCATGGGGACGGGCCGAGGCATGGGCGCGCCAGGGCTGGACCAGGTCGGCCAGGGTGGTCATAGGCTGTAGCCTTCAGCCAGGGTATCGAGGGAGAGCAGCAAGGCCACCTGGGGTTCGGCGCGCTGGTGATCGGCGGCGGTGCCGGCATCGAGTTGATCCATCCAGGCGATGAGGGCGGTGGGGGAAAGGGCGGGCACGCGGCGGACGATGGATGGATCGGTCCAGCGTTCACGCAAGGTGGCGCGCACGGCCGGATCGCTCCACAGCGGCGGGGCTTCGAAGGGGTGCTTGGGTCGGTCGGCCACCTCAGCCAGGCCCCATCGGCGCAGCAATGTGCGCAGGGGCGCCTTGGTCAGATGGCCGTCAAAGCACACGGCCGGATCCCAGGTCATGGTCAAGGCCCGCAACTGCGGGTCAAGGAAGGGCAAGCGGCCTTCGATGCCAAAGCCGGCTTCGGTACCGTCCGCCAGGGTGGGCAGGATGTAGCCGCCCAGGGCACGCTCGGCCCAGCTGGCGGCGGCGGCGCGCACGGGCAAGGCCGGTGGCGCGCAGTTCGCCTGCCAGCGATCGAGCACCGTGGCCAGCTGGCCATGAGCTTGAACCCAGGCCGGATCGAGCACAGGATGCATGCGGGCACCGAAGGAGGCCTTGGCCCGCAACCAGGTGGGCAGGTGGCTCGAGCGAGCAGACAGGGCGGACAGGTCCAGCTCCGGGCCGTCTGGCAGCATGATGCCACGGGCCACCGGGTTGGTAGCTTGGAGTGCGGCCAGATCTCCCTCGTGGTCGGCGCGCAGGAAGGCGTAACCGCGCAAGGCTTCATCGGCGCCTTCGCCGGTCAGACTGACGCGAAAGCCGGCTTGAGCGATGGCGCGGTTGAGCGCCCACTTGGCGACACCGTGGCCATTGACGGCCCAGCCTTCGGCCTGGTGGGTGAACTGCCCCCAGTGGGCGACCATCTGGGCGCGGGTGATCTCCACTCGGGTGAAGGGCACGCCCAGGCGGGCAGCGGTGTGCTGGGCCAGGGGACTTTCGTCATGGGCCACGTCGCCGGCGACGTGCTCAAACCCGACGCAGAAGGCATGGGCTTGGCCCGGGCGCTGCTGCTGAGTCAAGGCCAGGATGGCCGAGGAATCCAGCCCACCACTGATGTGTACCGCCAGTGGCCAGGGGGTATCCACGCGCCGCGCGACCGCGGTGCGCAGGGCGGCATCGAGTTCGGCAGCTGCATCGGCCGGGGTGCGCAGCGTGGGATCGGCATACCAGCGGGCATACCGACGGCGGTGCGTGCGCCAGCCACCGGGGGCGGTGTCTTCGCGCTCGAACCAGCGGCTTTCGCCGGGGGCGATGGCAGCCACGCCGGCAAACGGGGTGGCATCGGGTTGGGGGTATTGCAAGGTGAGTGCATCGGCCAGGGACGCCTGATCCCATTGCGGTCGCACGCCCGTGGCGAACAGCGCCTTGGCTTCGGATGCCACGCGCACGCCGTGGGCATCGAGGCACCAGCGCAAGGGCTTGACGCCGGCGGGGTCGCGCACCGCCCACACCCGGTGCCGCGCGCGGTCCCACAGCACGAAGGCAAACTCACCGTTGAGGTGATCGAGCAGCCGTTCGGGCTGGTCGCGGTAGCGTAAATACAGCGGCAAGAGCAGTTCTGAATCGGTGTCGGTCTGGAAGGGGTAATCGGCACATCGGGCGCGCAGGGCGGCCGGGTCGTAGAATTCCCCGTTGACCAGCACAGCCACGTCGCCAGCGGGACTCCATAGCGGCTGGGTGCCACGCACGCCGGTGATGGCCCGTCGGCGGTGGCCCAGCCCCACGGCCTGGTCGGGGCTGATCCAGGCTGCACCGCTATCGGGCCCCCGCGGGGTGAGCGTGGCCATGGCGCGGTCCAGGCGATCGGCCAGGTCCGGCACCGGGCAAGGGCTCCACCACCCGATCAGTCCACACATCAGGTCCGGCCTGGGTAGCGTAGGAAGAGCTTGCCGGCGGTCTCCTGGGAGGACGCTTCCAGGTCCAAGGCCTGCTGGACTCCTTCAGTGGTCAGGTCGAAGACAGGGCCCAGCATGGGGGCGACATCGAGCTGGCCACGGGCCAGGGATTCCAGGGCCTGGTCCACGTCGCCGTAAGGCGCGCCCACGGCGGTCAGGCGCTTGAAGACCATGGCCTGATGGGGCCAGTGAGCGGCGGTGGCCGGGCGGCTCTTGATCACCAGCGTGCCTCCCGGGCGCAGGGCGCGTACGGCCTGGGCCAGCAAGGCCGGGCTGGCCTGGGTTTCGATGACCGCATCGTAGCGGTCCTGGATGGGGTCGGCAGGATCGAGCAACGTGGCCGGCTGGGCATGGGCGATGAGCACCGCCTGGGTCAGGCTGGCGATGCGGCCGCGGCCGACGATGGCCAGGTGCGCCCCTTCGTGCACCGCGGCCACATCGAGCACCGCCATGGCGGCGGTGACGGGTTCGACGTAAGCCAGGGTGGACCAGTCCAGGTTCGCCGGTGCGCGACGCACCACCGTCAACGGCACATCGAGGGTATCGGCAAAGCCGCCGTCCACATCCAGACCGATGGCGAGGGGGTGCCAGCAGCGACCCAAGCGCTCACCCCCCTGGCACGCAGGGCAGGTGCGGCAAGGCAGGAACGGGAACACCGTGATGCGATCGCCCTCTTGGAGCCCCGCCGCGGCCGCCGCGGCGCGGGTGTCGGCAGGCACGTCGAGCAGGTAGCCGGCGCTTTCATGGCCCAGCACGCGGCCCGGGGCGACTTCACGCTGGCCGAGCATGGCCTGGATGTCGGTGCGGCACAGCCCGGTCTGGACCACGGCGATGCGGACCCAGCCGGGCGGCAACGGTCGGCTGGCCTGGGCCTGAATGGTCCATCCCGGAGGCTGGGCAACGAGGGCAATGGAGGAGGGCATGGGTTTACCGTAGCAGAGGACGGGGCGGCAGGCCACGGCCTAGCTGTGGCCATCCTCCCCGTAGCCATGGGCATCGGCGCCAGGCACTCCGTGGAAGTGGGGCGGGCAACCGGGCACCGGGGTGGTGGGGGTAGGGGCTACAGGGGTGATCGGCAGGGTGGTCATGGGTCGGCCTGGGCTCAAAGCACCGGCACATCGGCGCGGGCGCGGATGTCGTCGAAGGTGTATTCCTTGACCACCTGGCCATCCCTGTAGACCATGTGAAGCACATCCAGCCAGCCATTAACACCGGCTTCCGAAGGGTTGGCCGAGCGAAACTCACCGGTCTCGCGATGGCGCAACAGGGTCTGCCGACCCATCTTGGAGACCTTGCCCGGGTCGGTCACCGGATCCTTGGCCACGGCGTGCCAGGTGCCGCCCACATCGATGGCGCAACACTTGAGGGCGAACTTCTGCGTGTCGCGATCGAGCTTCTGGAGCAGCCCGCCGCCCATGCCAAACGCCATGTTTTCGATGGAGTAGCCAGCATCGCGCACGGTGGCCACCAGCTCGCGCAGGCTGGTCCGGTTCATGCCGTCGCCCCAGATCATGCGCACGCCGTTGAGCACCTTGAAGCCCTTACTGTTGACGGTGGCGCCAAAGCCCTTTTCCAACAGCGCCAGGCAGCGCGGCGCGACCAGGGACGGCTCACCAGAGTCCGGGCGGACCACCAAGGTGGCGCCACTGGCGATCAGCTCGGCCTTGAGTTCGCCGGCCCAGCCCTTTTCGATGGCGTTGTAGATGTCGTAGCTGTCCGAAACGCAGGCAAAGAGGCCGCCCGGCTTACCAAAGTGCTTGAGGGCATTGCGGTAGGAGGCAAACTCGTTCTCCCGGCCCCAGGTGATGTGCGAACTGTGCTCGGTGGCGTTGATGCTGAAGCCCGGCTTGTCGGCGGCGTAGACCAGGTGAGCGAGCTTGAGCGCGACCAGGGTGTCGGTGCCCTTGAAGTTGACCAGGTGGGCCATGCCACCGACGGCGGCCGATTCACGACTGGAGACACCACGGCTGCCAAAGTCATGGAGTTTGAAGGGCAGTTCGTCTTCGGCGCGATCGGAGGTGGCATGGAGCTGACGACGCAGGAACTGCTTGATATCCCAGCTCATGGTACACACGGTGGTCGGATACCATACGCGCATAAGGATGGTTTCCAGATACGCCGGCAGCCAGTAGAAGTCGGGGTGGGTGTTGGTGATGGTGGCCAGCACGTTGTGGGTCGGCACCACCTGGCCTTCGCGCACAGCGCGGATACACACCGGGAAGCGGCCATCGAGCTCGTTCACAATCCGGCGGAAGCCGGCTTCATTGAACGACACCCCGTGCCAGGCAGCCGTATCGCGCATTTCATCGACCATGGCGTGGGTGACGGGGGTGGTCAGGTAAGCTTTGAGGATATATTGCATACCAAAGAAAACGGTCTTATCGTAAACGCCGCCGCGGCTTTCCAGATACAGCTCGACAAAGCGGGTGTTGGCTGGGTAGGTCACGTAGTGGCCCAGCTTGTAGCTGTCGGCATCTTCGATGATGTTGCCAAAGAGGCCTTCGAGGATGGGGTTGGTCAGGGTGGTCATGTCAAGTCCTTTCGCACAAAGCGCGGGTAGCAAGGGGGATTAGCGGGTGGCCATTTCACGGGCGCCAACGAACTCTTCGAGGATCAGGTAGTGATCGGCAAAGAAGCGTTCGCGCATCTTGAGCGCTTCACCCAGGGGGATCCACATGGCGCGTTTGGCGTCGGAACGGGCCTTGACGGTCGGCAGGGTCTCGAACTCGTCGAGGTTGACGCCAAAGGCGGTGGTGATGATGCGGGCGCGCGGGTCGCGGCCGGGTTCATCGTAGGTCTCCTTCATCCGCACCTTGTCGAGCAGCTTGCCCTTGGCGACCTTGAGGCGGGTTTCCTCGGTCAGCTCGCGCAGCATGCCCTCCACCAGGCGTTCGTTCTTGTTGAGGAATCCGCCGGGGAAGGCCAGCTGGTTCTTGCCCGGATGGGACTTTCGCTCGATGAGCAACACATGGCCACGGCAGAAGATGATGGCGTCGGTGGTCAGGTGGGGGCCTTCGCCATACTTGCCCGGGTAGTCCAGGATCGTCTGGTTGCACTGAACCAGCTCGGCGTAATCGGGGGTGCCGCGGAAGGCGGCCAGGGCGGCGTAGACGGGCGCAGGGACATTGCCCTGGATCAGCATGTCGTTGCCGGGGGTGTTCTTGAAGTAATGGGTGCGGATGTCGGTGGCGCCCATCACCGGGGTGCGTTCGACGCTGATGAGGTCCCAGGTCGGGAAGCTCTTGAGGTAATAGGACGAGGCATCCTTGTCACGCCCGACGATGGCGATGCGAGCGGTGGCCGGATCGCCACCGGCATTGAGAATGGCGGCGTGGACCTTCTCCTGAACTTCGGCCACCCAGGCGGTGTCGTGGCGATGGTTGACCACGCTGTCCATAAGGAGGCGATCGGCGTAGGGGGCCAGGGCATGGCGGATCATGACCGCGCGCTCGGAGGCATTCCAGGGGTTCTTGGGCATGCGCGGCTCTTGCGCACTGCCGATCAGCACGATCATCTGCGCAGCGCGCTCGAACCCGGCAGTGAGCATGGCCACATGGCCGTTGTGGATGGGGGAAAACCGCCCAATGGCTACGACATAATCGTAAGGATAGGCGGGCATCGCGGTGGTCATGTGGAGGAATCCTCGGTGGGCGCCCCTGGTTAGTCCTGGGGTATGCGAGCAGTATGCATCTATTAATGGCATTTGTCAACTATTTAAGAAAAGTCTTTACTTTTGGGAAAATATGGGGCCTTCGCTTGAGGCCATACAAGCGACTGAGTTGCTAAATATTTTCTCTAAACAAAGAGTTGATGATGTGCGGGAAAATTATTTAGAAGAGAAGATTTTCTGCCAGAACCTAACTTGTGATCAGGAAAGGACTTCGATAAATTGTGAGGATATCTACAGTGCCAGAATCGAGGCATTCCAATCCATCATCTAGCAGGCATTTGCCCAGAGTTACAAAACATATGGGATCAGCACGGGGCGAACTTACTGAAGAGCCTAGACCGGTAGCGCGGGGGCCAGTTGGATCTGGCAACTAAGCCCAAGCACGGCCGCGATACGCAGCAAGGTGGCCAGGGGCAACGTTAGGGTGCCACGTTCCACGGCGCCCACTGCGTGGGGACCGGTGCGGGCGCGCAAGGCCAGCTGACCCTGGGTCAGGCCCTGGGCACGGCGGGTGGTCCGAATCATGCGGCCAAGCTCCAGGTGTTCGGGGGTCGGCGGCATGGACGGTTCCTTGAGGGTCGAGGCGGCGCCCGGACAGAGATGTACCATAGCACGCGGCCGGGATCCACTACAAGGAAGTCGTGGGCCAGGGGCGAACCCGGGCTGCTGGAGATGCTTCGCCTGCCCGGCCGGGTTGACAGGCATCAAACAGGCATGGTAGCCTGATCTGCTGCAGTGAGGACAGCGCGCTGATCCTTACCTCCACCGGCGCTGCCGGATGTGCTGCAGGGCCGGTGGCCAGTTCTCTTCTTTCACGGACTGCGATGATGACTGACGATTTCCTACCGCCCGATGGCTACACCCTCGATGCCCTGTTCTCGGTGGTCGCCGTACGATACTAAAACAAGCGCACCAAGCAGCGCCGCCGGCAACGGGCGGGACGCCCTTCACGCCCCTTCTTCCTGGATCGCCCGCGCCGCGCCCGGCGGGAGCGCACCGTGGCCCTGGGCTGGCGCATCCGCACCGATCCGAACGGGCACGGGGTATTCCACAGCCATGACATCCTGCCTGGCAGCCAGGAGTGGCCGATCGAGCGCGGCGGGGTGGCGCACTGGGCGGACATCTTGTTCCTGGCCCAAGGCCGGCAGCCGGATCGGTTTTTCAACGCCACGCTCTACACCGTGGCCGAGCAGTGGGCCGGTGAGCTGATCACGATGGCTGAAGCGGCGGTCGAAGCAAAACTTTCGGCGGAAGACCGCGAGCGGGTGAAACCGCGTGCCTACACCTCGAAGCCGGACCGGCTGGGATTCATCAGCATGGTGTTTGCTCCACACCAGGGCCTGGCCAGCCTGGATGGACTGACCGAAGAAGGCGCCAAGGCACAATGGTTGCGCGCGCATTGGGAGCAGCGCGGCACGCTGGTGACGGTCGGCGAGCGAGCACGGTTCTACGGTGATTACACGTATGGGGTGGGCCTGGACCTGATCACGGCCGAGCCGAACCTGACCACCGAGGCGGTGGTGCGCGCCATCGAAGCCTTCCGCGCCCGTGGCGAGCAGCCCTACCAGGCGCCAGCCGAGGCGTTTGTCACCCACCAGGCGGCGATCGATGCCATCTTGAAGGCCCGGCTGTGGAAATGGGACGCGGCACAGGCCCGGGTCACTGGACAACCCGAACCGGAACTCGATCCTGCCTGCACGGCGGTGCTCCACATCGAAAGCAATGCCCTCCGCACCTGACTGGCGGCCCGGCCTGCCTTAGTGCAGCCGGGAAGCAATCACGCGTTTTTCACCGGTCTCCCAGCTTAGCGCCCACATTCCATGCATGCTTTCCTTCAGACGGTTGGATCCACCTGGTGTGAGGCGTGCCGCCTGGTCCACCCATGGGTGCTGGGGCGGGGACTGGGGCGGCATCCGGTGCGTTATGGCCGCTGGCTGACCTGTTTGATCCACGATGCGGCCGGATGCGCCGCCGCCCGGCGTGACCCGTGGCTGTTTGAACGTCAGGGTCACCGTTATGTCGAGCGTGGACTGGCGTCGGGCGCTAAGCTCGACCTGTTGACCGGGCATTTCCGCACGTTGGCCCGGGCCTGGTCGGCAGAGGCCCGCTTGGCACTCTATGCACCCGGTGGTTGGCCGCTGGCCACCGTAGACCTGGGCGAGGGCGGCCAGTTGGCCGTGAGCCTCCAAGCGCCGGTGGTTCATGGCTGCGAAGGCGAACTCCAGATCGAGGTCGCCCACATCCGGGTGGGCGGGGTGGCGCAGGCTGTTGCACAGATGACGGTGACCGTGGATGCAACGCACGCCAGCTTGCTGATCGGTGGCTTGCAAGGGCCCAAGAGGGAGGCAGGGGCGGCGGCGGTGCGCGATGCTACCCGGGCGGCCCATGGCTGGCGGCCCAAGAATGTCGCCTTGACGGTGGCCTACGTGCTGGCCGAGGCCCTGGGGCTGATGCACCTGGCCGGCATTGCTCAGGCCGGTCACCCACGGCCGGGCCACATCCAGGCCGACTACGATGGCTTCTGGATCGAGGCCGGCGGGATGGCGCGCGGCGCCTGGTTCGCCTTGCCCATGCCCGCCCCCGTGCGCGACCTGGCCACCGTCAGCAGTAAGCACCGTGCAGCATATCGCCGGCGCCTGGCCGTTCATGGGCAATTGGTGGCCCTTCTCCAGGCGCGCCTGGCCACGGCGGCCTTGACGGCGACCGGCATGGTCAACGCTTCAGCTGGGAGTCCACCCCTGGCCTGAGCGTGGCCCAGGTCAACGACCGGAGCGACCGCACAGCTGCCCTACCACCTGGGGTAACGTCAGCCGAAAGGCCGCATCGTTGGCTTCATACCAGGCGCGGGCCTGGGCGCCCAGGGCGTGGAGGCGGGCGTCAGGCCAGCCCAGCACGCGGTGGATGGTGGCTTCCAGGGCTTCTTCATCCATCGCGTGGGCGGTGGCCAGGCCCTGGGGACGGCCTGGGCCCGCCGGCACAAGTACCCCGCGTTCGGGGGTGACCAGTTCGTTCATGGGGGCGGCATCGAGGGTGAGCACCACCGCGCCCACGGCCATGGCTTCGACCAGGTAGTGGCCAAAGCCTTCGGTTTCGGACGGGCACAGGTGGAAGCGGTTGGCGTTTTGCAGGGTGATCAGTTCGGCCTCGGGAAGATACCCCATGCGATGATCCACATTGGCCGCCCGGGTGCGGCGCGTAGCGCGGTCGGGGTGCTGGACGATGGTGAGCGTGGGCCACTCTGGATGACGTTCCCAGACATCGAGCAAGCGCGCGGTGCCCTTGAGCGGGCTTTTCCCGGCCAGGTGGAAGAAGGCGGGTTCACGGACCACCTCGGGACGGTAGCGGTCGTCGTTGGTGAAGCCGAGCTGGGCGGTGAAGCAGCCCAGGCCATCGAAGATCGCCTGGGCATGGCGGGTCTTGCACAACACCGTATGGATGCCCTTGAGCTGAGCGACCTTGCGCGGGGCAAACCATTCGGGGTTGGGCAGGAAAGCGTTGTGCCGCGCCAGGTTCAACCAACCCGGTCGCAGGTGTTCGACCATGATGTTGAGGTCAAAGCGGGGATCGTTGACACGGTTTCTCAACCACGACCAGGTGCGCCGGGCCTTGAGCAGGCGGGGACGGTGCCAGGCATGGGACCGACTTCGATCGAAGGCGGTGATGGTCACCGCACACCCCGCCTGGGTCAGCACATCGTGGAGCAGGTCCAGGTCGCGGCTCAGGCCCACGCCATTGGCCCAGCCCAGCAGGTTGACCTCCAGGCCGTGGAGAGATACCGGGATCGGCGGCACAGCGGTCGCCGGCATCCCCTTCACAGGGACCATGACGGCTTCACGATGGGGCAGGGCAGGGGCCATATGAGGGTCCGGAATGGGTCGTCCGATCGGGTTAATCGCCCAGGATACGGAACCACCCGTCAACGGCCCGTGAACAGGTGGCCCCCAGTGCGGTCTTCACCGTAGGGGAGGGGACCTACGGGGGCAAGCGCTGGAGCCGGCTGGCGACTGAACGACTAGCGTGGCCGCGGGCTTCGGCTGGCCGAAGTGGCCGGCTGGGCCGCTACCTGGGGCACCTTCACCGGCGCCAGCGGGGTGATGGTTACGAAAATGCCGTCACCCGGATCACCCAAGAGGATACTTTCGCCATCGGCGCTGTATTCGTCATAGATTTCCCAATGCCGCTCATACCAGGTGTCTTCTGGATCATCGGCCGCGTTGCGGCAGCCCAGGGTGTGCGTTTCGATCACATAGTCTTCTACATTGGCCGTATCACCGATGCGGTGCGGGTGGCCTTCAACCCGGTCGTAGAGGGCTTGGACGGCGGCCACCACAGCCGCGGGCAGACGGGTAGCCTCGGGGCAATCGGTCAGGGTAGCCATGGTGGTATTCCGCAGGAAGAAAGGTGAGCCATGATAGCATGATGGATCAAACCGCTCAACTTGAGCCCTGTTCTCGGTTCAAGTGGATCAAACGAGACGTCGAACAAGGGCTCGATGGTCCGGTCGTTCTTGGATTCAAGGACATAGCGAATACCATTCCCGAGTTTCCCTTATGCCGCCCATGCAACGGACGCTTCTGCCGGCAGCACGGGCAAGCGGATCAAATACTCAAAAGCCCCCAACGCCGCCTTGGCACCATCGCCCATGGCGGTGACGATCTGCTTGAAGGGGGAGGTGGTGGCATCCCCCGCCGCAAACACGCCAGGCTCGCTGGTCTGGCCGCGGCTATCCACAGCGATCTCCCCGTGCCCGGTCAGTTCGATGGCTCCCTGTAACCATTCGGTGTTGGGCAACAGGCCGATCTGAAC
>Ga0163162_10005351_pt1 | contig 12390 bp, 13 predicted proteins | sample S55metaG_FD_115310 | JGI IMG/M metagenome (GOLD analysis project Ga0163162, IMG submission 115310) | Switchgrass rhizosphere microbial communities from Kellogg Biological Station, Michigan, USA - S5-5 metaG | ecosystem: Host-associated > Plants > Roots > Rhizosphere > Soil | place: USA...
GTAATCGGTAAAGAAAAAGCCCCGCGGGTGAGGCGGGGCAAAGATTGGGATCGCGTCGGAAGCTAGCCAGCCGACCGCGGCGGATTTGGGGCGGCTCAGCCGTGAGTTCTACGCCACCGACAGCTCATTCTCCAACGCCACGCGCTCGAAGTCTTCGCCAGGGTGTCTGATACGGTATTCCGACGGCTCGAACCGGCCGCGCGACGCGGTGATCTTGGCAATAGCTGGCGGCGCTAGGATTGAGCGGACGACTTTGAGCGCGGGCATTTCATCAGCGGCACGCATGCGCACTACTGCGGCGAGGGGCACTTTAAAGCCGAATGCGGGCGTGCCAGATGGAGCGTACGCGATTCTGCAAAGTTTCGGGTCTCTATCTAATTGGCGCGCGCTCAGCCTCCCCGAAAAACCGGCTGCCGCTTCTCCGCAAAAGCGCGCTGCGCCTCTTTGGTATCTTCTGTTGAAGCAAGCGCAACTGTTTGGGATTGTTCAAAGCGATAACCCTCACGCAATGGCATATCCTCTGTGACATTGAAGGAGCGTTTTGCAGCCCGCACAGCAGAAGGGCTCTTGGCCGCAATTTCGTGCGCGATCCGTTGGGCGGTTTCGAGGAGCGCGTCCGCCGAAACGCATTCTGACACCACTCCCATTCGGTAAAGCTCGGGGCCGCTCATTTGCCGAGCGGTATAGATCAGGAGACGCGCGTCGGATTCCCGGAAGAAACGACGGACGTGACTCACGCCGCCAGCAAGCCCGACATCAACTTCGGTCATGGCGAGGTAGGCGACTTCGCTTGCGACAAGAATGTCGCAGCATAGCGCGAGCACGCAGCCGGCCCCGATGGCCGCGCCGTTGATCGCCGCGACAACCGGTTTTTCGCATTCCATGACCGCGTTGAAACTCTCCCGCACGATCCGATTGTGCCGGGGATAGGCTCCGATCTCTTGGCTGAGGCCAGGCCGCTCTTTGAGGTCGGCGCCAGCCGAGAACGTCTTGCCTTCACCCGTCAACACGATGGCGCGGACATCGGGGCGATCGCTTAGTACGTCGAAGATCGTGATGAGCTCCTCGCGAAAGCGGCGATTCTGCGCGTTCACCGGGGAGCGGGCCAGCCGAACCGTCGCGACGAAATCGGCCACGTCCACTTTGAAGCATTCGTATTCAGCCATGCCGGTGTCCTTCCGTGGGATTGTTAGAAGCTGTAGAATTGTGGGGGCGATCGCGCCGACGGCGCGAGCGGCGGGATCGTAGTGCATCGCGTGTGGATGATCAGGAAGCGAACGAAAAGACCAAAGACGTGGGCGTGGCAATCGCAGGCGCCGTCAGGCAGCGTCCAATGCGGCATGTGCGGCGCGAGCGTTCCGGTCATGACGTGCGCGACGCTTTCGCTTTTGCCAGCCGGCATTTCGGTAGTGTCGTCAGGCCGCCGCTGCTCGGCAGGCACAGCGGCAGCTGCGCATCTGTTGGGATTGGAATTTCGTGTGCATTCAGCATCATCGAAACCATCGTGTAATAGCCGATGACCCCGGTCAGCTCGACCACTCCGCGGGCGCCCCAGCGAGCCATCACCGCCGCGTGCACCGGCCCGTCGACCCTTCCGGTCTCCTGCAGCAGGCGGGCAAACTCGTAAACCTCGGCTTCTGCGTCGTCCGCGAACGTCGGCTCCTCGCCTAAACGGATCGCTTCGATGCATGACGGATCGAGTCCGGCTGCCTCGGCGGCCTCGGCGTGGATGAGGAACTCAAGTTGGCTGTTCCAACGTCGTCCGGTGACGATGATCGCAAGCTCGTTCAGCTTTTTGGGCAAACAGGTCGAGAACCGCAGGTACTCACCCAGCCGGGACCATCGCCGCGCGAGGTCCGGGCTGTGGATCACTGCACGAAGCGGGCCGACCAGACGTCCGCGTACGCCCGAGACGATCTCGTCGTGGACCTCGCGTTGCTCGGACGTCATCTCGTCGACCGAGGGAAGGGGAAGACGTGCCATTTACAATTCTCGAGAGTCAGTTGTTCGGCGACAATCCCAGTTCCCGCAGGATCTCGTCGGTGTGCTCGCCTAGCAACGGCGGCGGACGATCGAACGCAAGCGATTCGTTGGCAAAATTCAAAGGGCTTACTACCTGCGGCACCGCTCCGGCCGCGGGGTGCGGAAGTTTCCGCAGCATCTGGCGATGCTGCACTTGAGGCTCGGCAAACACCTCCGGCACTGTGTTGATGGGAGAGCAGGGCACGCCCGCGGCGTCCAGCGCAGCGACTAGGTCGTGGCGCTGGCGGCCGGCGAATTCCGTGCGCAGCAGCGGATCCAGCAGCGGGTGGTTCCGCACACGCGCCGGATTGGTGGCGAAACGCTCGTCCTTTATCCACTCGGGGTGGCCCAGAATCTCGGCAAGCCGCCCGAACTGGCCATCATTTCCGACCGCCAGCGCGAAAAAACCGTCCGCGCATGGGAAAACATCCTGCGGCTGGATGTTGGGATGCCGGTTGCCACCGCGCTTGGGCGCGTTGCCCGATGCGAGCCAGTTCATCGCTTGGTTGGCGAGAAACGCCGCCTGCACGTCGAGCATAGCAAGATCAATGTAGTCGCCGTTGCCGGTCTCGGCGCGCCGCGCCAGGGCTGCCAGCACGCCGACTGCCGCGTACATGCCCGTCATGAGATCGACAATCGGCACGCCAACTTTCTGCGGACCGCCGCCGGGCGTGCCGTCGCGTTCGCCGGTGATGCTCATTAGTCCGCCCATCGCCTGGATCATGAAGTCATAAGCGGCGGCCTCTCGCTTCGGCCCTGTCTGTCCGAAGCCGGTGACCGAGCAATAGATGATCCTCGGGTTGACGGCCTTTAGGCTTTCGTAGTCGAGGGCGAAGCGCCTGAGGGTGCCGACCTTGAAGTTTTCTAGCACGATGTCGGAACGCGCCGCGAGCGCGCGCACCACAGCCTGGCCTTCCGGTTTGTCGAGCTCCAGGGTGATCGACCGCTTGCCGCGATTGACCGACAGATAATAGCCCGCCTCTTTCGTCGGCTGGCCGGATGCATCCTTGAGGAAGGGCGGTCCCCAGGTGCGCGTGTCGTCGCCGACGCCCGGGCGTTCGACCTTGATGACGTCGGCGCCCAGGTCAGCCAGGACCTGCGTGGCCCAAGGCCCGGCCATGATCCGGCTGAGATCGAGCACGCGGATATGCGAAAGTGGGCCGGCCATTCAATCCTCCACCACTTCTGTTGCTTTGGCCGATGGTCGTTGTGCAAACGATGCGTGCCAAGCTGCGATCTGCGGATATCCGCCGCGCCAGCCGAGATCGACGAAGCGAAAATCCAGATATGAAAGGCCGCAACCTAGGGCGATGTGACCAATGCCGAACGGTGCGCGGGCGAGCGACGATGCCTCCTGCTCCAGAAACGTCAGTGTGGCATGGTACTTCTCGGCAAAGGCATCGAGCAGCTGTTGCGACGGCTGCGGCCGCTCGCGCTCGTGGCGCCAGAGCAGCAGGAAGTCGAGAAAGCCGTCACCGAGCGCCTGGCGACGGAGCGCGGTCCAGCGCGCAGAACCCATTGCCGGAAACAGCTTGGGTCGATCATGCAGCGTATCCAGATACTCGCATATCACCCCGGAGTCGTAGAGCGGCGAACCGTCGTCTAACACCAGGGTTGGAATCTTGCTCAACGGGTTGTCGGGCAGAAGAGCGGCGTTCGGCGTCTTCATGGCGACGACGGTCCGCACGCAGGTCAGGCGATCGACGAGCCCGGTTTCGTGCGCAAAAACCATGACCTTGCGCACAAACGGCGACCGTGGCGACCAGTGCAACTTCATCACGCAACTCCAAAACGCCCTATTTCAATTTCATGTCGATGCGGATCATGTCGCCGCGATAAAGCCCCTCGCCAACAAACACCAGGCAACCCGAGCGATCCACCACCGACCGGTGGACGATGCCGATCGGCGCATTGAGCGGTACATCGAGCCGCTCCGATGTCTCGACGTCGGCGGCGCCAATGGTGAGTGTCTGCCGCGCGTCCTTGATCTTCAGGCCAGGAATGTCCGCCACCAGCCGCAGCGCTGTCTTGGATTGCAGATCCTTCTTTGAAATACGCCCCCTCAACCGCTCATCGATATAGAGCCGCGCGAGCAAGAACGGTTCGCCGTGCCGCGCGTGCTGGCGGGTAAGGCGCCGGTATGACGGCGCAAGCGTGCCGATCGGGTGGGGGACCGTCGGGGGCTGAAAGCCGTGCTCGTCGGAAAGCACCTCGATGACTGCCTCCTCGCGCGCGGCGAGCAGCCCGGACCAATCGGTCGCGACCTCGCACCAGAGCTGCTGGCGTGGCCGCTGGCGGACGAAGGTACCCTTGGCGCGGTAGCGCTCGATGAGGCCTTCGCCTTCCAGCATGTCGAGAGCTTTCCGGACGGTCGCGCGGGCCACGCCGCATTCGGCCGTCAGGTCATCCACGGTGGGAGTCTGCTGACCAATAGCCCAGTCGCCCGTTTCGATGCGCCGCCGAAACAGGCTCGCAAGCTGGATGTAGCGGGAGACGGCACTGCGATCCAAATCGATCGAAGGTTTCCGTCGTACGTATCTCATGTCATTCACCGGGGGATCGGGCGTGCGCAGTGTCCGCCAGTATCACTCCACCATGGCGCCGACGTCCTTTGCCAGGCCGCCCCATTGGTTGAGTTGGGTGACGAGGAATGCGCCGAACGTCTCGGGCGTGCCCTCCTTGACGATATAGACGCCGAGCTTCATGAACGACTCTTCAATCTTCGGATCAGCCATCCCTGCCGCGATAGCCTTGTCCAACGCGTCGACAATCGGGCGCGGTGTTCCCTTCGGCGCCAGCACGCCGTACCAGTTCTCGGACCGTACGGTGGGGAAGCCGGCCTCAATCGATGTGGGAACATCCGGCAACACTGGGAGCCGCTTGTCGGTGGCGATGACCACCGGCACCAGCAGCTTGCCGAGGATCTGCGGCAGCACCACCGGGCCGTCGCCAAACATCAAATCGACCTGCCCGCCGAGCAGATCGTTGACGGCCGGAGCAGCCCCGCGATAGGGCACATGCAACGCGTCGATGCCGGTCTCGCGCTTGAGAAGCTCCGCCGCCAAGTGCGGAAGGCTGCCGTTGCCGGCCGATGCGATGGTGAGCTTGCCCGGATTGGCTTTGCCGTAAGCCACCACCTCTGCGAGCGTGCTGAGTCCCAGTTTTGGACGAGCCACCAGCACCTCCGGCATGAGGGAAACCAGGCGGATCGGGGCGAGATCCTTCAGAGGGTCGTAGGGAAGATTGGGCGAGATCTTCGGCGCAATGGACATCGGGCCCATCAAGCCGAGCAGCAGCGTATGGCCGTCCGGCGCGGATTTCGCGACGCTGTCCGAACCGATCGTACCGCCGGCGCCGGCCTTGTTCTCGACCACGACCGTCTTCTTCAGCGCCTTGGTCAGCGCGTCAGCCACAGTGCGGCCAACGAGATCCGTCGGCCCGCCGGCAGGATAGGGCACCACGATCCTGATGGTTTTGGTCGGGTAATTCTGGGCTTGGCCGGCGGTCGTCAGGGCGACCAGCGATACGGCAAAGCCAAGCACAAGGAAGACAAAACGGTTCATGGAATATTTCCTCCGCAGGCGAGCTCTGCGCCGCCGTGGCAGCCGATATGTCATAAAGCTGACCTATAGGTCAATATGCACGTTGACAGGTCAGGCCTGCAAAGAATAGGTATCGGACCAATAGGTCATATCTCTGGCCTTTAGACGGGGACATCGAACCCCGTCCGGTCAAAGGGAGGATTTGATGCGGTCACTCTTGCGATCCTTGCCTCTGGTCTCCGTCCTGGCCGCGGGTTTGGCCGGTTCAGCAGAGGCCGCCGAACGCCGCACCGATCTTGTGCGTTATGGCGACGTGCAGATCGAAGTTGTTTCGGAGGGCGAGGGCCCTGCCGTCGTTCTGCTGCCGTCGCTTGCGCGGGATTCCGACGACTATGATCAGGTCGCGGAGGGCCTCGCGGCCACGGGGTTTCGCGTGTTGCGCCCAAAGCCGCGCGGGATCGGGCGCAGCATCGGCCCAATGGCGAATATCACCCTGCATGATTTCGCGCGCGATATTGCCGAAGTCATTGAGAGGCTAGGCAAGGGACACGCCGTCATCGTCGGCCACGCCTATGGCAACTGGGTCGCCCGCATGACCGCGGCCGACCATCCGAACTTGGTGCGGGGCGTCGTCATCGCGGCAGCCGCCGCCAAGCAATACGCGCCCGAACTGACCACGGCGGTCACCAACGCTGGAAATCTTTCGCTTTCGAATGAGGAGCGTTTGGCGGCCTTGCGATTTGCGTTCTTTGCTCCGGGTAACGATCCAACGGTTTGGCTGCATGGATGGCACCCTGAGATCCGCAACAGCCAGCGCGCGGCCGTCGCCGCCGTGCGGCAGGACGAATGGTGGTCCGGGGGCACGGCTCCGCTGCTCGACCTCCAAGCGGAGCTGGATCCCTTCAAGCCGGAAGCCAAGCGCAACGAAATGAAGGACGAGTTTGGCGAACGCGTCACCGTAATGGTGATCCCGAATGCCAGTCATTCCCTGATCCCGGAACAGCCCAAGGCGGTCGTCGAGGCGCTGACGACCTGGATCAAGGGACTCCCCTAGCGGGCGGAGAGTAGCCGCCGAACTCGATCGCAAACCCGTGCGGAGGAAACAAATGTCCCGGTTCATTGCATCTATCGTCGCTCTCTTGCTGACAAGTCTTTCGGATGCGAAAGCCTGGCCAGATCAGCCGGTCAAGATGGTGGTGCCTTTCGCAGCTGGCGGTACGACCGATGTGATGGCGCGGATTGTCGCCGAGCGGGTGGCGGCGCTGCTAGGGCGACCGGTCATCATCGAAAATGTCCCGGGCGCCGGCGGCAACAGCGGCGCGACCCTTGTCAGCAAGTCTCGCGCCGACGGTTACACGATCCTGATGGCCACGCCTGGCCAGGCGGCGATGAACCAGTTCATGTACAAGCGCATGCCCTACGACACGTCGGCTTTCGTGCCGTTGGCCTATATCGCGTCCGTGCCCAGTGTGCTGGTCATCAGTCCTACGTTGGACGTGTCGTCAACCACCGACTTTCTGGCGAAAATGAAGGCCCGGACCGGCGGCGCGAATTTCGGCAGCGCGGGCATGGGCTCGACCGGCCACCTTGGCGGGACCCTGCTATCGATGCAGACCGGCTTGAACGCCCAGCATGTTCCCTATCGCGGCAGCGCGCCAATGCTCCAAGACCTTTTGGCGGGCAACATACAGTTCACCATTGATACCGTTCCGGGCGTGATGAGCTTCATCACTTCGGGTACGATTAAGGCTTTGGCTGTCACCGGCAAATCGAGGTCACCCGCCCTGCCTGAAGTGCCGAGCAACACCGAAGCGGGAATTCCCGACGTGGAGATGGCGAGCTGGCTAATGCTCCTTGCGCCCGCCGGAACGCCCCAGCCGATCGTCGACCGGATCAACGCCGAGACAAACTCCGCTCTGAAAGAGCCGGAGCTGCGCGACAAGATCCTGAAACTCGGCGCCGTGCCCGAAGGGGGGTCTCCGCAGAGAGTCACCACTTTCCTCCGCGGCGAGACTGAGAAGTGGAAACGCGTCATCGAGACGGCCGGCATCAAGGTCGAGTGAGATAATCCGAGGGCATCATGAACGAGCAGGTCGCGCCACTCCCGCGTGAAGTTTCGGTCGCCGTAATTGGCGCAGGCACGATGGGCAGCGGTATCGCACTGGTGGCGGCCACGGCAGGCCATTCTGTTCTCATCTATGACGGCGCGCCCGGTGCCGCGGAGGCAGGTTGCAAACGGCAGCGCGCCGATCTTGAGCGGCTTGTCACGCGCGGCAAGCTGACTGCAGCGGAGTGTCAGGACCGGCTAACCCGGCTGCAACCTGTCGAAAGCCTGAGTGCGCTTGCGGGCGCCGGTCTAGTGATCGAGGCGATCGTCGAGAACCTGGACATCAAAGTGGATGTGCTGAGGAAAGTCGAGGAGTTGACCACCCCGAAAACCATCCTTGCGACCAATACGTCCTCCCTCTCCGTGACGGCATTGTCGTCTCGGATGGACCGTCCGGGCCGTGTAGTGGGAATGCACTTTTTCAATCCGGCGCCGAGTCTTCCTTTGGTCGAGGTGGTCAGCGGCCGGCTTACCGAGCGGCCTGTCGCGGAGACGATATTTGCGACGGCGAAGGCCTGGGGAAAAACACCTGTGCATTGCGCTTCATCTCCGGGCTTCATCGTCAACCGTGTGGCCTGGCCATTCTATGGCGAGGCATTGCGTTTGATTTCGGAGCGCGCGGCGTCTCCGGCTACGCTGGATGCTGTCCTTCGTGAGACAGGCGGCTTTCGAATGGGTCCATTCGCGCTGATGGACCTGATCGGCCATGACGTGAACTTCGCCGTCACCCGCTCGGTCTACGAGGGCATGGCGCAGGATCCGCGCTACAGACCCTCGTTGGTGCAGGAGGAACTAGTGAACGCCCGCCTGCTCGGACGCAAGAGCGGTCGCGGCTTTTACGACTATGCCAAGGACGCCCCGCAAACCCTTCCGGCGGATTATGCACCCGGTCCGACGCCCGCCGAAATCGTTGTCGAAGGGGATCTCGGACCGGCGGCGGCTTTGGTCGGCTTAGCGCGGGATGCGGGTATCGCCGTGATCGTCCGCGAGGGGGCCGGCCTGATCCGAATTGACGACACAATTCTGGCGCTCACCGACGGCCGGACCGCAACTGAGCGGACAATTTCGGACGGGTCGCCGGCCGTTCTGTTCGACCTCGCGCTGGACTATGCGGCGGCCACCCGTATGGCGATCGCACGATCCGACCAAGCTGATGACACCGCGCTCGCGCAAGCGGCCGGCTTTTTCCAGGCGCTCGGCAAGACGGTTTCGGTCGTCGACGATGCCCCAGGCCTTATCGTGATGCGGACGGTGGCGATGCTCGCGAACGAAGCCGCCGATGTCGTGCATCAAGGCGTCGCCAGCGCGGCCGACGTCGATGTCTCGATGCTCAAAGGTGTCAATTATCCGCGGGGTCCGCTTGCGTGGGCGGATGCCATCGGATCAGCCCGCATCGCCGGAGTGATCGACGCTCTCGCCAGAGTCTACGGCGAGGATCGCTACCGGAATTCGCCATTGCTGCGTCGCCGGGCGCTGACCGGGTTTCCGTTTCATCAATCGAGCTAGGTTATGACCATGAGACAGGATGCTTTCATCTGCGACGCCGTTCGCACGCCGATCGGTCGCTATGCGGGCGCGCTCTCGAGTGTCCGCGCCGACGACCTTGCTGCGGCCCCGATTTCGGCGCTGATGGCTCGACATCCGCAACTGGATTGGGCACGCCTCGACGATGTTGTTCTCGGCTGTGCCAATCAGGCCGGCGAGGACAACCGCGACGTTGCGCGAATGGCCGCTTTGCTGGCGGGGCTGCCGGTGGAGGTGGGTGGGGCGACCGTTAACCGACTGTGCGGTTCCGGTCTCGAAGCCGTCGCCGTGGCGGCGCGTGCGATCCGCGCGGGCGATGGCGAGTTCTATATCGCCGGCGGTGTCGAGAGCATGAGCCGCTCGCCTTTCGTCATGCCGAAGATGGAGGAAGGATTTTCACGCCACGTGGAGATCGCCGACACCACGATCGGATGGCGGTTGGTGAATCCAAAAATGAAGGACGCATACGGAGTCGATCCGCTCGGCATCGCCGCCGAGAACGTCGCTGAGGAGTATCAAATCAGTCGTGCCGATCAGGATGCGATGGCGCTACGCAGCCAACAGCGCGCGGCTCGTGCGAAAGCAGAGGGACGCTTCGCCGAGGAAATCGTCCCGCTGACGGTGAAGACTGGAAAGAAGACGATGGAGGTAGCAGACGACGAGCACCCCCGGCCGGACACCACACTGGAGCAACTGGCTAAGCTTAAACCTGTGTTCCGCCCGGGAGGCACCGTAACGGCCGGCAACTCCTCGGGGATCAATGACGGCGCGGCCGCCATGATCATTGCGTCCGAACGGTTGGCTGTCCGGCTGGGCTTGACGATCAGGGCGCGGGTAGTGGGCGTCGCCTCGGCTGGAGTCGCTCCCCGCGTGATGGGCATTGGTCCGGTGCCGGCGACGCGGAAGCTTCTGGGGCAACTCAATATCGATGTCGGAGAGGTCGACATCATCGAACTTAACGAAGCTTTCGCCGCCCAGGGCATCGCGGTGCTGCGCGACCTCGGCCTGCTGGAGGATGAGGAACATATCAATCCGAACGGAGGCGCTATCGCCCTCGGGCATCCTCTTGGGATGAGCGGTGCGCGGCTGGTGTTGACCGCTACTCGGGAGTTGGAACGACGCAAAGTGAAACGGGCACTTTGCACCATGTGCGTCGGCGTCGGCCAGGGTATTTCCGCCATCATCGAACGCGTCTGATTGGGAGCCGTCATGCCGGAAATAGGACCGAAACACCAACCCGTTCTCTGTCGCCGCGATGCGGACGGAGTGGCGGTGGTTACCATCGACCGCCCGGAGCGTCGGAATGCGCTCAACCTCGAGGTGAAGAGCCGCATCGCGGAGGTGGTGTCCGAGCTTGTTGCTGACGACACCGTGCGTGTGATCGTGCTGACGGGCTCGGGCGACTATTTCGTCGCCGGCACCGACATCGCAGAGATGGCCACGATGACGCCGGCGCAACATGTGACGCTAGGCACTGATCATGTCTTCAACGTGATGCGCCGCTGCCCCAAGCCTCTAATCGCCGCGCTGGAGGGCTACGCCCTCGGTGGTGGCTGCGAGCTCGCGCTGACATGCGACATGATCATCGCTGGCCGAAGCACCAAGTTGGGTCAACCTGAGATCCGAGTGGGTATTATGCCGGGCGCCGGCGGTACGCAGCACCTCCTACGCACGATCGGTAAATATCGAGCCTCGAAAATGGTTTTGACCGGCGAGCCTGTAGCCGCACCTGACGCGCTGGCGATGGGCCTGTTGTCCGAGATGGTCGAGGACGGTCGGGCCCTATCACGCGCGCTCGAACTGGCCAAAACGATCGCAGCTATGCCCCCACTAGCGGTCCGGGCCATCAAGGAGGTTATGCATCTCGGCCAAGACGTGCCGTTGGAAACGGCGTTTGCTCTGGAGCGCAAAGCCTTCGTTAAGCTGTTCGACAGCGCCGACCAAAAAGAAGGCATGAACGCATTCCTGGAGAAGCGGAAGCCCTTGTTCAGGGGATGCTGAAGCTTCCGGAGATCAGCAGCCGTTTGCAGCGTGGCCGCACATGCTGCTTGAAATTCAGACCGAAGCCAGCGCGGGCCATGTGGACTCAAACGATTCCTATCGTGTTCGGCATGTTTGACGCAGTCACGTTGGGGAACAGAGAGGCGACATCCATGGACCAAATCCCCCCGGTGATTGGTAACAAAGACTGCCCCAAGCCGGCCTATGGTGATGTGGGCACCCTGATCATGGGTCCCGAAGACACACGAGGACAAAGCTGTTCTCGCCGGACAAGGTGCACGATGACACTCATCGCGTTCGCCGGTGCTGTCTGGGCTTTTTGCTTCCTGGCAACAGCGATCGCCGAAGAAAAAATGTTCAGCACCGCTGCTAACGGCGTTCCGGAGACGCCCAGGAGATCGCTGCGATCGAAGCTCAGATCGACGCGATCCAGGAAGCCGCCATTGCGGGCATTCCGTCGCTCCTGCCGGGAAGTCCGCAGCGCCTGCAAGCGTTGGGCAAGCTCTTGTTCTTCGACAAGGAGCTGTCCGTCAATCGCAACGAGGCATGTGCGTTCTGCCACATGCCGCAGACGGGCTACCAGGGCGCCTTTGAGAGTCTCAATGTAAGCAGCGTGGCGATGCCTGGATCGGTACGCACACGCTTCGCTTTACGGAAGCCTCCCAGCGCGGCTTACGCCGCATTCTCTCCTCCGCTCTACTACGCCGAGAAGCCTGGCGAAGGAAAATGCTCGCAATGCTTCATCGGGGGAAATTTCTGGGACCTGCGTGCAACGGGACTGCGGTTGCACAGCCCGACCGCCATGCAAGCGCATGGATCGCCCCTCAATCCGCTGGAGATGGCAAATCCCGATCCGGCGGTCCGGTCGGCTCGCGTCATCGCCAGCAGTTGAATGGCGAGTTCATTTCGGCCTTGTTGCGAGACTTTCGGCAGGGCGGCGCGAAGGCGATTGAGCGTGTGCGCCGGACGCAGCCTGCAGCGTACATGAAAATATGCGCGCTGCTCGTGCCGAAGGAGATGAAGCTCGAGCATTCTGCCGGGATTAAGAGCCTGACCGATGAGCAATTGGAACAAGCGATTGCCGCCCTCGAGGCAATGATTGCGGCTCAAGCCAGTGAGGGGGCGAAGGTAGTTGAGGGAAGTGCAGCGCCTGCCGCACTCCCCGCTCCCGAAGCGCAGTCCTCCGAGGAGGCA